>MDTD01096756.1_pt1 | contig 12681 bp, 12 predicted proteins | sample 811221 | NCBI WGS metagenome assembly MDTD01 (sample SAMN05326646, study PRJNA326480) | marine metagenome | isolation source: seawater | place: Pacific Ocean: South West | collected 2011 | reverse complement strand
TAAAGGATATTCCTCTAGTACAGTGTTATCATCTTTAAGATATTTAAATATTTCAGGGTTAAAGACAAAAAATCCTCCATTTATCCATCCTTCATCTACAGATGATTTTTCCTTAAAGTAGTAAACATTATTTTTTTTTATTTTAATTGACCCAAATCTCGCAGGGGGTCTTACTGCAGTAATTGTTGCGATAGGTTTATTTTTTTTATGAAATTTGACTAGTTTACGTATGTTAATATCACATAGACCATCTCCATATGTCATAAGAAATGTTTCTGAATCTAGGTATTTTTTTAATCTTTTTAATCTCCCCCCTGTCATTGTATTCTTTCCTGTATCGATAAGATTAACCTGAATACCCTTAAACCTTCTTTTAAAAAATTTTTTTATAACACTGCCCTTGTAACCTAATGCAATGTAAAATTCTTTAAAACCAAACTTTTTATATAAATTTATAATTCTTTGAATAATTGGTTTACCACCAACCTTCACCATTGGTTTTGGTATTAATTTTGTATACTCAGATAATCTTGTTCCTAAGCCACCAGCTAATATAACTACTTTCATTTTTTTGAATTTATTATGTTTTCAAATTCCTTAATTTGGTTAACAGAAAAATTATACATATCATTTTTTTTGTTATCTAAATAAAATTTATACCAGTTAACAACCATGTTAATTGTTTCGTCCACGCTCATAAAACATTTCCACTTTAAAATCTTATATGCTTTACCACTATTTAATTTGAGCAACTTTGACTCATATAGAACTTTACTTGATTTCATTATTTGCCAACTTAAACTACCCCATTGTTTTTTAATTTTTTTTATCAAATCAATTACTTTTATAGAAGTTTTATTATTAGGCCCAAAGTTAAAAACATTACTACTAATTTTTTTATTTTTTTTTTGTTTCAATGCTAAAATCATATAACCATATATTGCTTCTAGGACATGCTGCCAAGGTCTAGTTGAATTGGGAAATCTTAAAATTAAATTTTTTTTTTGTATAATTGATCTAATACAATCAGGTATAATTCTATTTTCCGACCAATCTCCACCACCTATCACGTTTCCAGCCCTTGCAACAGAAATTTTAATTTTTTCTTTTTTCTCAAAAAAACTTTTTAAATAACATTGGATAATTAGTTCTGCACATGCTTTGGATGCACTATAAGGGTCATAACCACCCAATATATCATTTTCTTTATAACCTCTTTCAAGTTCAAGATTTCTATAAGATTTATCACTTGTTACTATAACTACTGAGCAAATTTTTCTTGGATTATATTTTTTTAATGCTTCTAAAATATTTAATGTTCCAATGGAGTTAGTTTGAAAAGTATATCTTGAATGAAAATAAGATTTTTTTACTAATGATTGAGCAGCTAAATGAAAAATATAATCAGGCTTATATTTTTTAATTACAGTAAATAATTTTTTTTCATCTCTGATATCGGCTTTAATACTTTTAATTCTACTTTTCAGATTATTTAAGATAAAATTAGAGGGTTTTGTAGGAACATTGTTTGAAATACCAATTACTTTTGCACCTAAATGATTTAGCCAAATAGAAAGCCAAGATCCTTTGAAGCCAGTATGTCCTGTGATAATTACAGTTTTATTTTTAAATAAATAAAGATTTTTAATCATTATAAGTATTTTTATCTTTACAGTTCAAACATTGAACAATATAGTGTTCAATTTTTGAACTGTAAAGTTTAATATTTATAAAAAATTAATAAAAATTTAAAAATTTGAAAAAAATTATAATTTTTGGCTCACAACCTTTAGAAAAAAGAAATTTTTACAGATATGGTTTTGATATTTTTGTAAGAAAAAATTGGGAAGTTATATATTGTAATTTAGTATACTCAAATTTTGAAAAAGACAATTTAGAAGATGAAAAAAAAATAAGCTTAGAACATTTTAATAATATAAAAGTTTATAATATATCAAAGATAAGTGAACTCAGGAAAATATTAGATGGAATAAAAGACTCATTTTTTGCAGATTTTTCTGCTTATAGTTTTTTAAAAATATATGCAAATATTAAACTTGGTAAAAATAATATAAGATTAGAATTTAAGACATTTGATATTCCAATTCCAAAAAAAAATATTTTTTTTTATATTATAAACTTTTTTAAGGAAAAAAATAAGATCCACAAAATTATAAAATTTTTTATTAATAGCTTAAATAAATTTTTTATTAACTTTATCTATAAAAAGCCAATTTTATTTCATACTGGAGAAAATAAATTTAATCATAGTAAATTTATCAAAATAATTAATTTACATGCAATGGACTTTGATTTTTTAATAAAGGATGAAATTCCAAATAAGGAAGAAAAATTTATAACATTTATTGACCAATATTTAGAAAATCATCCTGATTTTAAAACTACAATAAAAAAAAATGTTGTAACTAAAGAAAATTATTTCAACTCATTGGAAAATTTCTTTTCATTATTAGAAAGTAAATTAGATAAAAAGGTTGCAATAGCTATTCATCCAAGAGCTTTTTTTAGTGATAACAGATTTAATAATCGAAAAAAATTTTTTTTTGAAACTTATAATGCAGTAAAAAAATCTAAATTAATAATTGCCCATACAACTACAGCAACTCATTTTATATGTATGTTAAAAAAACCAGTTATATTTATTTACACAAATGAAATATTAAAAAATCATTATAAATTTGTTGAAAGAACAAAACTTTTTGCCAAAGAACTTGGCACTTCAGCAATTAATATTGATAATATAGAAAATTTAGATTTAGATAAATATTTGAAGATAAATGAGTCAAAATATAATGATTATTTTAGAAAATATATTTCAGTAGACAATAATAAGAACTTTTTATATTGGGAAAAAGTTATTTATGAATTAAAAAAACTTAAATATATTTAAATCATATCTGTAATTATGAATAATTTTAAAAAAATAGAATACAAAATTTTTAATTCTAATCGCTTTTCATTAAAAAAAACCGAGGAACTAGAAATTTCAAAAGATCTTAAATTTTCAAATATCTTAATACTTGGTGCCGCTGGTTCTATTGGTTCAGAATTCACAAAAAAAATACTTTCTTTTAACTTTAAAAGTTTAACTTTAGTTGATAAAGACGAAAATTGTTTAACAGAATTAAACCGGGATATAAATTTATTTTTTCCCAAAAAGAAAACAAAAATTAATTATCAAGTTTTAGATATTACTTCCTGTAAAATTGATACAATTCTTAAAAGTAAAAAAATTACACATTACTTTAATTTTGCAGCACTTAAACATGTGCGCACTGAGGAAAGTTTTAATTCTATTAAGTATATGTTGAAAACTAATTCTTTTGACTTTCTTCCCACAAAAAAATATTTTTTAAAAAAGTTTTTTTCAATTTCTACAGACAAGGCTTGTGAGCCAAAAAGTATATTGGGAATATCCAAAAAAATTATGGAAATTAATCTTGCAAAATTTAAAAGAAAATATTCTAAGATTCATGTTTCTTCAACGAGATTTGCGAATGTAGCTTTTAGCAGAGGCAGTATTTTGGAATTTGCAAATAATAGAATTGACAAAAAGCTTTCATTCGGAGTTCCAAAAAATATAAAGCGGTTTTTCATTAATCATAATGAGGCATGTAATTTGTGTTTTAAATCAATGCTTACTCAAAGCGACGGTGCAATAACAATACCCAATCCTAAAAAATTTTCTAAAGAATATTTTATATTTGATATAATAAAAAAAATCTTAAAAATTAAAAAAATTAAATATGTTTTAAAAAAAAAAATTACAGCAGATAAAAGAAATATTTTACAAATTGAGTTAAAAGATCAAAAGAATCATGGTCAGAAACTTTCTGAAAAATTCAAAGAAGATAAAGAAAAGTTTTTTCAGATTAAGAATGACAATACAATTTTAGTTTTACCATTTTCCTCAAGTAAGATTTCTATAAATAGTAAAATTACAAATATTAAAAATTTCAATTCTCTTAAAAGTTTTTTAAAGAAAAAGTTTAAATCTTTTAAAATTGAAAAAAATTTAGAAAAAATAAGTAATGAACTTTAAAGAGCTTAATCAATTAAATTTTAATCAATTTTTTTTTCTTTAAAAAAAGAACCTAACTTACCAAAATCTAACCATTCTTTATTTTCAATTGGGAACAGACCTACTTTGCAATTCTTATCTATTATTTTTTCAATAAAATTATTCATATCTATTCTATGATTTTTTTTAATAAATTTTAAAATCATTTTTGAAAAAACATACATACCTGTATTGATTACTATTTCATATGATGGTTTTTCTTTTATTTCTAATTTTTTTTTTTTACTAAATTCAAATATACCGTAAGGGATTTCAACTTTTTTTTTAGCAACTACTACAGTCAAATCATTTCGATTTGATTTATGATAATTTAGAATTGATTTATAATTACAATTAATAATACTATCGCAATTAATTACAAAAAAGTTTTTTGTAATATTTTTAATTAATCCTAGAGAACCTGCTGTCCCTAATGCTTTTTTTTCATTAATATAATTGGTGTTATATTTTTTTTTATTTGTTTTAAAAAACGCTTTTATAATCTCTTGATTAGTATTTTTGCTAATCAAAAAATTTTTAAAATCCTCTTTAATAAATTTATCCATTATATGTTCTATTATGGCCTTTCCTTTATAGGGAATTAGAGGTTTTGGAATAATTGTTGAAAAGGGCTTCAATCTAGTACCAAGCCCTCCAGCCATGATAACTACCTGGGCATTTGAAGAAGATTGGTTAGATTTTTTCTTTAGAAAATTCGGATTTTTTTTTATTTCTAATAATTTTTTTTTATCACTCAAAATAGGTATCAAAGAAATTTTATTTGAAATTTCTGAAATGTTTAATTTTGATTTTTTATTTAAATTTTTCTTATATAAATAAAATGGGTTTTTATTGATATATTTTGATATTTTATCATTAAAATTAGCACCTAATACCAAAGTTCTCATTAAGTCACCTTCTGTTATAAGACCTATCATTTTTTTTGACTTATCAACTAATATTAAACATTTGTAATGTAAATCGTTTAATATCAACATTGCTTGTCTTAATTTGATGTTATTTTTACAAATATTTTTTTTAAAAATTTTTAGGGAATAATGCATTTATCTTTCCACAAATATTTTTTTATTAATATTTTTACCTTTTGAAACTAATAAATTATTCAAAAACTTACTCAAATTGTATTTTTTTGGTTCATAAGGATTTTTTAAATTTGATAATTTTTTATTATATTTTTTTAAATTTATGTGTTTAAGAGATCTTAAAATACTTTTATAATGATAATTTGAATTTACTACATTTTTTGGAAAAAATTTACCTTTTTGACGATTTCCAATATTAATAACTGGTTTTTTAAAAGATGCAGCATCAACTATCCCCATAGACGAATTACCAATTACTACATCGCAATTTTTAAGGACATTTGAATAATCATTAATATTTAATTTTCTTAACAAAATATGTTTGATTGATCCTTTTTTTCTTATAAATTTTTCTATTTCTCTCAAAATAGTTTCATATCCTAAATCTGAATTTGGATAAGTAAAAATACATTGAAATTTGCTTTTTTCTATAGCTAATAAAAAATTTTCAATTTGAAATTGAAGATTTTCTTTTTCTAAAGTAACAGGATGAAAAGTAGCAAAAAAAGTTTTCAATTTTGAAGATAATCCAAATTTACTAAAAAAATCATTTCTTGGCAAAATCTTTTGATTTTTTAACTCATCTAAAAAATCTAAGCCTACTAATTTTGTTCTCCAAACTTCCTCTCCTAATTGTAAAATTCTATCATTGTATTTTTTGTTTGCTAGCAAATGAATATTTGAAAGTTTTGTAACTGCATGTCTTATTTTTTCATCTATAGCTCCTTCTGTCACAGCACCTCCATAAAAATGAACTATAGGAATATCTTGCAAAACTGCTGGTATAGCTGCTGAAAATATTTCAAAACGATCTCCTAATAGAATAATCATTATAGGTTTGACCTTGATAATTGATTCATTGAAATTTTTAACATCGTAACAATAATGATCAATTTTTGACTCGTAAGTATCGTGAAGGTCATTATTTAATTTATTCTTTAAAACTTTAATTTTAAGTTTTTTAATCTCATAAAGATAATTTCCAAAATTTTTTTGTTTATGAAATGATGAAAGGAATAATACAGGTTGAAATATTTTTTCTTTACAAATTTTTTTAATAATAGGGACATATCTATCAATATCTGCTCTACTTGAGGAATATAATAATATTTTTTTTTTCATTTTGACCCACTTGGTAACGATATTACTTTTTTATATAATGCATTCGTATTCGCAAGATTTGATCTTGGAAACTTATCTAAATATTTCAATGTATGTAAAGGTTTCCACGTGGGTCTGGCATGCACTCTATTTTTTAGAAGAAAATTTAAAATTTCATTTTTTTTGTTGATAAATCTATTTTTCAATTTAATTGATATTAACCAATTATTAGATATTGATGATTTAATTGGCTCTACTAACTCAATATCGGACTCATATTTTTTAAAAAATTTCTTGTAAATCTTAAACAACTTATTTTTATTTTCTTGAATTTTTTTAAGGTCTAACAATTGTGAATATGCAAGAGCAGCATTAAGATTAGGCATTTTTAAATTATAGCCTATTCCATCATGTAAATACTCCCACTTATGATTTATCTTTGAATTAGATGAAACATGGTTACAAAAATTAAAAATTTTTTTGTCATTTGTTAATATTACACCTCCACTCCCAGAAGTGATAATTTTATTACCATTAAAACTTAAAATTCCAACCTTACCAAAGGTACCCAAGTGCTTTTTCTTGTAAAATGAATTTAGTGCTTCTGCTGCATCTTCAATTAATATAATTTTATATTTTTTACATATCTTTTTGATATCTAAAATTTTTGAGGAATTTCCAAATACATGAACACAAATTAATGCTTTTATTTGTCTTTTTGTTTTCTTATTAAAAAGTTTATTATTTTTTCTCATGGAAATTTTTTTTAGATATCCTTCTAAGAAAAGTGGATCAATACCTAGGGTTTCTTGTGAAACATCTAAAAAATGAGGGACTCCTTGATTATATAAAATTGAGTTAGCAGTAGATACAAAAGTTAATGAAGGCAGCAAAACCTCATCATCTTTTTTTATTCCAATAGATTTTAATGAGACAAATAAAGCGGATGTGCCACTATTTAAAGAAACTAAATATTTTGATTTAGTTAAATCTTTAATTTTTTTTTCAAAAAGTTTGTTATATTTTCCGTTTGGTGAGACAAAAGTGCTATCAATACAATTTTTAACTATATTCTCACTTATTTTTGAAAATACCGGTTCATGTAATTTTAATAAATCTTTTTTAAAATAATCTTTTTTAAGTTTTTTAAAAAATTTTTTAAAATCTTTATAAAAATTTTTATTTTTCTTTAAGATTAGTTTAATATTATTTTGCATTTATCTGTACCTTAAAGCTTGGATGTATTCTTTTTTTGTATCAATATCTATGGTATATTTTTTTTCATCTATCACTGTTGCAATTGTAAAATTACTTTTTACAAATTTTCTAAATTTATTCATAAATTTAATGTTTATCATAAAAAAATTTCCATTTGCTTCATAGTATTTCTGATTATTTAAACTCTTTTTTCTTTGAATTAAATAACCTTTTCTTATTAAAAATTTTTTTTTTTTTGAAACTGTCTCTTCGGATACGGATACGTTTGATTTAAGAGTTTTTTTTAATTTAATAAACTTTAACCAATTTTTATTAATTAATTTTTCTGATCGAAATGGTGACGTGGGCTGAAGTATAAGTATATTTTCGAATTTTTTTTTATGCATTTCATTTAAATATTTAATAGTATGAATTAATAAACTATTATTAGACGATAGAACCTTTGGTCTTTTTATAAAATAAATATCTTTGAATTTTTTTTCGTACGACAATATTCTTAAATCATTTGATGAAACAATTATTTTATCAATATTTCTAATCTTTTTCGAAAAAATTATTGTTTTTTCAATTAAGGTTTTTTTACCAATCATAAGAAGATTCTTATTCTTTAATCGCTGAGAACCTGATCTTGCTGGAATTACAATTACGTTCATCATCAATATAAATCTTTAAGAAATATTAGTTGATCTGGTAATATGTCTTTTCTAGTTTTTTTTCCTATAACTTTACTTTTTTCTAAGGGAGAAATTCCATATCCAGGCCTTTTAAAACATAAATCACTCTCTGATATTTTTTTACCTTTGGCGATATAATTAGCTGAGATGATACTTTTTCTTGCTACTTTTTTTACATTTAATTCATCTAAACTATTTTTTTGATACTTAGAATGATATAGAAGCTCAGCATCTCTTATATCTTTTATAAAATCTTCAAACTCAGATATTTCTAAAGAGGCTTTATGATCTGGACCATGTAATTTTCTAGATAAAGTAACATGTTTTTCTATGATTTTAACACCTTTTGTAACTGATATAATTGCAGGAATTGAAGATAATGAGTGGTCGGATAAACCAATATCTAATTGAAATTTATCTCTTAAAATATTGATACGTCTCAAATTCATATTTTTCAATTTTGTTGGATAAGAACTTACACAATGTAAAAGTGTTATATTTTTTTTCTTTTTAAACTTTGTCAAAATATTTAAACTTTTTTCAATATCACTGATATTTGACATTCCTGTTGATAAAATAATAGGCTTGTTTTGTTTAGAAATGTATTCCAACATGTCAATTGAATGTATCTCTCCAGATGCTATCTTAAAAAATGGAATGTTTAATTCTTTATCTAGAAAAATTAAACTATCTAGATCAAAAGCAGTGCATGAGTATTTTAAATTTAAATCAGAACATAATTTTTTCAAGTATCTATGTGATTTTTGAGATAATTGATTCTTTTTGCTCATTAATATTGGATTTTTAAATTTTGTCTTTTTTTGATAGTTAGCAAATATCGCTTTTTTTGAGAAGATTTTTGCAGGGTTACCTAGTTGAAACTTAACATAATCTATTTTTAAAATACTTAGATTTTTCAAAATTTTTTTTGCAAGACTTAGGTTTCCGTTATGATTGGGACCAATTTCAGCAATTATCTTTATCCTATTCTTTTTTATCATTTATCAATTTAACGATGTTTTTAATATTTTTAAAATTATGACTATTAATTTCTTTCTCATTAATTTTAATTAAAAATTTTTCCTCTAATTTTATTATCAAGCTAAGGAATTGCATTGAATCTAGTTGAGCAAATAAATCAGATTTAAAATCAATATTTTTACTCAATGAATTTACTAATTTTTTTATTTCATTATCAATTTGCATAATTAATCAAATCTTTAAAAATTTTATTTCTATCTATCTTTCCATAAAAGTTTCTATAAAAATTTTTTAAATAGAAAATTTCTTTTGGTATTTTAAAGTTAGATAGTTTGACATTTAATTTATTTAATATTTTATAATCAGATGCTTTTTTTTTGCCCTCAATCACTAATACTGGTTTCCATTCGAGAATTGGATGTTTTTTTTTTATAACAATAAATGTTCTGTCGGAAAGAAAATGTCTAATCTTATCTTCAATTTCTTCTGGAGAAACTTTTTCATTTCCTGATTTAAAAACATTATCTAATCTACCAATAATAAATAAGTTTTTATCCTTTGAAAAATATCCTATATCTTTTGTATTGAAATTAATTATTTTTTTTTCTGATTTTCTCACATTTAAATAACCACTCATCATAGAATTTCCTGATAAAACTATTTCACCCTTTTTTTTTACATCTATTTTTTTTGATGATTTAATGAAAATTTTTGTTCCCAGTATTGGTTTGCCAACTGGTAATGATGAAGAATCTTTAAATTTTTTTAAGTCTCCTTTAGAAAATTTAAAATGACTTACTCTTGGGGAATTCTCTGTGCAGCCGTAAAAATTGACTGTGAATTTATTGCCAAAAAAATTAAAAATCTCTAATGCATCAATATAATTCATTTTCATACCACCGCTCATTACAATTCTTAAAGATGGAACCATAAATTTTTTTCTAAAAATTTTTATATATCTAAAACTCGCAATATTTAAATTAAGAATTGTAATTTTGTATTTTTTAATTTTATTTAAAAAATCATTTACAAATTTGATTCCGTTGTTATCAAATAAAAAACTACATTTTAAATATAAAAATGTAATTACTTGAGAAACACCCATGGCATAGTTTGGCGGACTATAAATAATAGTTCTATCCTTAGAATTGAATTTCAGTTGATCAATTATTCCTTCAACATTCTTTTTAATCGAACGATCTGGCAAAATTACACCTTTAGGACTTGAAGTAGTTCCAGATGTAAAAATAATAAATGCATCCTTTTTTTTCAATTTTTTTTTATTTTTTCTTATTTTAAAATAAAATTTTTTATACTTTTGATTTTTTTTTCCAAATTTTTTATCAGAAATTATCATAGAGTAGTTTGATTGCTTTAAAATATTTTTTTTTTCAAATTCTGTAAAATTTGGACTTAAAAAGCATAATGGATTGCCATTCATTCTTGCAGATAAAATTATTGAAATAAAATCAATTGAATAAGGTAAAATTACACTTACTATTTCACCTTGATTTAAATTTGACCTAAAAAAAGATAAATATTCTTTTGTAAGATTATATAAATCGGAATATTTGTATTTTTTATCTAAAAATATTTTTTTGGAAGATTTCCTTGATTTAAGAAAAATTTCTTTAAAGATATTCATTATAAAATCTTACGAGCTGGGTTACCAATTACCTTGGTGTTATTAGGAATATCATTTAGTATAACGCTTCCAGATGATAAAAATGCGTTAGACCCAATTTTAATTTTTTTTGATGCTATTGTGCTTCCAATACCAACAAAAACATTTTTTTTTATTTTAGTACCAGAACCAATTATCGATCCCCCACCAATAACACAGTTATCTTCAACACTACAATGATGTAATATAGTTGAACTTGTACCAATAATATTAAAATCTCTTAAATGAGTGGATGGTAGTATCGTGCAATTTGGCAATATAATATTGCCAATACCTAAATTACACTTTTTCATAATTTTTGATGATTTTGATATAAAATTTGGAAAAATGTGGCGTGTATTTCTCAAAATATTTATAATTCTAATCCTTTTATCTATATCTCCAAGACCAATAAAAACTCTCAATTTCTTTCTTATTGAAAGAAAACTTTTCTCATCTATTTGGTTTAATTTTTTAGTTTTATTTTTTGTTATAAAAAAAATATCTTTTGAATTAATTTTTTTTTCATGCTCTAGTAAAGTCCTCAATAATTCAGCGAACTGACCATTTCCAAAGATAAAATATTTGCTCATAATCTGTAATTTTAGTTTTTTAATTTAATAAAAAATTGTTGATGGGCTATTTTTAGTCCAATTAAATTTTTTCTTGGGGGTTCTCCAATCATTACCATATATTGACTTTAAATAATTTTTGTAATCCGAGGGTATCATTATAACTACATTGTTAAACTTATAAGACATTAGGTTATCAATAAATATTTTTTTGTGTGAATAACCAGCCATTGAATAATACAAATCTTTTCTGACCAAATATTTTTTAACACTCACAAAAAAACTTTCAAAAATTTTAAAAAACTTAATTATATTTTTAAAATTTCCCTCATAATTTTTAGAAATGGACAAGACTTCAACTATTCTCATAATTAAATTTTTCGGAATAGGCCACTTTATATAAACCAAATTATTATCTTTATCCTCCTCATAATAATTAATATCTATTTCTCTTCCATCTTTTTTAATAAATTTTTGCATACCATCATTCTTTAGAAAGGTTTTTTTTATTTCTTTGAAGCCTTTATTTCTAAATAATTTTGAAATTTTTTTTCTGCTCTCACTTTTTTGTAAAACAGCAATGTCAATATCTGGATCCCAAGATATTAATTTGCGATCGCGTATTATACCAAGTAATGTTCCATGACATACCCAATAGGAGATCTTATTTTTGTTTAAAATATTAATTACTTCACAAAAATTTTTATCTATTTTATTTTTTGAGCGATAATTCTTATTAAGCATGGATCCTCATTTTTAAATTTTGAATAACCTTTAGACTCTCTTACATAAAGAATTTTAAATTTTTTTTTTAGCTTATTTATGAGATCTGACTTATTTATAAATCTTCTATAGTGATCAGTAATGAATTCATTTTTTCCTATTTTTTTTCCTTTTCCGTATAAATCATCTTTTGTAGATCTTGTTTCTATAAACAAAAAGTCAAGGTTGCTTAAATTTATCAATTTTTTAAGAAAAATTTTTTCATCCTTCAAATTTATTGTGTGCAATGTAAATCTTGAATAAATAGAAATATTTTTTTTAATCTTATTATAATTAAATTTAATAAAATCATTAACAAATAAATCTTGATGAATCTTTTTTGAAATTTTTTTTTTACAAATATCTATTGCATTTTTACTAATATCAATACCTATAATATTAAGCTTATTATTTACAAAATAAGTCAAATCTCTTCCATTGCCACAACCCACATCAACGATTGATCCTTTATAATTTTTTAAAAATTTTCTAATCTTCACAGCAAAATTTGATGGTCTTTTAACTT
>MDTD01092342.1_pt1 | contig 12681 bp, 5 predicted proteins | sample 811221 | NCBI WGS metagenome assembly MDTD01 (sample SAMN05326646, study PRJNA326480) | marine metagenome | isolation source: seawater | place: Pacific Ocean: South West | collected 2011 | reverse complement strand
TTTGCTGGAAAATACATTCATTTTTTTCATGATTATGGAGACGAAGAGTTATTGACCATGTTACAAGATGAAATATCGCTATGTGGCAATGAAACAAGTCCTTATTGTAATTTTGTAGACAGTGAACATATGAAGTTGTTGATACCTCGTTATAACTTGTATAACCAAGAAAACAACGAAGAGAAATATATTTCATCGCTCACATTTGATCTATTAATGAATGTAACGGTGCAACGCCAGTTGATAGAAAAGGGACATGGTTATATATATGATGATGTATCGTATCGTATTAAGAAAAATGAAATGATATTGTTGAAAAAAAATGTGCTGGAATATTTCAATCAATTGGCGAAGAAATCTAGTTCGTATATTCATCACGATGTGTATGAAAACTTGCAACCGGATAAAATCATAGAAATCACGAATGATGAAGAAAAGGAAGAAAGAAGCATAATGAATGAAATGGAAAATAGCGAATTTAATGTGAGCGAAGTGAAAAATGATACAACAAGGATGAATACCATTGTAGAGGAAGAATTATATGACACGATGAAGGAAATTGAGAGTGACAGTGACAACGAAAGTACTGAAAGTTATAGCGAAAGTACTGAAAGTGATAGCGAAAGTACTGAAAGTGATAGCGAAAGTGTTGAAAGTGACAGCGAAAGTACTGAAAGTGGTAACGAAAGTAGTGAAAGTGAAAGTGATAGCGAAACCGAAAAGAATGATGAAATGGACGCAAATCGTTTACTTATGAATCAAATAGAGGATGATGAGGAAAACAATAAAGATGATAGAAAAAGTGAAACTAGCAATGAAAGCGAAAGCAATAGTGAAAGCAAAAGTGAAACTAGCAATGAAAGCGAAAACAAGAGTGAAAGTAGCAATGAAAGCGAAAGCAAAAGTGAAAGTAGCAATGAAAGTGAAAGCGAAAACAAAATCGAAAGCGAAAGAAAAAGTGAAAGCAATAGTGAAAGTAGTAATGAAAGTGAAAGCGAAAGAAAAAGTGAAAAAAAAAGCGAAAGTAGCAATGAAAGTGAAAGCGAAAGTAATAGCGAAAGCGAAAAAACGGAAGAATATACACTGCAAGAACTTCCAAAGAATGAAGACAGAATTGTATTGGAATTCCAAAAACCGCAAACAAAGGTGGTGTTGAAAATCAGTGATATTGTGAAAAAGCAATCATCACAACACCAAAATCAAAAAGAGGATGCACGTATTTCCTCGAAAATCAACAATATATTTATCAAAAACGTCACCCGGCGTCCCAATATCCCCAAAATGTCGGTTGAAATACAAAAGGATCGTTTAAAACAACAATATGATATGCTAAGACAAGAAAACTGTATTCAGTTAAATAATCTAACTTCAAAATGGGCGACTTACTTTCCAAAAGGATCACGGGAACTTTCCGTGAAAAAGGCACTCACCAAAGATTGCAACTATTTGATTTTGATGTATATCATGAAAACGTATCATTTGTCCTTGTTTCAAACTATCAATAAATACACGATTCAAAAACTATTGGCTCACTATTACAAGGAATATTTTGAGGATGAGAAGTTTAGTAAAAAGATATTCGAAAAATGGAAAGCAGAAGGTAAAGAAATGATGGTAGAACAATGGAATGCTAAAACAGATTTAGAAACCATTCTGTTTGACGAGAATTACGTATTAACGACTACCGATGTATGTTTGTTATCGTTTCATTTAAAACTTCCTATTATCATCATTCATCAATCCAGTAATCCATCATTAAAAATATCTCATTTTGCGATCAATAACGAAAACAATAAGGCCTTCTTTTTTATCCGCCCAACAAAGAATAATTCAAGCAACAATGGAGAAATCATTTTCCACCTTTTTTATTGTAAAAATTCATTTCAGTTTTCACTAGATATTTTTGAAGACGAAAACGTAAAAATGAAATCTATGAAAACGATGATCACACAAGGCGGATTTGTTCATTTTCGTAATTATTTGAATTCATAGACCCATGATGTTCTGATTGATGTGACTTTTTAAATTCCCATCGATTGTTTTCACAAAAACCTTCCGTCCCAGCATGGGATTCTTCTTGTATACATGTTCAAGTCTTTTTTTGAACTTGCTTTCATATAGGTCTATATGGGTTGAATCGTTGTCAATGTCATTTCGTTTCAAATTGCGATAAATATAGAAGTATTTTACAACACCATCAAATAGTTGATGCAAGTGATCCGTATTAATATTCAAGAACGTTTTGTATCGTGGAAAAATCCGAAGCATGTGCATGAGTAGGAGCTCTTTCTTTCTGGGTGTAAATTGAGAAAACGTGCGTTCCAAACAATTGATATATAAATGCGTTTGGTATTGTTCTAACAGTGCGTTTTTATTGAAATTGTGTTTGAAATAGAGAATGAAAAATTTAGATACTTTTCCAAAACGTAAAAGCTCAAAATGAATGTAAAGAAGATTGTGAAAAGAAAAGGGGATATTGGTGTATGGGTTTTTCAATGTTAATATATCAGGAATGTCGTATAATTCATAATTGAAACATGTCTCTATCATTTTATAGAGTTCGAGATCATCAAACACATAAACACGATTGTTTTCATAAATAGAAATGGTTCTATTTGAAAATGGCAAATAAGATAGATTTTGAGTATTGAATTGTTTTGACACTTTTAGTTTTACCATATGGATGAATTTAGAAAACGACATTTTGAATCGTTGCACACGAAAATAAAGCAACATGATTCGTTTGAATTGTGCAATGTTTTCCATACCAAAAGAATTGTGAATGTGGTCATAATAAAAACGTACATTTGGTTTCTTGTGATGAAACAGTCTTTGTATTGTTACGTAATCGGTGGCATTATAATGAATACTGGAAGTTCGAATGGGTTCAAATTCATTTCTTTCATTATAATGTATATATTGGGGGTATTTGTACGTTAAATACAGGCGATTATAACTAGAAATACGAAACATGTGTATAAATAGTAAAAATCTATTTTTAAATTCATTTTCATCTATTGATTTTCATTATTCATCCAGATTGAAGCATCCTCATATCAAATATCTAGGTCATAATCGTCATCGTGTTCTTCTATGACATGATTTTGCATGTCCACCATTTTGTCGGACAATACATTTTTCATTTTGAGATGTTGTACGGAACATTTATCTACCATGGAATGTTGCTCTTTCATGAGATCGTTCAAAATATCTTGAGGATCCTTGGTTAAATCTATTTGATCCTTTTCCACGTTGTCTTCTTCAGGCTCTTGTTCGTCTTTGCTCATTTCTTGGTATTTTTGTATTAAATCATTGGTGTCTACATATACTTGGAATGATGATGTGCCATAGTATCCTTCTTGTCCACACATGATGTTGGCGGATACGCCTCGCATGCGATCCAATTCACCGTGTTTCGCCGCCTGGAGGAACATTTCCGTGGTCTCTTCAAAGGATGCCTTCGCAATGGGGCCAATATTATCCTTGTTGATACCATGTCGGAAAATACTGACTAGCTTTTCATTGGTGGTCATACGATCGCATAGCAAGTGAACGTGATGATGATTAATATAGGTATCGTCAAATTCCATGACATCCAGAATTTCGTTGAATAAACACTTTCGTGCGGCCTCAATGCCCAACACGGCATTCATTTCCATAATGTCATTGGAAAAGGTCTTATTGACATCAATGTCGTCTCTTGCCAAAATACCCAGTAAATTAGAACCAATCGTATCAAGCAAGTACACGCTATTCTTTTCATAATTTCCGGTTTCATCTTTGAACTCTCGGTATTCTTTGATCTCCCGTAAGTTTACCTTTTCTATGTCTTTGACACCCCGAACCACAACATCATGAATGATCTTTTCCATAAAGGACTTTACATAATGAACGTGATCTTCTTGGGTAAATAGGTTGTTTTTCGGAAATACATTCATACGAATGCGGAATACAATCTTATTGTTGCTATTGTAGTCAGTGTAGTAACAGTCAATATTATTTCCAAATTGCTCTTTCAATGTGTAATGGATGTCTTCGTTCGTCACATTCATGTCAAACATGATGATTTCATTCATTTCAATGCGAATGATCCAGTGATTGATCTTCTCTTTTGACTCATCTTCGTCTTCGTCGTCATTGTTCTCGTCATAACAATCCTTGATGATACTTGAAAACTCGTTGTATTCATTCATGAGGGCATCGTCTTCATGTATGAGGGTTTCACTGTCACTCGGCTCGTAATAAATCTCTGCCTTTTGAATCAAATCCACCAGTCGCGTGTGTTCAATTTCCGCCGCAATGTCGTAGGCCTTTCGCTTGTCCGTGGAGTCTTCTTGTTTCAAATAAATGGTAAGCGAAGGATTCTTTAATTTCTTGGTCAATGTGAGGATCTCTTCAATTCGGGGCACACCACGCGTCACGTTTGATTTACTAGATACACCCGCATAATGAAAGGTATTCAGTGTCATCTGTGTGGTCGGCTCACCAATACTTTGGGCACTGATCATTCCCACCATTTCACCGGGGTTCACAATCGCCTTCTTGTACATGTGAATGATGGTTTCGCACAAGAAGTGAATCGCATCTCTGTGATATTTGTGAGTGTGAATCAAATAATGGGGGTTCATGTAATACGTGTAAACAATGCGGAATTTCTTGCATGGCTTGAATAGCTTTTCAAGAATGAGGTATTTGCGATCAATCACTTCATAGGCTTCCATGGGAGTGATGTCGCTCACATTTGACGAGGTAATCGAAAAACGTTGCTTTGTGTTTTCAATCAAATTCAAGAAATGAATGGGCAAATAAATCTTGGTGTCGTCCATGTGATCATATACCAACTCAATCATCTTGCGACGCGAATCCAACAAATAACCAATGTCCTCTTTTGAGCGGACCTTTATTTTCGGCAACTCTTGTTTGAATCGCTGAAGGGTTTTTTCTTCGTAGATCAACTTCAAATATTTATTGTCTATCTTTGTGCTATTGGAATCTTTAAACGAGTAACTGTATCGCTCGTATATGGAATGAATATCTAAATCTAATAAATCAAACTTCATGGTTTCAATGTGAGTCGTGTCAAAACTAGTGCCACCATATTTGAATTGAATCACCTTATTCAAACTGTTGCGCACCGTATTGTCATACATGACTTGAATGTCTTCCATCCCCTTGATCAATCGTCGCTGGATATAACCCGTGGTGGATGTCTTTACAGCCGTATCAATTAAACCAATGCGCCCACCCATTGCATGGAAGAAGAGTTCATCAGGCGTTAATCCACTGATGAAAGAACTCTCTACGAAACCACGCGCCCGCGGTGTGTCATCAAATTGCTTGAAGTGAGGAAGCGTGCGGTTCGTGTATCCATACGGAATACGCTTGCCATCCACATTCTGTTGACCCAAACAAGAGATCATTTGCGAAATGTTCAGGTTATTTCCCTTGGACCCACTGGTAACAAGCGCAACAAACCGGTTGTTTTCATCCAGGGACTTGATACCCAAGTTACCCGCTTCATTAGATGCTTTATTCAAGATATTATTGACTTGTGTTTCAAAGAACTCCACATTTGTTTTGCCCGTTTTATTTTCAAGAATACCCAGATGCACCTGATCCATGAGATTGGACACTTCTAGTTTCTTCTTTGAAATAATCTCTTCAATCTCCGTGTTTGTATTTTCATTGGCCATCAAATCACTGATACCCACACTGAATCCAGTTGTTTTCATATATTCGGTGATCATGTTTTGTAGATTATCAATAAAGTGTTGACACTGCGTTACGCTGTAATCTTTCAAGGATCGGTGTAAAATCCCCTTGCTAGACGACCCCAACACTTCCTTGTTGAACTGCCCGCGCGTGATTACGCCATTTTTGATGTTTAAGATATGATTAGATGTTTCCTTTTGCTCATTGTCTTTGAACAATTGGGTTTTGTATTCCAAACTGATTTGGGGAAGGATCTCACTCAGCAATTGAAAGTTTGAATAAGACGAATTGGTATTTTCAAATAGTCGCTGGGTTTGATATAGGTTTGTTTTCATCATGAGATTCATCGCATCTTTCTTGTTGAATGTCACGTCTTTGCGGGTAAACAAATAACTCCCAATCATGGAATCTTGGAAAATACCAATGATGGGTTTGTTGTTTCCCGGACTGATAATTTGGTTCGGCACATTCGCGATGTAACGAAGCTCGGCCTCGGCTTCGTCGTTTTGAGGCATGTGCATGTTCATTTCATCCCCATCAAAATCCGCATTGTAAGGCTTCGTATCCGCGACATTCATGCGAAACGTATCGCCATGTTCCATCACTTTCACCACGTGCGCCATCATAGACATGCGATGAAGCGTCGGCTGACGATTAAAGAGGACGTAATCTCCATCCAACATGTGTCGGTGGACAATGTCGCCTATTTCTAGTTTGATATTGTCTTTATCCACATATCCAAGTGATATATTGATACCATTTTTCTTCTCAATGATCTTTGCGCCAGGATATACATAAGGTCCGTTTTTTACAAGATAATGAAGGTAGTTGTAATTATGCTTCTGAACTTCTACGGGCTTTGTAATGTTCTTGGCGACTTTCATGGGAACACCCAGATCCGCAATAGATAATTCTGGATCGGGGGTGATGACCGAACGAGCGCTGAAATCCACACGCTTTCCCATGAGGTTACCACGAACCCGACCCGTTTTCCCCTTGTGACGTTCGCTAATGGATTTTAGCGCGCGACCGGATCGCTGGGTCACCGGCGAAGCACCCGATATCTTATTGTCGGCCATCGCGGCAACAAAGTATTGCAACACTTGGATCCATCCATCAATGAGTTTTTGATTGCTTTCGCTTTGTTCCTCTTCATTTGTGGATTGAATCACTTGTTTTAGTTTATTGTTCATTTTAATGATGTTGATAATGATGTGGGTGAGATCATCTTCACTCCGTTGTTGGGCGTCTTGCTTCACCGAGGGTCGCATGGATGGCGGCGGCACCGCAAACACTTGACAAATCATCCATTCGGGACGCGACCAAATATTAGAAAATCCCATGAAATTAACATCTTCGTCGCTGATTTTTTTAAACAAATGAATGATCATTTCAGGTGTGAAGTTGACTTGAAGACCTTCGGTCATATTTTCGTCACCGGACCAAGAGGCGACAATATTACAAAATCCCTTTTTCTGTACTTTTTCCGGAAGTTTGCACCCACATCCATTTTCGTTTTCGTCGCCACATCGAGAAACCGTTTTGCATTGCTCCAATACCATTTTCCACCGTTTGTTGTTCGGATAATCCAAAAGGTAACGATTTGTTTTTTTAGAAATGCGCAACTTACCGCACTTTGTACATACACATTTCAAAATATCATTCACTGTATCCAAATATTGAACGTAAAATACGGGTTTGGCTAATTTAATATGACCGAAATAACCAGGACTTTGGATATAATCCATCCCATCTGTTGGACAGATCATCCCTGGTTCTAACACTCCCATGCGTGGGTCAAAGAGCCCTCCAATTTTAGGTTTCATGCCCACATAGGTTTCCTTGTTGGTGATTTCTACAACAGATTGTTTTTCTATTTCTTCGGGACTAAACAAACTAAATTGAATACCAACAATTTTTGACGGGATACTGTTTTTGAACATATCGATATTAGATATATTGAATATTTTTATTTTTAATTCAATTTTATTTCTAAATCAATGATGTTCTGTCGGAAAAAAATTGATTCATGATAACATATAAATACAACACATCATATCTACCATAAACATGCCGAAAAACGGAAAATCCAAGCGTTCTCCCAAAAGTGACGACGGTTCTTCCTCAGAATCGGAAGATGAGACCACAATCATGAATCACACGGAGTACAAGAAGTTGTTGAATTCGTTGTTTCCGTCCAAATACATGGAGGAACAAATCAAGAAAAGTGAAGGCAAATCCAAAAAGGCAGGTGCCGATAAAAAGAATTCCAAAAAGGGAAAGAAACCAGCGAAAAAATCAAGCAAGTCTTCCAAAAAAGCAAAAAAAGGCGATATGGTAGATGTGGTGTTTACCATTGTCCCGAGTAAGAAGGGAGATGGCGACGATGAATATGAAAACGATGAAGAATATGAAGAAGACAGCGATGATGATTCGGACTATGAAGAAGAAAGCGAGGAAGAGGAAGACAGCGACGAAGAGGATAGTGAAGAAGACAGCGAAGAAGAAGAAGACAGCGAAGAAGAGGACAGTGACGACGAAGATGAAGAAGATAGCGAGGAAGAAAGCGAAGAAGAGAGTGAAGAAGAGAGTGAAGAAGAAAGCGAAGAAGAGAGTGAAGAAGAAAGCGAAGAAGAAGAAAAAAGCAAAAAGTCCAAGAAGAAGACCAAGGGCAAGGGTGAAGATGACGAAGAAGACAAAATGTATGAGAAATTCCAGGCTTTCATGACTCAGATGAAAAAGGAAAAGGGAAACAAGAAGCTGAAGAAGGAATTCATTGATTTTGAAAGCCGTTTGAACAAAAAGAAGAACAAACAAGAGAAAAAGAGAAAGGCTAAGAATGTTGGAAAGTACATTAAGATGATTTCAAATAAAAATATGATTAATGATGTGAAGTTCTTCAAAACATCCATGTCCTATAAAGAACAAGAACACATGCTTGAGGAGCTAGAAAAGGTGAAGGAGCTCACAGAAATAGATAAACCGTATCGCATTCAATTGCTTGAAAACAAGGAAATACCTGACAAGTTCAAGGCGATTGCGTTGAAGAAGATCAATGCCATGAAGGTGATTGCCGATGGTGGAGGCGAATACAATAAACTCAAAAACTGGATTGATACCTTTATGCGGATTCCGTTTGGAAAATACGACACCTTGCCGGTGAAAAAGGACGATCCAAAAGAAAAGATTCACGAATACATGGAAGCGAGCCAAAAGGTGTTGGACGAAGCTGTGTATGGCATGAAAGATGCGAAGATTCAGTTCATGCAAATGGTTGCTCAGTGGGTAGCAAATCCGGAATCTATCGGCAATGCGATTGCGATCAAGGGCCCCATGGGGACGGGTAAAACGACGTTGATTAAATATGGAGTAAGCAAACTCCTCAATCGCGAATTTGCGTTCATTCCGCTGGGAGGCGCAACGGACAGCAGTTATTTGGAGGGTCATTCGTACACCTACGAAGGCAGTACGTATGGTAAAATCATAGATATTCTTATCCAATGTAAAACCACGAATCCAGTCATCTATTTTGACGAGCTGGATAAGGTGAGTGATACACCCAAGGGCGAAGAAATCATTGGTATCTTGACCCATTTGACGGATACGACCCAAAATGACAAATATCATGACAAGTACTTTTCGGAGATTGACTTTGATTTGAGCAAGTGTTTGTTCATTTTCAGCTATAATGATGAGAGTAAGATCAACCCGATTCTGAAAGATCGGATGTATAACATTGAAACCAAAGGATACGACGCAAATGACAAGGTGGTAATTTGCAACGATTATCTCATTCCTAAACTTGAGAAGGAACTGAATATGGAGAAGGGATCCATTGTGGTAGACGAAAAAATGATCAAGCACATTGTGGAAAAATATACGGGCGAAGAGAAAGGGGTGCGAAACCTCAAGCGGTGTTTAGAAATCATTTACTCTAAACTGAATTTGTATACCTTTATGAAACCAGGGACGTGTTTGTTTGGAGATAAGATCATTGAAGACATAACATTTCCATTTCAAGTCAATGAAGATATTATTGAGAAAGTTATTCAACAGGGAGACAACAAACAAAAATCCCATCTGAATATGTATTTGTAATTACGTACACCTATAGATATTACGATTCCCACCACGCGTTGTAATTGCTTCGTGTTCCTGTTGATGGTTACACAAACAACCGGATGACGTTGTATACGTGGATGGGCAACAATCATGAGAAAAAGTACTAAATGTAAATAAATCTAATTGATCTTTCATAGGAGAATCCTCTATGACACTGATAAAACGCTCAATTTTTTTTACTTTTTGTTGGTGAATGAATAAAACGGTACTGGCAATAAGAAGAAATGCGATTAAAACAATGCAACTCATTGGGATCTATATATTGAAGTTATAAATTATTTCCACCATAATAGGTATTTAAAACATCTCGCAATTGAATTGCTTTTGCGTAGTTGTCGTTTTCTTTATTTTTACAACTGGGGTCGATGACACATTTGTTTGCGTAATCCATCATGCGATAGGTAAGATATTGTTTTGTATATTGGCCAACATAATTCATGATGGCGTTCAATTGGTCCATGTATATGCCAATGTTTTTCAAGTTAGAGTACAATAAGGTGTCGTTTGTATTCAGGCTGATGTCTTGTTCCATCTTGTCAAATTGGGATGATATAGCATTTACGTTTGTTTGAAATACTTTTTCACTGGCTTCCTTTTCCGCAATGGTTTGATCGTCAAACGTTATAAGTTTTTTATTTAAATTATCCAGGGTATTTTGAAATCCTTTACTCACCATGGTGTCGCTATATTCCGTGACTACCCGATTGGTGCATTCGTAAAAATTGTCCACGGTAGAGTCGTAAGCCGTAGAGTCACCGTTTTTTTGAATGTATCCTGAATAAAAGAGATATTTGGGGTTGCATTTTTGAAGCCCCCAATTCTTTTGGTCTATGGTAATATTGTTTTTAATATAGAAAAACAATACAATAAACATAAATCCAATGACAATCAAAACATTGAAAGAATAGGTATCTACTCCCAGTTTTCCTTTACCTGTGAAAGAAAAAGAAACAGGAGCATCTCTATATAAATTAGATAGTTGTTGAGTCAAGTCCATATTATATAGTTGTCTTATTTTTGTTTCGTCTTTAATTTGTATTATTCGTCACTACCGGGAAAACGGTTGTTGATTTTTTGGAATAAGTCTTTCGCACTACCGGAAACTTTGGTGATTTCAGACATGAGATTTTGGAAAGGACCGTAACTGTTTTGGAGACTTTGATTCACCTTGCTTTGAACCGAGACAAGTTGGTCAATGTTTTCGGCCTTCTTCTCCAAGAGTTCCACAAGATTCTTTTGTTGCTCTTCTCGTGATGCCGCATCATTTGCGTTTGCGTTATCAATCTTATCCACAATATCTTGTACATCTTTATTGAATTTTGTGTTGAGTTTGGCTTGATTCTCTGTGATGTTTTCCGCTGTGGTGTAATTCATGCATGCTTCAAACGTCTTATTGGCCTGTTCTTCGTCGATCATGCTTCCCACAACCATTTCTAGGGGATTGCATTGAATCTTACCTTTGTTTTTCGTGAGTTTCAATTGCGTTTGCGTATATTTCACATAGATGTAAAAAAAGAAAAACGCGATGATAATGATCGTGCGATTTGTTGCGTCACTGAATTCATTCATACCTTATAAATTACAATTATAAAAAATATATAAAGAGAAAACGATATTACTATAGGTTAAATGACGGTCGTGGAAGAATACCTTGAAAAGGATCAATATTATAAAAAGAAATTTGGTGAACGTACCTTCTTTTTATATCAAGTGGGTACTTTCTTTGAAGTATATGGTCTTGAAAATGACAAGTCCTATGAAAATATTTGCGCAGTTTGTGAAATGTGCAATTTGGCCTGTGTGAAGAAAAATGGTTTTTTTGTGCGTTCTAAAAGTATCTATATGGCGGGATTCCGGGATTATTTGCTTGAAAAATATGTTGAAAAAATGCAGTCTCATGGATATACGATTGTGGTGTATGTACAACAAGAGGACGGTGCCGGCGGATTTAAGCGTGTTTTGCACCGTGTTTATTCACCGGGCACCACGTTTTTAGAAGAATCGTCGTCATTGTCCAATCACATGTCGTGTATTTGGATCCAAAAAATGAAAACATTGAATCAAGAGAAATATGTGTTTGGATTGAGCACCATTCATATTATGACGGGTCAATCTTATATAAGTGAACACTGTGAAACCTATTACCATAACCCAACCACGTATGATAGCATTGAAACCTTCTTAAACATTTACAATCCCACGGAGTTTGTCTTGATTCATAATGTAAATATGAACGTCATACAAGGGATCGTGCAATATTTGAATATTCATTCTAGAAAATTCCATGTCATTGATTTGAACAATAAGGAACACCCCCTTTCTATACAAGCTCGGCACTGCGAGGGCCAAGTGTATCAAAAGGAAATCATTGGTACCTTTTTCCCTAAAATGAACGTGGATATCTTCAATTATGACATTGCGGATAAACCGATTGCCCTCCAAAGTTATTGCTTTCTTTTGAATTTTATTCAGCAACACAATGTGAGTTTGATTGAGAAGATCATGGAACCCAAAATAGAACAAGTCAGCGATCTTCTGGTGTGCGCCAATCATTCGTTCAGTCAACTCAATATTATCCACGAAGAAGACAATGGATCTTATTGTAAAAACAACCAAGTTGCCAGTATAGTCGCCTTATTGAATCAATGTAAAACAAAAATGGGCAAGCGACACATGAATGAACTCTTGTTACATCCCATTAACAACCATGAGTCATTACAAAAGCAATATGATGTGGTGGAGTATATAATTCAGAAAGAGTTGTGTTTTAATGATGAGCTTGGACACATGGCGGATTTAGAGAAGCTCTTGACGAAACTGAAACTCCAAAAACTGAATCCATATGAC
>MDTD01141676.1_pt1 | contig 12682 bp, 11 predicted proteins | sample 811221 | NCBI WGS metagenome assembly MDTD01 (sample SAMN05326646, study PRJNA326480) | marine metagenome | isolation source: seawater | place: Pacific Ocean: South West | collected 2011 | reverse complement strand
TGTATACGCTAGTTGTTGCACCAGAGGTTTCTATTGATAGTGAAACTCCTGAAGCATTTTGTGCACCACTATTTTGAACCACGATTCCAACAAGTATTGCATCTCGGTCTTCTTCATCGATGTCGTTCTGGATGTTGGTGATGTGAACGACGATGTCTCCGATATGGAGCGTCGTTGGAAGGGCCATGACGAAAGCAGGGGGAGATTCGATACTTGAAATCGTTCCATGTGGCCTTCAGCGAATGGGTCCTCGGTGAGCCACAGGTAATGAATTCGCAATAGTTACGATACTTCCTACAGCGAGATCTATTTCACTTTGATGTGTGTGTCGTTGATGCATGCGAAAAACATCGCGAACAATGAACCAGATATTGATTATTGGAAGTAAGTAGAGAAGTTTACGAACAGAACGACGATCCCAATCTTCTGATTCCATGGCATCACCATTATCTCGAACAACTGCCAATCCTAGAAGACGTTGACCCAAGGATCGAGAAAGCATCAAACCGGTATATCTCCAATACAGAAAGTGTCCAAGCAGGATTGCGATAGACCATGCAAACGAATGGTCCCAATCTGACGATGTCCACATTGAGACACTCCAAGCTAACATGACTCTAGTTCCTGAGAAAATCGAGAGTAGGGTGTTAACGAAGATAACGTCGAGCATGAATGCACCTGCTCTTTTGTGGATTGGAGCAAGGATGGTTCCATCGGGAATATTCCAGTGCCCGTGTTCTACTGATACGATGTGTTTAGCGAGATTGGTAACGCCTCCATGGGTCGAAATTGGGTCCATAGCCATCAGTTCTCTTACATGTGCAGTAGGTGCCAAGCAATGAGGCTTCGTTCTTGAGCCCAAGTCAGCCAGAAGTCCCAATCTCGTTGATTTTTCAGTGTATTTGGGTCTCCAATGATGATTAGACCCCGTTTTGCTCTTGTTATAGCCACATTCAATCGCCTTGCATCGTCGAGGAATCCAATTTCTCCTTCTGAATTCGATCTAACTGTAGAAAGAATGATGACTTCCTTTTCTCGACCTTGATATCCATCAACTGACCGGACTTCTACTCCATGCCAACGCTCACCTAATGCGGTACCTCCAGACTGCTCAAGCAAATCTAAGATCGCTCGTACTTGCCCATTATATGGAGAGATTATACCGATGTCAGTATTCTTGAGATCGCCAGGATTGAGTAGCATTTCGAGTATACGAACTACCCACGAAGCTTCAGCAGGATTTGCTCTTGAATGCCCATCTTCAGCGACCGTCTCCCCACCTTCGATTGGGAGAAATGCTACAGGTTGTTCAAAATCTGGCCAAATAAGCCCAGTAGGTGCGAGCCTCTCTTCAGCCTGAACGCCATTGATAAGAGCTCCATCATAATATTGCATAGAAGGAAATTGCGAGATAATTGGATGCATTCGATACTGTTCTTTGAGCATAATCGAGTGGACCCCAAGTCCCCTCATTCTATCAAAAAGGGATATCCCCAATCCTCCTTTCTCTGCTCTCTTTGAGATAACGGTTGGTGGTAGTTGTCGATGGTCTCCAACAAGGACAAGTTGCCGGCATCCACGAATGATTGGAACAAGCGTTGCAGGCTCTGTAGCTTGAGTTGCTTCATCGATTAGAACTCTCGGAAATCTTCGGCCATCAAGAATGTCGTGACCAGATCCAATACATGTTGCACAGATTATTGTTGCAGTATTCAGAATATCCTCTTTCATTTGTTGCTCAATTCGTCGTGCTTCACCCCAGCCTCGATTGAGATCTTTGTGTGCAAGCCCCTTCTCTTTACCCTTTAATCCAGATATTTTCCTAGCGAGATTTTCATTTAGATCGATGATTGCCTGCAGATCTTTCTGAAGGCGATGTCGCTCCATTCTTGCATCAAGAGTCGCTTCTCGTAGTGATTCTCGAACTTTGACCGGCTGTCCGAGTCTAACTGCATCGACACCAATAGCAAGAAGTCCTTGTAACAGATTGTCGACTGCTACATTTGATTCAGCTACTGCAAGAATAGGAGAGTTCCCTTCTAATGACCATCGCTGGAGAATCCGAACCGCTGTGTGAGTTTTTCCAGTTCCGGGAGGGCCTTGAATCAGAGTTAATCTCCGTGTAGTAGCTGCATTAAGGGCTTCATTTTGGCTTGAATTAAGATTTGAATCATTCATCAATTTGAATCTATTACCGTCTTTGATTCCATGATCAACACTAGCGGATTGCTCTACATCACGACCCTGACCAAGAAGTAAACTGGTTAGCGAAGTAGCCTTTTCATCTCCTAGAAAGGCATTCAATGCATCCCTCATACGGTCATGCGCGATTCGATTAGCTCCTCTGTCAACGCGCCAAATACCTTGACGATGACCTTTCGGCAGGTCGTTCATGGCGAGAATGATATGATTCCAACTTCTTCGTGCTACGACTCCTTCAATTGCTTGTCGACCTAACGGATCGTTTCGACTTAGCAGTACAATATCTCCATGCTTGAATCGATGTGTTGGCATAGGTCCACCTTTCTCCATACTCAATCGGAGTAGGCGCATTCCATACATCCATCCTGCTGAACGCGCCTTGAGATCGAAGAGACTCACTCCATGAGCAAGTAACCTTGAGCGATTCCAATTCCTCAAGCGGTCTTCCACTTGTTCCATTTCTTCCTCGAGTTCCCAGCGGATAGCATCGATAAATCGCGCATGATGATCTTGACTTTTCCTTGAGATTGGAGATTCCTCATTTGTCCCAGAGGTATTAATGCGATGAACACGTCCATCGTCCCGAGCCATGGTTTACGGGAATGGTCATTGTGTATGGTCCCTCCCATGCAGAACGGTTGATTGTTGAAGGGCTGTTACATCAACAGGGACAGGGAGGACTTAACCACGGTCTTCATCACGGTATGAATACCGGGGGATAGAATCCGTGTTTGGACGGCGAAAGAAGGAGAAGACTACAGAAGGGCGAACATGCCCTCTCTGCACTCTTGAAAATCCTTTGAGCGCCGAATCATGTTCAAGGTGCTATTACGATTTTACAGTTGGAACTCACCAACAGTCTAGGGGGTCTGATCAAAGTGTGGTGAGTAGTCTCCTCGATGAGTTGAATTCTGAAGTTTCAGATTCTGAAGAGGAAGGCATAGATGTCGATTGGACTAGTCATACCTTCGACATGAATGATCTTAGTGTGGAAGTTTCTGACTATGGAGATTCAGAAGACGTCACGGTTTCATCGACGGTTGGTTTTGCTCGTCAATTAGTTAGTAATGAGGAGGTAGGTAAGGAGGATAGTGAGGAGGATTATGTTCTCACGAGTGACGATGCCCCATCTTCGGTAGAAAAGTTCGTGGTTCCGGACGTCGATGAAGAAGACCTCTCTATTCCAGAACCCACCCGTATTGCGATTGTTGACCCTGTTTCGAAGGAAGGCCCAGAGATGGATGAAGATCTACTTACCGAGGATTGGTCAGAATCGGACACTACACCCGTGTTGCCTCAGGAAGTAACAGATGAAATCGAAACATCACCTGAAATTTCTGTTACACCTTCGATGCCTTCGATGCCGCAAATGCCTACAGTATCTTCACCTATTCCGCCCATAGTACATCCCCCTGAGCCAGAGCCTCAAGTAACATTCACACCTCCTGCAGAAGATGAACAAAAACCGGTAACTGCACCTCCACCAGAGGCTTTCACAACTGTTGCTTCAACGGACCTCCCTACACTTCCTAGTGCAACTCAAGCTGTACAGTCGAATGTACAACCTGCTCTCCAACCATCGACCCCACCAATTCCAACAACCCCTGCACCAGTTGCTCAGACTACATCTCCAATTGCTCCGGCTCCGGCTTCGATACCGATGCCGAATCTTCCTACTGCGCCCATATCTCCCTCTCAAAATATATCTGAAAATTCACTATCACTTTGGCCTTGGCCGCAAACAGAGCCTTGGGACGAACGCCTCCTCGCATCGGCGGTGAAGAAAGCAATGGAGGCGGCTAAGATGAACAATAAAGAGGAAGCGGCTAAAATTCTCGACCACATTGGCCCTCATCTTGGAGATAGAACACGATTCTTGCTCTATATTGGCGCTCTACTCAAGAGTCTTGGACGTTCCGATTCTCTATCATCCATGCTTGCAATTGCTCGCAAAGATTACGGCAATGATGAACATGTCCTTGCTGCCCTCAAACAGTTGAGTTGAATCACTGTCTCGTTATCCGACATTTGTGCATCCAACTCAAATGCGCCACTCAGCTGGTGAGAATCACATCCTTGATCCTCTAAAAGAGGCTGATGTGATAGAAATTGTCGAGATGTTCAGGGGAGATCCCGACTCTGTCCATCGTGCTATGCCGTGGTTGAATCGTAACGAATCAATTGGCCCTCAGATTGCTTCCTTTATTGTCGATGTGTCTTCGGGACCCAATGCTTCGAATTACCACCATTGGGTAATCCGTGAGAAATATGGCTTTTCTGCTCTTGGAATTATTGGATTCGACGTAGTTCGATTCAGGACACCTCAGCAACAGAAGACCTGTCGAGGAATCCATTGGAATCTTGGTTATTGGGTTGCTCCTGAGGAAAGAGGTCGTGGAGTTGCTACAATGAGTATCGATGCCATGATCGCTGTTGCTAAGCAATGCGAAGTAGATGTTGTTGAGTTGATGGCTAATCCACATAATGAAGGAGGTATCCGCACCATCCTTTCAGCGATTGATCGACATGGAGGAATACCATCAGAGATAGAAAGATGGGTAACAACTGATGATGGTCATGACGTCCTGTATGTATCACATTGGATTCTCACTAGAGGTGAAAAATAATGCAACAAATCTGGTGTTCTATTGATACTGATGATGTTCATCATCATCCGAATATTTCTGGCCATCCTAGTCGATCAAAGGATACACCTTGGCCCCAAAATACCAGCCTACGAACAATGAGTGAGCAATTGAATGAAGGCTTCAACGGTTTTGAGACCTGGTGGTCTTCTCAATCCGAGGATTCGAGAATCACCTTTTTCGTGATTGGTGAGCAACTGGAAGATCCTAATTTTATTCAACGTCTTCAGAATCTCATTACATTACGACCAGGAATTACAATTGGTGTGCACGGTTGGAACCATATTTGTTGGTCTGCATGGGAACCACGTCCTGATGAATTCAAATCAATGATTGAGAAATCCATTGATCTAATTTCTTCTAGAGTCGGTTCAGTGTTTCGACCTTGGTTTAGAGCTCCAGGTGGCTACATTGCACCATGGATGGCACCCATACTGGCCTCAACCGGTATTGTCATGGATTCCTCGATAAATCCTGTTTTCCTTCTTCGTCACAAGACTGGACGTGATTCCTCAGGCAAAATCAATGGATGGGATTCAATTCGAAAATCAATGTTTGAATCAGGAATCGTTGAGAGAGAGTGGTATACGCGCCATAATTTGCCAGTAAATGGGCCAGCCTTACACCATCCAGTACTTCGATTTCATTCACGTCGTACATTGAGGAAATTAAGTTGTGTAGAATATGCAAATGATGAGGATATTTTGTCCAAATCAAATTCAGTTGTAAGCATCTACTGGCATTTATTGGACCATGCACGTTTGAATGGAGGCTGGGCTCCTCCTCTTCAGATTTCGAATTAGTATAGTGTTACTGAATTCAATAATGCATAAATGCAGGTGCTTAGAGCAATACTCAACAAGAGGTTGGCTGAGGTGAGTACCCATTCCTTTCGTCTTCCAGATATTGGAGAAGGCGTTGTTGAAGGAGAGGTAGTTGAATGGCTTGTCGCAGTAGGTGAATCTATTGTTGAGGATCAACCTTTACTATCCGTTATGACAGATAAAGCAACAGTAGAAATTCCGTCTCCAGTCACAGGAATAGTTACTCGATTGACGGGAGATATAGGAGACATTCTTCCTGTTGGTCAAGTGTGTGCTGAATTCGAGATTAATGATGATGAAATAACTGAAACATCAGTTGAATCTAAGCTAGAAGATGAAGATAGTTCAGCATTGGAAGAATCACAATTTCAACTTAAATCAAAATCAAGTTCTAGTTTCAGGCCGATCTCCATGGAGGATGATCCTGAGGAAATTATTGAATGGCGCGACTCGATTATCTCAGTTAATCAGCATAAGGGCTCGTTACGAGCTCATCATGTTCTGGCCAATACTGTGGAAGCAGCGAAAGAGATTGGAGTCCCAGTTGGCGAATTAACCGAGACGCCATATCTAAACACAATTCCTCCACATCAAGAGCCCGATTATCCCGGTAATACCGATTTAGAGAATCGAATCCAAGACATTCTTCGTTGGAATGCAATGATGATGGTTACACGTGCTAACAAGCGTTTTGATGGCATTGGTGGTCATATCTCGACATATGCTAGTATTGCAACACTATGGGAAGTAGGGTTGAATCATATATTCCGTGGCAAGGACGGAGATGGGCACGGAGATCACGTCTATTGGCAGGGCCATGCTAGTCCGGGACTCTACGCGCGGTCATGGATGGAGGGACGTTTCGATATCGAAAAAATTGAACATTTTCGTCGTGAAGCATTCACTAGTGGACTCTCATCCTATCCACATCCTCGTTTGATGCCAGAATATTGGGAATATCCAACAGTCAGCATGGGTCTTGGTGCAATGACTGCCATACGTCAAGCACGATTTAATCGATATCTAAGAGACCGGGGAATTGTCGATACTGATAGTAGCCGTGTATTTTACTTCATGGGTGATGGGGAGTCTGATGAACCTGAATCTCTCTCTGAATTAACTCTTGCAAGCCGAGAAGGTCTCGATAATCTCACTATAATTGTAAATTGTAACCTTCAGCGTTTAGATGGCCCAGTTCGTGGTAATACGAAAATTGTTCAAGAACTCGCTGCCCGATTTACTGGTGCTGGATGGAACGTCATCAAGTGCCTTTGGGGTCGAATGTGGGACCCATTGTTTGCTGCAGATGTACATGGTTTACTTGCGGCCCGTCTAACAAGTCTAACCGATGGGGATGAGCAACGGATTATGACAGCATCGGGCGAAATTATTCGGAAGGAATTGTTCAATTCTCCAGTCCTTGCCTCGTTAGTTGAACATCTATCGGATTCAGAACTTGAAGTTTTGACAGATGATATGGGAGGGCATGATTTACATCGGATTTATGCAGCTTACAAGGCGGCTATTGATTGCAAAGGTAAGCCAACAGTGATTCTCGCTCGCTCGATTAAAGGATATGGCCTAGGTCCAACATTTGCGGGAAGAAATGCAACACATGGGAAAAAGAAAGCAGATAATTCAGCACTTCATTTCATGAGAGATAAAATCGGTTTGGATTTGTCTGATGAAGAACTTGAAAAGTTACCCTATATCCTTCCTGAAGATCGACCGGATGAAGTTGCATATTTACGTGAATGTCGTGAGTCGTTAGGCGGCTACTTACCGGAACGCCGCCCTCATCCACTAGATCTTCCATTACCTCCTGTGGAGACATTCTCTGAGTTTGATACAGGAACTCGAAATGGGCAAGCGGTGAGTACGACAATGGCATTTGTCAGATTACTGCGTAACTTAACACGAGTAGATGGCATTGGTTCTCGTATTGTTCCAATTGTTCCAGATGAAGCTAGGACCTTTGGAATGGATCCATTGTTTAGTCAGTTGGGAATTTATTCACCGTTAGGACAATTGTACACCCCTGTAGATTATGAGGTACTGATGCGCTACAAAGAAAGCAAAACTGGTCAGATACTTGAAGAGGGAATCAATGAGGCTGGTGCGATGTCAACATTCATTGCATCGGGTATGTCTTATGCCACTCAGGGAACTCCTACAATTCCATTCTACATCTACTACTCTATGTTCGGATTCCAACGGATTGGAGATCTAGTATGGTCCGCCGCGGATAGTCGTTGTCGCGGTTTCTTGATAGGTGCAACTTCGGGTCGAACAACACTCAATGGAGAAGGCTTGCAACATCAGGATGGGCATTCACTTCTTCTTGCTATGTCAAATCCATCAGTCCGTGCATACGATCCTGCCTATGCATATGAGATGGCGACGATTATTCGTCATGGAATTAACGAGATGTATGTTGATGAATCAGATGTAATGTACTACATTGCCGCGTACAATGAAAATTTGGAAATGCCATCTAAACCGGAAGGCGCGGATGAAGGGATTCTCAGAGGGTTACATCGTATAGAGGCGGAGGATAATGCACAAGTCCGCTTACTTGGTTCAGGACCTATACTTCGTCAAGTCGAAATAGCCGCAACAAAACTCAGTGAACTTGGAATTGCTACCGAAGTTTTCTCTGCCACATCATATGGGGAACTTCGACGAGAGGCCATGGAATCTGAAGACTGGAATCGTAGGCATCCGAGTCAGGATGAGAAATCAAGTTGGGTTCAACAACAATTGGACGATAGTGTCCCCATTACAGTTGCAGTAAGTGATAACATAGCAGCAGTTCCGGATTTGATTCGCCCATGGGTAGGGGGTACATTCCACGTACTTGGCACTGATGGATTTGGGCGGTCAGATACACGTGAAGCACTGAGGCGATTTTATGGTGTTGATTCAGATTGTATTGTTCTCGATACACTATCTGCACTACTAAGGTCAGATTTGATTGAGGAATCTCTTTATTCTGATTTTTTAGCATCAATTGACGTAAAAGAACCAGATGACATTACCCGAATTTGACTTTTCTTTTGATTATTGGTGAATCATTAGTTTGTATTTCTAATTCTAATTTTTGAACCTCAATTGAGAAGAGTTTTGAAGGGTAATTCAGAGGCCACTTTATGCCCGTAACCGGAGATATAGATAGCCTGATTCAGAATCTGAATGACGCCCTTGCTGATGCTGCTAAGCACGATCGTGGTATTGACGCGGCAGGACGCCGTCTTCGCAAGAAACTCTCTGAGGTTGCAAAGACCTGTAAGGAAATCCGTGCCAAGATTCAGGACGAACGCGGTGAGTAAAATTCGACGATAGGGACAAAGACCTGACCCCTCATGTTTGTTCATGTTTGGGGCCCTCCTCCGAATCTTCTCTTACGGCTCAATGGCTGTTAAAGGAGCTAAGAAGGCGAAGGATGCAATGAGTTCAGAGCAAGCGGAAGCGGCTAAGGCTATTGTTAAAGATCCTGAAGGTTGGGGTGACTCTCTTTCATCAGGATGGGATAAGGTCAAGGATGAGTCGTTTGAACTCAAGGATGCCTTTCTTACTCTGTATAGGATTCAGATGGGCCGAAGGACAACAAAGAAAGAACGGAAGAATGCTGTTGATAAGTTTGCAATGGCCGGGACTATACTGCCCCCTCTTCGTGTATTCAGTTTGCCAGGAGCTGAGATGTTCCTTGGTGTTGCAGCATTTGTAATGCCCTTTCGTGTAATTCCAGATTCTATGCTACCGAATATCCTTCGATCACATGATTACGTCCCAGATCCTTCAAAGAAACGTCTTCGCTGGTTCAGAAAAGAAAAAGAAACGTTAGCCGGGATTATCGAAATTGATGAAGTCAGTCAAGATTGACCTAACACCCGCCAAGTCCCTCCACCGTTCATCCATGGCGCCTCTCCTTGCTCCACTGTAGTCCAACCATCTGGGATATTCTCAATTTCAGGTGATAGTACAATGAATTGAACATTCTTCAGATCTCCTCGATTTGGTAATGGATTATCTCGATTCAAATCTTCTATCCATCCCGAATCTGGGGCTCTCCAGTGTCCAATGATATTGTTCTCTCCATCTGGATCAACCTCGATACGGAAGGTGTAGAGCCAATGCATCCCAAGTGTGGCATCAGAGACGAATAAGAAGTCCTCTCCCTCGTTAAGACCGAGATTAACCATCGCTTCTCCAGCATCATCAGTCCACATGGTTTGACCATGTACAGCTGTCAGAGTGGAGATTGGAAGTATGAGAATGACACCAATGATTAGAGCACTTTTCTTCGATTTTGGATCTGCTTGTGTTTCACATAAAGGATTGACTTGTGCTACAAGATGTATGAGAAGAAGTGCGGGAATCATGAGCATTGAGATGTAACGTCCATTGTTACCCATTGTCCACATTACTGTTGGCCATTTAGCATTCCAGAGCGCTGCTTCATAGGTCCATAGAGCTGCAATGTAAATTGTAATCACTGTCGATAACCCAACAATCAATCCGGTGATCGTTGCGATGGTATAATCTTCAATGGTTCCAAGATTTTTGATTGTAACCCGAAGGAATGGCCAGAGCACCATTCCAAATAATGCGTATATTCCAATCGCATCTAAAGTTGCGATGATCAATGCGAATGCATATCTCTCAGGATATTCACCAATTACGCCTATAGTTCCCGTTCCAAATAACCCCCCATATAGAAGGACAGTTCCACCTATTCCTATGCTGCTTACTATTGCTACGTGTTTTGGAGAACGAGTCAGAATTCTCACTCGGTCTACACTGTCAAGTATGTGCCATCCAGCTATAAGCGAACCATAGATTATCGAAAAATGAAGTGATATGCCTTTGATCTGAAGTATTCCTGCCATTACAATGACTGAAAACAAACCCGACATAATCGCTCCTTTCCAGCTCGATTCAATACGATGGTATAGTATCGGCAGAGTCATCATGAGACCGAGAATTGCCATTGCGACTTCTGGAAAAACTCTACCAGTCGCGAATATAAATGTTGGATGAACTGAAATTAACGCGGTGGTCGAGATTGCAGCAAGATGACCAAAAAACTTCCAGAATACAAGATAGGATGTAGCGCATAAGATTAGCATAAGACCGAGTCCAAGAAAATGTGTTTTAGTTTCACTATTCGGTAAAATCTCAAACCACCCCTCTTCGACAATAGGTGCATACGAAGGATCGCTTGACATTGGATCAATAGGCCGTGTATGCCCCCAAGGTAGTCTTGCTTCGTCTGTGCGTTCTTCTTCCGCACCACGAGCCATATGCACATGGGTATCTAATCCAAGATCGCTGGTGAATACAACGACGATATTTAGCAAAAGTCCGAGAAGAAGTAGTCTTTTCCATGTTTGATTCCATGAACCAAAGGGAGTTGACAAACCGCTTCCCTGCGAATCCATGGAATCTCGAGAAGAGGATACATGGGATGAGGTTTCGCTGTTCAGAAATCGAAGAGTGTAGGCTTTGACTCTGAACGGAGCCGGCCGACAGATGCAAGACGCTCCAAAGCGCGTTCCGTTCTATTCTCTGAGAATCCTCGCTCTTTCTGAACGAAGCGACGAATTTGTTCCTCTACCGCTCGACCTGTTTCTGGCAGATTTATATCAGTATGAATTGGATGATTGTGAAAGAGTTCACGGATGTCATCTATGTTTTCAGGAACAATGTGGCCCTTTGCTTCGGCGACAGATTCCAATGTACCATGAGCCTTGATCAACTTAAGTCCCGTTTTTGGTCCAATCCCACGGAATCCTGGGTGAAAATCGGTTCCAATCATGATACCAAGATCAACTAATTGTTCCTGTGTAATTTCGTGTTCTTCTAACACATCGCTCAGTACGATTTTCTCTGCAGAGAGAGTTCGTCCGAATTTACGAGTTCCATGTGACATCAGATTTCTAATCATTATTGGAGAACCATACAATAGGGCATCCCAGTCTTGAGTTGCTACAGCATGTAGTTCTCCTCGGCGAGCACGCACAGCAGCAGCTCCCTCAGCTTCCATCGGGGCTTCTATCCATGCCACTCCAAGAGTGTCGAAGAGGTCTTTTGTTTCCTGAACCATCTCTCGAGTATACTCAGCAATTTGGGGCCCGATTTTTTTTGCAGCCTTCATATCTCCTTCTTCGATGGCAACTTTCCAACGAATTTGAGCGTTCTTTTTGCGGTCACGTCGTTCGTTTAGTGTATCTTGTTTGAGACTATGGGGTCGCCCATCAAATACAAACACTGGATCGATACCTGCGGCGATTAGCGCTGTAGCCCGATCTAGAAATCCCATAATATGGGCGACAGGTTTCCCATCTCTAGATAGAGGACGTCCATCTTCACTAGTCATTGCTGTGATGAATTGATAAGCAGACAGGAATACATCTACTGCTACTCTTTCACCTGATAGATCATTGAGATCAATCGATTCAGGACGGACGAGATCTTTCAGGTTACAACCCATCGTATTCACCTCAGAGTTCGAGGTCGTCAATGAAGTCATCATCGAAGTCATCGTCTTCGTAGTAATCATCATCTTCGTCATCGTTCGATAGGAGAGCTCCACGTTCTTTCGTCAGAGCAAATAACCCGAATCCGAGACAGCCTAATGCAGGGATAATACCGGCCATACTATACATGCTCCAACTTGCTGACATGCCCATTGGTTCGGCATCAGTCCATAATACTGCATTCCGTGGACTACCATCGGCTAGAGTGATATTCACGTTGTTGATTGGGCGTATAGAATCACCATCTTGGGCTAAGATTACCCTCATCATCACACCAGCACTCTTGGTTAAGTCAAATTCATCACAAGGGTCGAAGTCTTCTCCTGCAATAGATTCCGTTGCATTAGGATCTTGACCCTCACATTCTGCTCCATCTGTATATTGGATGATGCTTGAGAAGTAGAGTTGAACTGCTTCTCGGCCAGCAACAGTGGTGACTTCTGGATTTCCGAGAATTTCGTTATATTCTTGG
>MDTD01081383.1_pt1 | contig 12684 bp, 7 predicted proteins | sample 811221 | NCBI WGS metagenome assembly MDTD01 (sample SAMN05326646, study PRJNA326480) | marine metagenome | isolation source: seawater | place: Pacific Ocean: South West | collected 2011 | reverse complement strand
TGCTGTTGGGCGCCTTCTTTTTTGTTTTTTCCGATAGTCTCTTGTCTATAAAGCTATTTCACACTGATTTTTTTAGGGCCCATTTTTTCGTGATGTTTACTTATTTATTGGCCCAGTTTTTATTGGTGTATGGTCTAGTCAAAATAGAAACAAGGAAGCATTTCATTTCGAATTAAACCATGCAAAACCTTATTTTTGTTTCATGACTGAAAAAAAGGGGATTGCAGTATTAGGTTCTACTGGAACTATGGGGACTTGTGCCATGGAAGTGATTGAATGTAATCCGGATTTTTTTGATTTACAGGTGATTTCAGCCTATAGTAATTCCGATTTACTTATTGAACAAGCTCTAAAATTCCAGCCTAACACTGTAGTTATTGGTGCTGAAGACGAGTATAGAAAGGTGAAAGAGTCCTTGTGGAATGAGGATATTCATGTCTATTGTGGGGAAGAGGCCTTGTCGCAAGTTATAGAATCAACGCACATCCATACTGTTTTTAATGCATTGAAGGGCTATGCAGGCTTGAAATCTTCAATAACAGCTATTTGTGCTAAAAAAGTCATGTTTGTAGCGAATAGAGAAACTTTATTGGTGGCCGGTGAATTGATCTCGGCTTTGGCTCAAAAAAACGGTGTAAATATCTATCCATTAGTGCCGATTCAGTCTGCCATATTTCAATCTTTGCTGGGTGAATTTCACAATCCTGTCGAAAAGATTTCCTTGATGACAGATAACAGTCTTCGGACTTTTACATTCGAACAATTAAAAGATATGAAGGTGGCACAATTGCCCGTTTCTCTTTCTGGATTGAAAGATTCTAAACAAGTCATTGATTCGATGACTCAAATGCATATTGGATTTGAATTGATTCAGGCCAAATGGCTATTCAACCTCAAGTCAGAACAGTTAGAGATTATTGATCATCCTCAATCCGTTGTACAGTCTATTGTTCAATTTGAAGACGCTGTAATGAAGGCGCATATGGGTCAATCGAGTATACGTGCATCCATCCAGTATGCGATGAATTATCCGTATCGAATCAAGTCAGAATCATCTCGTTTTAATTTTTTGGAATATCCCGAATTGACTTTTGATATTATAAATACAGATATGTTTTCAGGTATTGATATATGTTTTGATGTTATTGATGATGGGGGCACTTCAGCTTGTGTTTTGAATGCCTCAAATGAAATGGCAGTACAGGCCTTTTTGAAAAATCAAATCAGCTTTACTGAAATATACCAGCTTAATAAACAAGTGCTTAAAGCCATTGAAACTAAAAACAAGCCTGTTTATGATGATTATTTGTCTACTGATCATGAATCAAGACAAACCGCCTTAAAACTTTTATCATGAAAACCATCTTTTTTTTAAGTCTATGTTTTTTAGCTCTTATTTCCTGCAAGCAGTCAGTAATTTTAAGGGTTCAATATCACCAGCCACATTGTGGAGGCGCACCTCCACAGCCAGGACATGAGGATGGAACTTTTTATCCATACATTGGAACTATTCTATTGAAAAGTAAGCAAGATTCCTTGCTGATTTCTACAAGATTGGGTGGGGTCGATGTGAAGCTTCGAAAAGGAGGTTACTCCTGGTATGAAGCAAATAAATTAGAAACTGCTGAATTTATTTATCAGGGCTTGCTTGGATTAAATCCAGAGTTTTATATTCCTGGTGATTTAGAATGTGTAAAGTTTTGGAAAACGCAAAGCGACGGTTCTTTTTTATTCAATAAAAATAGTGATACTGTGGTTTTAACATTACCATTAGACTGCTACACAAAGGGGTTTCCATGTGTTGAATACATTGGGCCTAAGTATCAGTAGATTCAATCGCTTTGTTTTCTTCATATAAAAGATCAAGCTTCTTATAAGCTTCTCTAATATTGGTAATAGGTTCTATAACCAGTCTGAGCTTGTCTTGCTTTTGAATCAGGCGGTATCCTTGTCCTTTCGTCATTATTTTTTTGAGAAGCTCAGAAAACACATCGGTTTCATAGAATAACGATTTGGGGTCAGAAATAAACCAACCTACGAGTTTTTCAGATTTGATAACCAATCTTTCGAGCCCCATCTTTTTTGCCAACCATCTCAATTCAAAGGAAAAGAAAAGCTCTTCGACTTGCTTGGGAAGAGGGCCAAATCTGTCTTTTATTCTTGATTCAAACTCCGCGAGTTTTTCTTTGGACTCGATGTGATCCAGCTCCTGATATAAGCTTAATCTTTCGGAGACCTCATTAACATAATCATCTGGAATTCGAACTTCATAATCCGTTTCGAAAATACACTCATCCGCAAAGGAAGTCATCTGATCCGTCGTTCTATCACTAAATACATCTTTGAATTCATTCTCTCGAAGCTCTTTCATGGCTTCGTTCAATATTTTCTGGTACATCTCAAAGCCAATCTCGGAAATGAAGCCACTTTGCTCTCCTCCGAGCATGTTTCCTGCTCCTCTGATATCCAAATCTTTCATCGCAATGTTAAAGCCAGAACCAAGATCTGTAAATTGAACCAAAGCTTCTAGTCTTTTTCTTGATTCAGATGAAAGCAAGCTAAATTTAGGAGCAATCAGATAGCAAAAAGCTTTTTTATTACTTCTACCTACCCGTCCTCGAAGCTGGTGCAGGTCACTCAATCCAAAATTATGGGCATCATTAATAATAATGGTATTGGCATTAGAAATATCAATGCCAGATTCAATAATCGTTGTAGCAATAAGAACATCATAGGCTCCCTTGATAAAATCAAGCATGGTCTTTTCAAGAATTTTGCCATCCATTTGTCCGTGTCCAATCCCCACTCGTATTCCAGGACAAAGGCGTTGAATCATACCCGCAATTTCTCGAATATTTGAAATACGGTTGTTTACAAAAAAGACTTGACCACCTCTTGATATTTCGTAGGATATTGCATCACGAATCGTTTCTTCATTTAATGAAATGATTTCGGTGAGTACCGGTTGGCGGTTAGGAGGTGGTGTATTAATGATGCTCAAGTCTCGAGCTCCCATGAGCGAAAACTGAAGGGTTCTTGGAATTGGAGTTGCTGTCAAAGTTAGTGTATCGACACTTGTTCTAAATGTTTTGAGCTTGTCTTTTACCGCGACACCAAACTTTTGTTCTTCGTCAATAATCATCAATCCCAAGTCTTTAAATTTAATTCTATCTGAAACAAGAGCATGAGTTCCAATAAGAATGTCAATCTCTCCAGATTTCAATTTTTTGATCGTTTCTGTGGTTTCCTTTGTAGATTTAAATCTATTGATATAATCAATGTTACACGGAAATTCGGATAGTCTTTCTCTGAAACTTCGAAAGTGCTGCAATGACAAAATAGTTGTTGGGACTAGAACGGCTACCTGTTTACTGTCCGCTACAGCTTTAAACGCAGCTCTAATAGCGACCTCAGTTTTCCCAAATCCGACATCTCCACAAATGAGTCGGTCCATTGGCGTTTCAGATTCCATATCTTTTTTGACATCTTGAGTAGCTTTGAATTGATCCGGTGTATCCTCAAAAATAAATGAAGCTTCCAATTCATTTTGTAGATAGGTATCTTCGGAATAGGAATAGCCCGGTTGATTTTTTCGTTTTGCATAAAGCTTAATCAAATCGAATGCGAGTTCTTTTATTTTCTTTTTTGTCCTTATTTTAAGAGTATTCCATGTCTGCGTACCTAGCTTATTCATTTTAGGTACGGACCCGTCTTTTCCTGTAAACTTAGAAATGCGATGAAGAGAGTGAATACCAACATATAAAACATCTCCGTCCTTGTAGACTAGTCTTATGGCTTCTTGTTTTTTATGGTTGACATCAATCGTTTCAAGTCCAGAAAACTGACCCACACCATGATCGATGTGTGTAACATAGTCTCCTTTTTGAAGGGTGTAAATTTCTTTTAAGGTAAGCGCTTGTTTTGCTCTTCGAAATCCTTCTTTAAGTCGAAACCGGTGATAACGCTCAAAGAGTTGGTGATCTGTATAACAAACCATTTTTAAGGTGTTACAAATGAAGCCTTCGTGCAAAGCAGAATTGATTGGAGTAAATACTACTTCGCCACCAATATCCTCGAAAATTTGATAAATCCGTTCAATCTGTTTAGGTTGATTTGAAAAGATATAATTTTTGTAATTATTTTTTTGTGACTTATTCAAATTATCAATGAGCAGGTTAAAGTTTTTATTGAAACTTGGTTGTGGTGATAACTCAAAATTGATTTTTTTGGCATTTTTAAAATGAGATTGGGTTCCCATTTCAATCATTTTGGAATTTTCTACGTTGAGAAAGAAGTCTTTGTCATTAATAAAAAGATCAGATGGAATGGTTTTTTGAATTTCTTGAGGGAGTGATTTGAATATTCGATTGGCTTTTTCGAATTCTTTTTCCAATGTTTGCATCGCGCTGTCCATGGAATTCATCCATATAGTGATATCGGCATTGAGATATTGAAAAAAGGAATCCATTCCTTCGAGGATCATTTTACCTTGAATATTAGGAACAATGCTGAAGAAATTATGTGAATGAATGGAAAGTTGATTGGCAGCATCAAAGGCCCTTATAGATTCAACTTCATTGCCAAAAAACTCAACCCTAAATGGGGTGTCATTTCCATAAGAAAAGACATCTACTATACCACCTCTAATCGCAAATTGTCCTGGTTCGTATACGTAATTAACCCTATCGAAATGATATTCTAATAGTATCTCGTTGATAAACTCCAATGTGTAGGTTTTTCCTACCTCTATTTTCATAGTATTCGAAACCAATTTTTTTTTGGTTAAGACTTTCTCAAAGAGCGCTTCGGGGTAGGTAATGATCCAACAATTTTCTTGGCTACTTAACTTTTTTAAGGCTTCTGTTCTGGCTACAACATTGGCATTGTCCACCTCCTCTAATTGATACGGGACCTTATATGAAGCTGGGTAAAAAACCAATCTTGGATCCTCTGGATAAATTCCTTGAAGATCATTTAAAAAATAGGCTGCCTCTTCTTTGTCATTGAGTACAAAAATATGATGTCCAGGGCACTGAGACGCTACAGCTGACGCATAGATACCTTTTGCAGACCCGAGCATGCCACACCAGTGTATTTTGGTTTTTTCTATTGATAGCTCATGCGCGGTACGATTGATCTCCGCATGATTTTGAAGCTGTTCGAGAAACGAAGATAAGCTCATATTATTTTAGAAAACTCATCGCTTTCTCCACCATTGATTTTGATCCTGTAAAAAAAGCAATTCTTTCATGAAGCTTATTTGGTTTAATGTTCATGATTCGTTGGGTCCCATCAGTAGACAAGCCACCAGCTTGTTCTGATATAAAAGCTAGTGGGTTGCATTCATAAAGTAATCTTAATCTCCCTTCTGGTGCTTCTTTCGTGCACGGGTAGATATAAATACCTCCTTTAATTAGGTTTCTATGAAAATCGGCAACAAGAGAGCCGATGTAGCGACCTGAATAAGGACTATCATAGTCATTTTTACGGCTTTGACAGTACTTGATGTAATCTACAATTCTTGGATCACATTCATTAACATTTCCTTCATTCATGGCATAGTACCTTCCTTTCTCAGGCATCTTCATATCTTGATGGGATAGGTAAAAATCATTTGTATTTGGATCAAGAGTAAATCCATGAACACCTTGACCTGCGGTGTAGACCATCATTGTTGACGATCCATATAATACGTATCCTGCAGCAACTTGTTGAGCTCCTGTTTGCAACATATCCTCTATCGTTGATAGTTCTCCTTTCTGGGATACGCGTTGGTAAATTGAAAAAATGGTTCCAATGGATACGTTGACATCAATATTGCTTGAACCGTCGAGCGGATCAAAAAGAACAACATAGTTGCCTTCTCTAGATTTTGGGTTTTTGAAAGCAACAAAATCTTCATTTTCTTCGGATGCAATACCGCAAACAGCACCTCCTTTTTCAAGAATGCTAATAAAAGCATTGTCAGCAATCACATCGAGTTTTTGTTGCTCTTCTCCCTGTATATTTTGTCCACCTTGTGCTCCGATAAAGCCATCAACAAGACCTGCTCGGCAAATGTCACGGTTAACAATTTTACTTGCAGTAGCCAGGTCTTTCAAAACATGAGAAAGCTCCTCGTTGTATTCCTTAAGAGTTCCTTGACGTGATGCTAAAAAATCATTAAGCTTTGTGAAGTGATTCATTGATGAAAGTTTAAGCAGCAAGTGTAATTATAGCAATCTTTCAATTAGCTAAAAAGAATACTCTGACCATAACCTTCCTTGTATACTGGATTAACAATCAATGCAGGAATCAATGCGTCATTGGTAATGATGTATTGCTCATAGTTTGATGAGAAGGCATTTAAAAAGCTACCTCTGTTGAGGTTCATAATCGCAATTAAATCTGCCTCAACAGATACGGCATATTTGACTACCTCTTTATCAAATCCTGATCTCGATATAATGGAGTGCTCCATATCCACTCCGCGGTCTTTGAAAAACCTTTTGGCAAATACAATATTTGATTTGACCTGATGCTTTAAAAAATCATCTGATTCATCCGGAATAACAACATGTACTTTAGAACCAAAGTACTTAGCCAATCGAGATACAATAGTCAGTTTTTGTTTTGTCTCTTTATTCAAATCCATTGGGACAACAATAGAGTCATAACCTGTTGGTTTTACTACTTTCTCTTGAACAATAATAAAAGGAACAGAAGAATTTGTAACAACCTTCAGAGCGTGACTTCCTGTTACGTGTTGCCAACCATGAGCACCATGAGTTCCCATAAAAATTAACTCTGCTTCATGCTCGGATGCAAAATCACCAATATCTTCGAATATATTTCCAATACGCACATTCGGAATAATATCAACACCTTTTGAAGCATATTTTTCCACAATGGATCTTAGCTTTTCATTGGCTTCGTGAATCTGATTCTCTTTGGATACGACATGCACCAAATGAACCTCAGCATTCAAAGGCTTTGCAGTGGCAATAGCGTGCTCTAAAGCAATGTCCGCAACATGGGTAAAGTCATGTGGAACAATAAATGATTTTTCACTCATGAGTTTTAAATTTATTCAAAGTTAAGATAAAGTATCGAAAAATAAGATGAATAATTATCTTTATTTTTACCTCTAAAACCAATAGACAAGCGATTAAATGCCATTAATTGGAAGGTTATTGAAGACCACAACAGCCTTAAGTTATCGAAAAAACGCAAAAAAAACTTTGGGTTACAAACACCAATTAGATGTTTTAAAATACCTTCTGTCTAGAGCCAAGTCGACCAAATTTGGCATACATCATCATTTTCAAGATATTCTTGAAAGGAATGAAGCTTTGAGTTTGTTTCAGAAGGAGGTTCCTATTGTAGATTACGATGAGTTTTATGATAAATGGCTAAAATATTCTGTTTTAGGAGACAAGGACAATACATGGAGAGGCAGAATTAAATATTATGCCTTATCATCGGGCACAACTGGATCTCCGAGTAAAAGGATTCCGATAACTATGGAGATGATTCGTTCTTTTCAAAGGACCAGCATTCGGCAATTGTCTATTTTACATGGTTTAGATTTGCCTCAAACTTTTTTCAATACTAAGGTTTTGGCTGTTGGTGGGTCAACTAAGTTGGTTTATAAGGAAACTCATGTGGAGGGAGACCTCAGCGGAATATTGAAAAAACATACTTCTTTTTTGGTTTCTCCAATCACAAAGCCTGGCCCAAGAATCAGCTCGATATCTGACTGGAACAAAAAACTGGATACCATGGTTGAGAAAGCTCCAAAATGGGATGTAGGTATCATAGCCGGAATTCCGAGTTGGTGTCTTTTACTTATGGAGCGGATTGTTGAATATTATAAAGTAGATTCCATTCATGATATTTGGCCGAATCTTCACGTATATGTTCACGGTGGTGTATTTATGGATCCTTATTTAAGTCGTCTCAATGAAATATCAAAACATAAGATTAATTTATTGGACACCTATTTGGCAAGTGAGGGTTATTTTGGATATCAGAACGAAGAGTCTCGGAAAGGCATGAAATTGCTTATGAACAATGGAATATTTTTTGAGTTTATTCCTTTTACTGCTGACTATTTTGATGAATCTGGAAAAGTAAAAACAAACGTTCAAGCTTATACCATTAGTCAAGTTAAAAAAGGTGTCGATTATGCGATAATTATTTCAACCAATGCTGGCTTATGGCGTTATTTGGTTGGTGATTTAGTTCGGTTTACGGATACAGAAGAGCACGAAGTGGTCATTACGGGACGAATCCGTCAGTTTTTAAGTTTGTGTGGAGAGCATTTGTCTCTTGATAATATCAATACAGGATTGTTACAAACGGGAAATAAATTTAATGTTCAATTTTCAGAGTATACTATATACGCGGACATTGAAAATCAATGCCATAGCTGGTTTTTGGGTGTTGGAGATGAGATTCAGAACCCTCGAGAGGTCATAGAATATTTAGACCAAAAGCTATTTGAATTGAATGACGATTATAGGTCTGCCCGTAAATACAGTTTAAAGAATCCTAAGATTAAAATCTTGAAACCAGAGATTTTTTATAATTACATGGAAAGTATCGGCAAAATAGGTTCTCAAAACAAAATGCCACGTGTTTTAAATTCGGAACAGTCAAAAATGTGGCTCGATTATATCAGCGCAATTTAGAGCTACTAAAAATAGATTTTTTACCTGAATTAAACTTAAGACTAACTTCTACTGACTGCTTATACATACTGGCCAGCTGTCCAAATTCGTAATCGTATGACAATCCAAGGCTAAAAGCACCTAGGTCAAAGTAAATTGTTGGAATAACCGTTCCCACACTGCGGAAATAGGTTCCGAAAACAAAATATTGATTGCTCACAAACGAGGTGATTCTGGAAGCGTTTTTTGTTTTAAGTCTATAAAAGAATCCTACAATGGTTTCATAGTGAGGGCCTTGAATAAACTGTGCAGCACTCATCTCTATATTGGATTCAGGTGAAAGTCCGTATCGTACATTTGCATGCATACAAAACTTCATATACAGTTGGTCGTTAACAAGGGAATTATACCTCAACTTTGGTTTATTTAAGTGCTGCACTGAAAAACCACCCTGAAAACTCAATTCATTACTTGACAGTGTATTTTCATTCTCTTTATTGAATCCGTATGCAATACCAAGGCCTGCATCCAAATGAGAAAAAGAGGAGATTCCATTTCCTTCAATAGGATCAATAGAGGAGTCGAATTCCGTACCGTTCCATTGGTTTAAAAATGACAATCTTGTAAAATCCGCTGACCTATTACAAAATGCTGCATGTAATCCGGCCGAAATACTATGGGATCTACCGATGGGTACCACACCACTTGCGGTCACACCACCTGTTTTGATGCTGAATTTGGAATCTCCACCAACATCATTCATGAAATAGACACCCACGCCGGAATAGGAGCTTCTCTTACGGGCTTCTTTACCAATGGAAAATTCGGCCATTCCCATGCTGGTCATGAATTGGGTTCCAGCTCCTAACCATTGATTTCTGTGTTGAAGAGTGATACGCTCGAATCCTGAAAATGTTGAGGTTGTGGCAGGATTTAGAAGCGTTAAAGATTGGTCTAGTTGAGAGTAGTGGAAGTCTTGAGTAAAACCAAAGAAACTAAAAAATAAGAACATCAACAACAATCCTTTCATCCTATCTAATTAACGTAATATTACCAGACAATGTTTCAGAGGTTCCGTCTAAATAACTAACTGCCATAATATAAGGATACACTCCTGCATTACAATCGGTACCCTTCTTTGTTCCATCCCATTTGAATCCTTTTATGTTTGATTCAAAAATGATTTTGCCCCAGCGATCAAATATTTTGAATTGAAAATTGGCGACATTTTGCCCTACGATAATACTATAGCTATTGTTCTCTTCCGGTCCTATACCATTAGGTGAAAATCCTGTGGGAATGTGAACGCCCTCTGCACAATCAGGACTGCTATCATCAGGATCGCAAGGGTCCAGTGGGTCACTCGCGTTGTTCACTTCAGTGCCATCAGACAAGCCATCTCCATCCGTATCGGGATTATCAATATCTGTACCTAATACGGCTTCTTGTGCATCAGTAAGGCCATCTCCATCAGAATCTATATTGCATTCTGGAAGTATGTCGTCTGGATCACAGGGGTCTAATGGATCTGTTCCAGCAGAAACTTCATTTCCGTCTGTATAACCATCTCCATCAGTATCTGCATTTGTTGGGTCTGTACCGGCAGCAATTTCTTGGTCGTTTGTAAGTCCATCACTGTCTTGATCACAGTTTCCAGCGTCAGGGTTTGGAATACATGGATCTGTATTTTCAGGGTCTTCCTCATCATTAAAACCATCTCCGTCTTGATCCTCATTACTCGATTCAAAAGCATCAATGATACCATCACCATCTGAATCATTTGGATTATTTGGGTCTCCTACTTCAATCGCATCATTTTCACCATCTCCATCGGTGTCTGGGTTGTTTGGATCGGTACCGGCAATCGCTTCATCTTGATCTGTCAAACCGTCACCATCTGTATCGAGATTGGGATCATCGATAACGAAAACAGCAACAATATCTTCTGGGGCATTGATGACAATACTATTTGTATCTTCTGTTATGGCCATTCCAAGAGGCCCTGCCGTGTATTCCCAATGATCAAAGATAAAACCAGGGTTGGCTTTTGCTTTTAAATAGGTTTCTATTCCTCCATAGTAAGAGGTGCTCCAAGGATAGGAAGGTGCCCAAACTGAATTTACTTTTATTTCTCCAGCATCTACCGGACTGACATCAAATGTAGTGGCATAAGGACCGCTTAAATCATAGCAGTCAATCAAACCAGCCTCAAGTGCAAGGCATCTAGCATTAATAAAATCTCGTAATTCTTGCACATTGGACTGCCATTCTCCAAGAGTTCCTCCCCATCGATTGATTTGACCTGTCATTTCGGGAGTAATTTTTAGAATCATACTGTCCAAAAGGGAAAGCATGTTGTCACAGGAAAAATAGGTGTTGACCAAATCAATGTATCTCGTTACGTAATATTGTTCCACAAGAGGGTTATCAGCAATTAGCTTTTCCAAAATATCGGTATGGCCTTGACCTCCTGGATCAGGTAGGTTTTCTGCATTACAAGGATCAGCATTGGCGGAAACATCAGGGATTCCTGTGTAATTGATGTAGTGACCGAAAGTAGCATCCATATCCCACAGTACATAGCGCCATTTCTTTTTATCTCCCAATGGGTCTGTTCCGTGCCACCATGCGGTATTCCAATTAAGCCAATCCATATTAACAACATAGGAATTAAACATGAAGTAATCACATAAGGACTTCCAATTCAACTTTGTATCGACATAATCAAAATCAGGACCGGGACTCATGTTGTTGTTCAGTATAAAATTTCGAAGGGTATTCCAATTGTTTTGTGCATTTGGAGCTCCGTAATCTTCCCATGTTCCGCCCCATGTTTTGAGATATTCTAAATGAAATTTATCTTGGTCATAATAATAGTCGGTATAATCGTGGTCATCAGCTTTTTCACGGATCTCATAGACGCCCCAGTATATTCCGTTTAAATATAATATACAGGGTCTTGACGTCCTTTCATCTAACCTCATATTTGCCTGAATAGAGAGGGTATGAATAAATGCATCTCTAATATGAGCTCCATTCTCAAAGGGGTAATTGTCACTGGCTGCTGGCTTTAGAATAAGTCGTTGAAAGTCATTTCTAGATTTTTCTGGAAAAATTTGATGATCAAGATCTCCATTATATCCATACTGATCTCTCATGATGAAGTCAAATCCCCTTTGCGGGTAACTCCACGAATCATTTCCATGCTTATTAAAATCTCCTTGTCCTTCATCAATAAATGTTCCGTCTTCCTCAAAAAGTTCAAAGGGAGCGAAGGGTTCTATTTGAACACCATCGGCGATTAGTGTGTATACGTCTTCATTACAAATTGATACGACCGGTAGTGAATGGTTCACATCAATAAAGTAGCTATTGGTTTCGTGAAAGGAGGGAGGATCAGAGCTGTAAGCAGCAGCTCTCAGAACCGTTGTATTATTTATCGACACGGGTCCTGAATAAAGCGTTGAACCATTATTTGGATCAGAACCATCAGTAGTATATCTGATTTGGGCGCTTGGGTCAGCACAAGCAATGGTAACATTTATGGCCCCCGGATAAAAACCAGCTTCGAGGTCAAAAGTTGGTGTGGGTGTGTAAAAGTTTTGGGCTCCTGTATTTATATTGTTGGGAGTTGGATTTGTAAATAACTTAAAGTCAGGAGCGCCGTCTGTAGATCTTCCAACAGAATGATTGGCTTGGGTTTGGTGAACAATCTTGAATGAGTCAACTACATTACCAAAGTTGTTGGATAAAATGACCCAATCCCCTTCGGTTTGAGAAAGCTTGAAACTCGTATGTGTTTCTCCCGATTGTACAATATCCCTTCCGCTACAAAAAATAAGGAGATGATCATTGGCATTTATGGTCGTTGCTGGAAACTGCCATTTCAGAAGGTTTCCTGATCTGTCAGATAAATACCAGTTCGATAAATCGACTGATCCTCCAGTCGTATTAAACAATTCCACCCAGTCTTCATTGTCTCCAAAAACATCTTGTATACCGTTCATATTTGACGCGGAATATTCATTAATTA
>MDTD01003510.1_pt1 | contig 12684 bp, 7 predicted proteins | sample 811221 | NCBI WGS metagenome assembly MDTD01 (sample SAMN05326646, study PRJNA326480) | marine metagenome | isolation source: seawater | place: Pacific Ocean: South West | collected 2011 | reverse complement strand
ATCCCGATGGTGGCACCCGAACTCTGGATGATACCGGTAATGAGTGCCGAAAGAGCAACTCCGATGAGCATGCCGCTGACGGTGGTGCCATCAATGCGGGCAAGATGTGGGGCCAGTGCCGCGCGATGTTCGCCGATTGCGCTGCTCATGGTTTCCATGCCGAGGAAGAGCAGTCCAAAGCCGAATATGGCCAGACCGATATGGCTGAATCTTTGGTTGCTGCTGACGGCATAGAGTAAAAAACCAATGGCAACCGCCACCATGCAATAGTCGGTCAGTTTCAAAGAGACCATCTGCATGCTGAGGGTGGTGCCCAGGTTGGCTCCCATGATGGGAGGGACGGCCTGAACCAATCCCACCAGGCCGGCATTGGCGAAACCGACATACATGACTGTTGCCGCACTGCTGTGGACGAGGAAGCCAAGGCCGGTTCCCAACGCCAGGCCCTGTACCCGGTTTGACGTCGCCTGGGTAATCAATCGTCGCAGTTGTGATTCTACCGATCCCTGCAATCCGCGGGTCATTTGCGCCATGCCAAACATGAACAGCGCCAATCCACCCAGGACTTCGAAAACTGTCAGCATCCTTGCCGCCCTTAACTGAAGATATTCACTATCTTTCCCGCAAGACCCGTGCCTCTGGTCTGTTTAGCATAGGACGAACATGGATCGTGTCAACCGGTGGTTAACGTTCAGCCTCCCGACGGCAGGGTTACTCAGGTTTCTGGAGTATAAAGTAAGCCGTCAGATCGCTGTTATCCGGATTCTGATTGGGAATAGTGTGGATCGAAAGGATACGCCATCCTTTGCGTAACAGGTAAGGAAGAGCCTCTCCGGAGTTGGAGATATTTACCGATCGATCCCCCTCCATCAGCTGGGTTTTACCATCATGGCGTGCCTGCACGACCACCTGCTGCATATTACGATTGTAAGGCAGTGGATCCTGCGCTTTGGCCAGGGGGCTGACCAGACAGAACAGAATAATGCTGAGCAGAAGAGTAGAAACGAGGTTACGCCGCATGGCAGGATCTCCAAGTTGGTTGTTTTCTGCAGGCCTTTCCATAAGGCCTTTCAACCAGAAGACGAAACTGACTGGGAGATTATTCAATCTTCCATGCGGTGCATATTTCAGATCGTAAAGCGGCGCTTATGCGCGAATGCGCTTAGTCGTCTGCTTTTGGCCGTGGTGTGGTTTTGCGGCAGTCTTCAATCCACTGCTCAAGGTCGGATTTCTTGAAGCGCCAGATATTGCCGACTTTGAATGATGGAATTGTTCCCTGATGAGCCCAGTTGTAGACGGTCCGTTCCGCGACCTGGAGATACTCGGCAACTTCAACCATCGTCATGAGTGTTTCTGGTTGAGCTGCACTTTTCTTCTTTTTTGCCATTTTAGTGAAGTTTCCTTTATTGGGTAACATATCGCGAATGCTGTATAAAGCGGAGTACCACCACCCTGGTTAAAAACCCCGCAAGCCATGCAACGGTACACCCGTATTGGAAAAATCCAAGCAGAGCAATTCAGCCGTTCCCGAAAGTCATTTGGGAACGGCTGAGGTTTCGAAGATCAGCTCAGAATCAAGTTTAAGGTTGACTCTGGCATTCGTCCAGTTCTGCCTGCAAGGCCTGGTAAGCTGCTTTGAGGCTGGCGTATTGACTCTGGAGAGCCGAGTATTTAGCCTTAAGGGTACTGTATTGTTTTGCAGCGTAAGGTATTGTGTCTGACAGTCAGCCAGGTCCTGGCTTCGTAGGAATCAATCATTTCCTGAAGCCATTTGGGTTGTTCTTTGCCATTGCCGGGAACGGCATAGAGGGATTGGCCGAGCGTTGCCAGAAAAATCGTGACAAGCGCCCAACGTTTCACGAGTTCAAAACCAGATGTTACCTGCATCTGTCCTTTTCCTATCGCGTTGGGGGGGATTTGGTTGTAGAGTGAATCATTGGGGAAATAGCCTTCCTGACCAGGACCGACTCTGCATTGGCTGGCTTGCCAAAAGGTTGGTTCTTGTCATTTGTTGCAAAAGGCAACGTACTGTAACAGATTGAGTTGGAGCTGGCAAACAATGTATAAAACTTTGATTTGTATCAATGTTTAGTTTCAATCAATGTTTATGCCATAAAGCCTGAACCATTCAGGTGTGTGAATTGGCGGCATGATAATTGCGTCAATATAGTGTATTTGCCTGATTGCTAGTCATTATTTTCAGCTTCCCTGAGTTGCCGCCCATGCTTGACTTGCCTGATATCACCTTTGCGCAGGAGCTTTGCCGGACACGGTGGTTTGTGTTCTGGCGGGGGCAGTCTGCCAGTTTGTCGCGATCTGTGATCGTCAAAGAGTGTATTGCGGATGATGTGCAGACAGCACTTGCCCGGATTCGACATATTCAGGCATTGTATGATGTTATTCCGTATGGTTTGCATCCCCCTTTTTTGCAGGGACCTTGCTGGCATCATAAACGGTGCTTTGCGGTTCTTGCTGATCCTGGTGGAATGCCTGTCACCATGTTGACTGATGGCCCACTGGATGTACAGGATGCATTACTCGTTTTCAGTAAGGTTGTACAGGCACTGGCCAGTTGTCATGAAGTTGGGCTGGCTCTTCATGCTATTTTTGCGGATGGTCTGCTATATGATTCGGAGACCCATCATGTATGCATGCTGTGTATGGGGCATCTGACAGGAGGAGTCATTCGAGATCCCTATTCGCCTGAACTGACAGACTGTATTCACCTTCAGTATCAATCGCCAGAAGCAAGCGGCAGACAAAATCGAGACTGCGGATGTGCAAGTGACCTGTATGCTGCCGGTGTCTTACTCTTTCATTTACTGACAGGCCGACTTCCATTTGAAGATCGAATAGGCCATGAGCTGGTAGCGGCCCACTTGTCCCAGGCCGTTAATATTTCGTTTCTGGAATCGGTGAATTGCCCAGCGCCACTCCAGGTGATGTGTGTCAGACTGCTGAAGAAGTATGCAGATGATCGTTATGCAAGTGCAAGGGATCTGCTGGCTGACCTGAGGGTACTTCAGTCTGCAATTGATCGGGAAGAATCGCTTATAGAATTGCAGTTGACGGCTACTGCAAAGAAACCTGTTGGCTGGCCTCAACGCTTTGTAGGTCGTGCGGAAGAAGTGACTACTCTGCACCAGTCCTGGCGGCGTATGATTGCCGGTCACCCGGAATGCGTCCTGGTGCGTGGCGCTGAGGGAACTGGTAAGACTGCCCTTATTCGTGAATTGATACGGCCATTAACAACGGAAAACGGGATTTTTCTTTATGGCTGCTGTGATGAGATGGCCACAGAGCAGCCATTTGTCTGCTTGACCCAGGCACTTGAGATGCTCGCATATTACAGATTGGAAGCTTCACCACAACTGCAAATGGTGTTGAAAAATCACGGCAGGCTATTGGTGCAGATAGCTCCGGGATTACGTAACTGGCTGGCGGAGAATGATCTGGAAGAGGGGAGTTCTTCCGTATCTACCGATTTCTCTTTGGTTTGGAAAGATATCTTTACGGCTCTTGGCCGGCTCGACAGACCAGTCCTTATCTTTCTGGATGATTTGCAATGGGCTGATGCACCATCTGTAAGAGTGCTGAAGCGGTGGTTACTGGAAAGCCAGAGTTGCAAGGTGATGATTGTCGGCTCGGTAAGTCATGATATGATGCGTGAAGACGCGCCGTTTGCCCGATGGCAGGAAGACTTCCAGGCTGGTATGCCAGTGGGCCGGGTAGAGCTGCAACCATTTAGTGAGAATGAGATTGCGGAACTGGTGGGACGTACTTTTGGGATGGCGGTGGCAGATGTTGGCGAGATTGTGCCGGTTTTACGTGAGCAGTCAGGGGGGAACTGTCTCAGGCTGCGCTTCATTCTTGAATCATTTCTTGATCGGGAAGACGGTTCAGGTAATGACAAAATGGCGGAATTTTCCCGGCTCGTTCATGGGGAGAACCAACCTGCACCCGATGACTATCTGGCTCGGTGGCTGGGGGTTTTTGATGAGGAGACAGAACGTGTACTGAGAATAGCAGCTCTTCTGGGGCCACAATGTAGTCTGCATATGCTGGCTGCAGCTTGTGAAAATACGATATCGAATCTATTAAAACCTCTACAGATGGTACTCAGAAAAGGGCTGATTACTTTGCCGAATATGGATGACTGGTGGTTGATTCCCGGCGGCAGTGAAGAGCAACTGGGTAATATTCACCTGCAATTCAGATGGCCATGTATCCGTCGCTTTTTTTATGAGCAGATCAATGCTTCAGAACGATCGGCATTGTATCTGAAGTTGGCCAGCCTGATTGATGTTTCGGTGGGAGAATCGCAACTGGTTCCGTTGCGAATTGCTCATTTTTTCCTGCGTGGCGTGAATGCTGTCAAGGATTCCATTGAACAGGTGCTGCAAGCAGATCGGCATGGCGAAATGGCAAACTTTGCTGAAAGCCTGGGCGCATATGAAGTCGCGGTTGCACACTGCCGGGCCGGGCTTTCGTTGATCAATGATCATCCGCAGGTGGGGCATTTGAACCTGCTTGGTCGCCTGCTGGATACCATGCTGCGATGCATGGTATCTTTGGGCTGTCATGAGGAATCCCTGAGCCTGATTCGGCAGCAACTGGCATACGAAAGAGATCCTAACCGTCGTGCCAGATTATTTCTCAAGCAGGCCACTGTCGTGACAGATCAGCAAGCTTCACATAAAGCAATCCGTGACGCACTCGCTGCACTGGAACTGAAGGTAGATCTGCTGAAAGCTGCAGAAACAGTCGATGAGCTGCAAAAATTTGTTGAAAGTCTGGAACTACCTCTGGGGGATGAACAGCAGTCTGCATTGCGGCAAAAAGCGGAATGCACTGATGCCGTGATTGTGGGAAAGATAGAGTTGTTAGTGGATGGAGCGTACCAATTGCGGCTACGGGGCGGAGATTTGCGGTTGGCCTGGGCTGCCGGCACCCAGGCCCTGGCGCTTTGTATGGAGCATGGTGCCTCTCCTTCATGTCCACTGGCGCTGCAGATTGCAGGTCATTATTTTGCGCAGCATGCATCGCAGGTCGGGTTGGCGAATCGGTTGGGGCAACTGGGGGTACAACTGCTGACAAGTCATGACCAGAAGTTGAATAGCAGGGTAAGGTTGCTGCATGCCTTTGATCTACTTCACTTCGGCAGGCCAATTCGGGATGCCATTTTGCTTTACAAATCTGCACTGGATCATTTAGATCCAGAGGATGCGCAATTGGAAAACATCTGCAGGCAGCATTTGACCCTGGGTGCATTGCTGGCCGGGGTGTCGTTGAAGCAGGCTTTACGGCATGGTAGCTCCAGCCTGGATGAAGCCGTTGTGGCGTTAATGGCAGAAGAAAAACACCTGACTTCATTTCCTGATGTTGATCCTGCGATTGTTGGTTTGAGGCCGTGGAGTGTACCACTGAAGATGCTGGTACTATTGATTGAGTCAAAACCCAGAGAAGCGATGGCATTGGGGTTTGACGAAATGCCAAATCAGAATCGCCTTTATGGTAACTGGTATGGTTGCCTGTTTGAAACCTATCTGGTCATGGCGATTTATCTTGCCGGGGAAACAAGCAGCCATGAAGGTATTTTGGGTGATTTGAAGCAGTCAATTACTGCGCGTGCTGCTGTTTCTCCGATTAATTTCGAAGACCAGAGGATGCTGGTTGAGTTGGCACGAGCTTTAGCAGAAGGCCATTTTGCTGCGGCGATGGCTCTTGCCGATGATATCGCCAGACGGGTTGCCGAACAGGGATTTGTACATCATCAGTGTCTGGCACTCCGCTTGGTGGGAACGTTTGCCAGAGAATCAGGATTGCGACGTGCAGCAGCTGTATATCTTCGTGACGCCCACGATGCAGCCAGACTCTGGGGGCTGGCTATACAAGATGTGCGCAGCAGTGAGTCTGCCGGGCTTCATGATGAGTCTACTGGTATTGATGCTCTGATGTATGCGGTGCAGGCGATATCACGAGAAATCCACGTGGATGAATTTTATACGCAGATGATTTCCAAGGTGGCAGAACTATCCGGCGGTGAGCGTGCATTCCTGATTGCTGACAAGAATGGAGAACTGGCTATACAGGCCATGATCGATGGGGATACTGACATGTTGTCACTTCCCCTGCCCGTGGTTGGATGTGGTTTGCTGGCAGAATCGATTGTGCGATTTGTGTCCCGCAATGGTACTCCACTCATTCTCGACAATGCGCAGGAAGACCCTGATTTCTGCAATCATCCCTATATCAGGGATAAAGGGATTTGCGCATTGCTTTGCACACCGCTTTGGCATGGTGAGCGGATGTTGGGGGTGGTTTATCTTGAAAGCCCGGATCCATCCGCTTTTTCAGCAGAGCGGGTCAATCTGTTGAACCTGCTATTGTCACAGGCGGCCATCTGCCTGGAGAATGCGGAACTCTATCGTTCGTCAGTCGGGCAGAGTGAAGCATTACGTGAAAGTGAACGCAGGCTGAGCACGGTCATGGCAATCTCGCCCGTTGGTATTCTGCGATTCGATGTTGATGGGAAACTTGTCTGGCAGAATGACTATTCCACATCCCTGATTGGAGAAGCGGATGACTGGCTGAAGAGGGTACATCCAGATCATCGTGAGCGCGTGGTTGCCACTTGGAAGCATTGTATGAAGAAGCGGCTGGTGTTCAGGGACGAAATTGCTTTTACGCATGAATCCGGGCAGGTCATCTGGGTTTTGGCTCAAGGGAAGCCGGAGGTTGATGGGAAAGGCCATCATTTCGGCTATGTGGGCGCGATTACTGATATTACGGCTACCAAGGAAGCACAGGAGCAGCTGGTATTTCGGAGACGATTTGAACGCATGCTGGCCCGCATTTCCAATCGTTTGCTGGAGATGGGCAGTCAGCATCTTCATGATGTGTTGCAACAGTCTCTGGCTGAGCTGCACGAACTGCTTGGAACCGATTTGGGGATGATTTTTAGCCTGGCGCCGGATAACGAAACCTTTGAGCAATTGACCTGTGTCGGTCGTATAGAAGGTGTTCGACTTAAATTCATCAAGAATTATTCGTCATACAAACGCCAGGATTTCCCCTGGTGGAATCATCGTATCACCCGGAACCAGGTGGTGCATGTTCCCAGCCTTGCAAGTATTCCCGAATCGGGACATGCGCTGAAAAAAGCCCTTGAGGAACTTGGAATGAAATCCCTGTTGTCACTGCCGATGTGGTCACAGGGCAAGTTGACCGGGGTACTGGGCTTTGGGTGTATGAGCGGGGAACTTGCATTCAACAGTGAAGATATTTCGGCGCTGAAGGTCGTAGCCGAGACTTTCAGTGGTGCGATCAGCCGTAAAGAAGCAGAAGACAAAATCCGGGAGCAGGATACCTACAATCGTATGCTTTTTACCCAAACTCCACTGGGGCTGGTTTTGAGCAATCTGAGAACAGGAAAGCTATATGATGTCAACCCTGCCTATGCTTCAATTGTCGGCTACTCGGTGGAAGAATTGCGGTCGATGACATTCCTGGAGCTGACTGCACCTGAATATCGTGAAGAAGATCTGTTGCGGATCAGTCGTCTGCGAAGTGATCAGACCTATGGTCCATACATAAAGGAGTACATCCACAAGGATGGTCATCATGTCCATGTGCGCCTGCGTGGCATGTTGATGGAAATTGGAGGTGAAACCTATATCTGGTCTTGTGTAGAAGACATTACCGGGCAGATGCAGATGGAAGAGCAACTGCGGCAGTCACAGAAAATGGAATCCATTGGCCGACTCGCTGGGGGAGTAGCACACGATTTCAATAATATGCTGGCTGGTATATCAGGTGCTGCAGAATTGCTGCACAGTCGTATTGGCGATGATGAAAAACTGGCGCATTATGTGCGTTCAATTCAACAAGCTGCTTCGCGTGCAGCCGACTTGACCAGTAAGCTTCTGGCATTCTCTCGCAAAGGAAAGTTGCTGTCGCAGAATGTGGATGTACATCGCATGATTCTGGATGCGTTGGATCTGATGGAGCGAAGTATAGACAAGCGGGTTGAAGTTAAAACTGAGCTTTGTGCTCCAGAGTTTCATGTGCTTGGTGATGCCGCGCAGTTACAGAACATCATCCTGAACCTTGCGGTTAATGCCAGGGATGCCATGCCTGATGGCGGCATGTTGACTATTCGTACTGAAAATATGCAGTGTTTGGTGCCAAAAGTACCATTGAGTATGACAGATACGCATGTTTACGTACAGGAAGATCTTTTTTCTGAACACTTGGAACGGGATTGCATTTGTATTTTTGTTTCGGATAACGGCTCGGGGATTGCCCCAGAGGTAATGGGTCACATTTTTGAACCCTTCTTTACTACCAAGGAAGTTGGTAAAGGTACCGGTTTGGGGCTGGCTGCTGTATATGGAACGGTGTGTGAACATCATGGAACTATTCGGGCAGAAAGTGAACCTGAAAAAGGTTCGACCTTTATTATTTCTCTGCCGTTGATCGAAAAAGGACGTCAGGCGATGGCCATCCCCGTACGGCAGCCTGTCATATCTCCTCCAACGGAAGGAGGATGCATACTGCTGGTAGATGACGAAGATATCATCAGAGAGATGGGCCGAACTATCCTGGAAGATCTTGGTTATGAAGTATTGACAGCTAACAATGGATTGGAAGCCATAGCCCGATATAAGCAGAATCCTGGTTTGTTTGCGGTGGTGATCCTGGATATGGTCATGCCTCAACTGTCGGGGAGAGATACCATGTTGCAGATTCTGGATGTTAATCCAAAAGCGACCATTGTGATATGCTCTGGTTACAGTGCGGAAAGCAGTCAGGAAGAACTACTGAAACTTGGAGCTGCAGCATTTCTGGCGAAACCTTACCGGGTTGCTGCTCTGCAAGCGACTTTGCAGCAGGTTCTGCAAAAATAGCCTTGTGGTTACAAAAGCATACTTTTGGATCATATGATCTTCAGGATTCTGAGTGGAGGTAGATGCCGCTGGCGCGGAAGGTTCCGGGGGACTGGCCGTAGCAGCGGCGGAAGACTTTGCAGAAGTAGGCAGGGTCGGGGAAGCCGACCTGGCTGCCGATTGCGGCGATGGGAAGGTCGGTTTCCTGGAGGAGGCGGGCGGCGGCTTTCATGCGGGTGTTGCGGAGATAGTCGCTGGGTGAAATCCCTTCCACGTCACTGAACAGTCGGCTGAAATGATGTCGGTTGTAGCCAGAGGCCCGGGCGAGGTCTTCGACGCCGATGGGCTGGCCATAGTTGCGCCGACAATAGCGCATGGCCTGAAGGATGGGAGCGGGGCGTTCTTCGGAGCTGACCAATCCCTGCGGCAGGAGTTCGTCGGCGAGAAGCATCATCAGTTCATAGGCCCGGGCGGAGACCTGAAAGGCAGACCCAAGGGTATCATTGAAGGTTTCGAGGACGGTGCTGAAGATGCAGGGAAGGGCTTTCCGATCTGGCGATAGCGTGACCAGTGGGCCGGCATGGGCAATGATCTGCCGGGTCATTTCGATGACGTAGCGGCCCTGAATAATGAGGTAAATAAAGCGCCAGTGATCGGATTCCTGTGGGCGCCAGTAGCGGTTGTCGTGGGGACAATGGAGGATCATGGTTTCACCGGCAGAGACGGGACGGGTAAGGTTTTCCCAGCGCAGTCTGCCTTCCCCGCTCAAGGTGTGCTGAATGAGGCAGAATTCGGAACCGGCACCGCGCTTGAGACCGTGCCAGTCGTAGTGCCCGGTCTCCATGGAGTAACCTGTTGAGGCAATCATGGCATGCAGATGCAGGCGACGGGGAAAGAAGATGCCCCGGTGCTGGACGCCTGCTTCTTCGAGGTTGCCGCGGAGTTCTGAGAGCACAAAATTACCATTCATTAGCACATCCGTCGCGTTTTTATGGCTGTAAATCTTCTTATACTATAGCACAAAGAGACTTGCTGATGTTTCAAGTTTTCACCAACCCAACTCGTTCAAACAGAAAGGTCACTTCCCATGGCTTTCAAGATCGCATTCATTGGCGCAGGCAGTATTGGCTTTACGCGGAAGCTGCTGGCGGATCTCCTGGCTGTTCCGGCATTCCAGGATATCGAGGTGGCCTTTACCGATATTAACGCACATAATCTGGAAATGGTGACGCAACTGGCACAGCGGGATATCGACCATAACGGGCTCCAGATCAAGATTCAGTCCACCACTGACCGCCGTACCGCGCTGACAGGAGCAAAGTATGTGTTCTGTGTGGTGCGGATCGGTGGCATTGAGGCTTTCCGCCACGATATCGACGTGCCGCTGCAATATGGGGTCGACCAGTGTGTAGGGGATACGCTGTGTGCCGGTGGCATCATGTATGGCCAGCGCGGCATCCAGGCGATACTGGAATTCTGCCAGGATATCCGTGAAGTAGCCGCAACGGATTGCCTGTTGCTGAATTATGCCAACCCGATGGCGATGCTGACCTGGGCGGCCAATACCGTCGGTGGGGTCAATTGTGTGGGGCTCTGCCATGGGGTGCAGGGTGGACACAGCCAGATTGCAGAGGTGATTCAACTGCTGGTCAACCGCGATAAGGGTCTGACGGAAGATGATGCGGACTTCATTCAGGTCCGTAAACAGGAGGTGGATATTATCTGCGCGGGGATCAATCACCAGACCTGGTATGTGAAGGCGGATTACGACGGGCAGGACTGGTTGCCCCGCCTGCTGGAAGGTTTTGAAGCGCATCCGACATTCAGTCGAACGGAGAAGGTGCGCATCGATATGCTGCGGCGGTTTGGTTACTACTCGACGGAATCTAATGGGCACCTGTCCGAGTATGTCGCCTGGTACCGGAAGCGGGAAAATGAGATTCAGGACTGGATTGATCTGGAGAGCTGGATTCTGGGTGAAACAGGTGGCTACCTGCGGGTATGTTCAGAACGGCGTAACTGGTTTGAAGAAGATTTCCCCAAATGGCTGGCAGAAGATCCCATGACCTACAGCGCCGAGACCCGGTCGGAAGAGCATGGCAGCTATATCGTGGAAGCGCTGGAAACAGGACGCATTTATCGCGGGCACTTTAATCAAATCAATGGCAATACCATTACGAATCTGCCCCCAGATTGCGTGATTGAAGCGCCAGGTTATGTGGATCGCTGTGGCATGCACATGATGCAGGTGGGCGAGCTTCCATGGGGATGCGCAGCAGTCTGTCTCAACTCGATCAATGTGCAGCGTTTAAGTGTGAAAGCCGCAGTTGAGGCGGATCTGGCCAGCCTGCGGCAGGCGTTCATGTTGGACCCATTGACGGCAGCGGTCTGCAATCCACCTGAAATCTGGCAGTTGGTGGATGATATGCTGATCGCCCTGGCTCCGTGGACCCCGCAGTGGCAACCGGAAGCAAAGTGCGCAGAAGCACGGCAGGCTGAGGCGCGGAAAAACGGCTGCCGTTTACCGACCCGCAAAGGCTATCAGGGTGCAGCCCGTCTGCACGAGAGAAGTGTTTCGGAACTGCAGGAAAGCGAGGCAAAGATGAAGAGCGATGCAGAATCGGTGGGGGCCAAATAGGCTTCAATAATAGAATTTCTGGCAGGGTCCGGGCTTCCGCATGAAACCTGGGCAAACGTTGAACGCATGCCCGGACTCTCCAGGCCTTTTAACTCAGGCGGCCACGCCAATGTGGTCGCCTGAGTTTTTTTATAGGACAATAGTCGCATGGATGCCGACGAGTTGACAGGACTTCTCTTCAGGGTGGTGGATTGGATTACAATCTTTTAATGAATGGGGTATTCAAAAGATCTCAGCGATCCTTATACTCTGTTTAGAACAACATGGAAAAGAGACACCCGGTTGCTGACTGAAACCATGCCTTCGAAATCTACATATTATCTCACCATTAGAAGGGAGACGTTTTATGAAAACAAATGAAATGAAGTCAACCAGGTATGATTTTACCTTGATTGAATTACTGGTCGTTATAGCGATAATCGCTATACTGGCAGGGATGCTTCTTCCTGTGCTTAGTAGTGCCCGTGAAAGAGCGAGGCGGATTAATTGTGCTGGAAATCTGAAACAGATTGGCCTGGCTTTTCTGCTTTACTCCTCTGATAATGGCGGTTTTTTTGGCAATCCCAGTGATGCGACTCATGATGGCAGTCATCTTGTTCCCACGTTTATCAATGATGGTAAAATCTGGGCTTGTCCAAGTGCGACCAACAGTAATAGCATCGCTCCCGGAAATTATGAACTCCAGGCCAGGCTGTGGAAGGATGATGGCTCATTTGTCGGTGCAGATGGTGAAGGCTATGTGCTTGTTGGTTCGAGCCTCGCCAAGCCGACGCCAAATGAGGTTTATGATCCTGCCACTGCCATGATTGGCCGTGATGGTGATACGGTCCAACTTTCTCTATCCAATCTTCATTCGGCGAATTCAGAAATTGTGCCGACCGACCTGCCGAGTACGGATGATCAGGGGCAGCAAGGTTCTACCAGCCTGACCTACTCAAGTGCTAATCATGAAGATGCATACATCAATAATCTCATGGGAGATGGTCATATAGACGGATACAGTTCAGTTTCGATGGATGTAAGTGCATTGCCATAAAACGGCACCTCGGCACTCCTGCACATTCGGCACTCCTGCACATTCGGCACAGCTGCACATTCGGCACTGCTGCACATTCGGCACTGCTGCACATTCGGCACTGCTGCACATTCGGCACTGCT
>MDTD01190108.1_pt1 | contig 12685 bp, 13 predicted proteins | sample 811221 | NCBI WGS metagenome assembly MDTD01 (sample SAMN05326646, study PRJNA326480) | marine metagenome | isolation source: seawater | place: Pacific Ocean: South West | collected 2011 | reverse complement strand
TTTCTGATAAAAACTTCATTTTTTTATCTTTTGGTTCTTACGATCAACATAACCAATTAAAAAAAATTATTGATATTTTATTTTCAATATTTGATAAAAAGATTATTTTCGTAACAACAAATAAAAAGAAAGATTATTATAAAAAAATTAAATATTTCAAAATATTTTCGAATCCAAAAAAAATTTCAAAAATAATGGCTAAATGTTCTTTTGCTGTTTCCTCCTCAGGCACTACTGCTTATGAATTAATAAAATTAAAAAAAAAAATTATTTGTATCTCATTTTCTGAAAATCAAATTAATATTGCGAAAGTTTTAAATAAAAATAAAAATTTATTTTATGTCGGTCATTATAATCAGCCTAGGAAAATTCTTTACGACAAGATTAATAAGATAAAGGGAAATTTGAATAATGCTAAAATTGATTTTCTAAAGTTAAGTTCTAAAAATATAGATAGATTATATAAAGATATAGTCGTTTGGTTAAATAATAGAGTGAATGGAGATAAAACTTATGATTTGAAAACCATCAAAAAAGAGTATGATCATGCTGCTAAAAAAACTCCTTCACACGAAAAAGCCAAATGGGGATCAAAAATAACAATGTATGGAAGATATGATTATATAAAAAGATCATTGCCTTTTGCGCAAAGTAAAAATTGGTTAGATATAGGTTGCGGTGAAGGAAATTTACAAAAAGATATACTAAATAAGAATAAGTCTTTAAATTGTACAGGAATTGAATTATCAAAAAAACTTTGTGAGCTGTCTCAAAAAAAAAAGACTAAAAATTTTAAAATTATAAATAGTGATTTTAACAAATTTAAATTCAATAAACAAAAATATGATATTATTACATGTCACGGAGTTATGGCTAAAACAAGCTTCAATCTTAATGTTTTATTAAATAAAATATCTAAAATTGCAAAAAAAGATTGCAAAATTTTGCTTGATTTTCAAAATTTTAGCTGGAGCAAATTCAATAAAAATAATTACCGTGACCCTAGGTTAAAATGGTATGATCCTGAGGAAATAAAAAAAATTGTTGAAAAATGTAAAGTATTTAAAATACGAAAATTTAAAGGATATTTGCCTACGATTAGAAAAGAAGTCCCTTTAAATAAGGCAATTTGTATTTTTTTACATTTAGAAAAAAAAGAAAATGAAAAAAAAATCTAGTTTTGAAGATAATTTTTTAAATTTGATTAATAATAAGAAAAACAAGTTTCATCCATTAACTTGGATTAACGGAAAACCAAAAATAGGTTCTGGGACTTACATAGGAGGTTTTTCGATTATAAATGCCAAAGACTCTTTAATAAGTATTGGAAAGAACTGTGATATAGCTTCATTTGTTTCTATAAATGTTGCAGATACACATTTAAAATGTATTGGTAAAAAGAAATATAAAGTAACAAATAAAATTGTAATAGAAGATAATGTATTTATAGGCACACATTCAGCAATATTAGGTGGATCTTTTATAGGACGAAACTCAGTAGTGGGAGCAGGCACAATAGTAAGGGGCCTTAAAGTTCCTCCTTACTCATTAGTTGTAGGCAATCCACCAGCAATTAAAAAAGGTTACTATAAAGATTAAGATCCTAAATCAGAAAATTTTATTTTGTGGTCTTTTGAGATATTTTTTTTTATTTTTTTTCCTAATATTTTTTTAAAAAATTTAGGATGAATTCCTGTTGCAGGTCTTTTTAAAGAAACATTGCCTCTAGTTATTTTTTCTCCTTTAGTAATTCTCCTCGAAGCTGTAATGCTGCGTCTAAAAGGGACTCTGTTTTTTCTCTCTAGAAATGATGGGTCGATACTTTTTTTTCCCAACATTTTAGAAACGTTTTTAATGCTATCAACTAATTTCTTAAATTCACCCGGTTCTGCAGATATTGAGTGATCTGGCCCAATTAATTTTTTACTTAAAGTAAAATGCTTTTCAATTATTGTAGCTCCTAAAGCAACTGCTATAACACACGACTCGTGTCCTAACGAATGATCGGAGTAGCCTATTTCAATATTTTTATATTTTTCTTTTAATTTGATTATTCTTAACAAGTTAGTTTGAGACTTTGGCGTTGGATACATTGATACACAATGAAGTAAGCTAAAAGGTGTTTTAAATTTTTTAAATATCTTTACTGCTGCATCAATTTCTTTTTCATCTCCCATCCCGGTAGAAATTATTGTCCTATTACCCATTTTGGCAACACGCTCCAATAGTAAATAATTTGTAAGGTCTGGAGAAGCTATCTTCATTAATTTTACGCCTATTTTTTTCAAAAAAATTGCTGCTTGCTCATCACCTGTAGATGAGAAAAACTGAACATTATTTTGTTTTGCTTCATAGATTAACTTTTTGTACCATTTTTCTGGAACTTCAAGTCTCTTAAACATTTGATACATATTTTCTGTTTTTTTTCCATTTACTGTTTTATATGAATAATTGTTTTTTCCTTTAGACATAAATTCATCAGCATTGAATGTTTGAAATTTTACAGCGTTTGCGCCGGCTTTTGCTGCAGCTCTTATCGACTTAATTGCTAAATCGATTTTTCCATTATGATTTACTCCAATTTCTGCAATAATAAAAACTTTTTTCATTTCAAATTCGGTTAAATATAAAATTTACTTATTACATAATTTTTAAAATTTCGATTTATAGATCTTTATTAATTCCTCTTTATCAATGTTATTTTTCGTCAAAATTTTTTTTGCATTCTTTCCTTCATTCATTAATAAATCAAGAATTGAACATTTTTCAGTAAACTTTTGTGAAACTTGATCGTATATATTGCATTTATAATTTTGATAAACAGGTAAAATCTTTTTATTCAAGAAATTTTCTTCAATAATGTAGTCTTTTCCATTTTCACCTAAAAAAACAATTTTACTATCAGTATCCAATGCATGATTTAATATTAGATCGCTCTTTTTTCCTGCAAATTTTTTTTCGGACATTTTTATAATTTTTGTATCAATCTGAAGATATTTTAAGAAAAAATCAATTAAATCCCAACATAGTTCATTTAATAAGTTATGTCCTAATTTAAAAATCTTATCAATTTCAGGAAATATTTCGTCAAAATTTTTACTATTTTTATAAGCATAAAATATAGAATTTAAATGATTAATATGCCAGTTTTGCTTTGTATCTGAATTTTTTATTTTAATTTCATTTATATTTTTTTCTCTGTCTTCTTTAAAAATAGGAACACTTAAAAGAATTTCATTTTGCTTATCTTTAATTTTATTTTTATTAATCCACCCTCTTGAATACCTTACTGTGTCCATATAAATAAAAACGTCACTTACATATATTTTGTGGAAATACCCTAACCAAGGTAAGTACGCAGGTTGGTGTCCTGAAACAATCTTAGTCAATCTTCACCTCAATTTTCGAATTTGATAAAAGGCCTCTGCAAATTTTACCCCTACATCGCCTCCTCTGATTTTATTAAGTGATAAAATATTTTTTAATGATCTACTGTGAGGATCTTTTTTAATTTCCTTTTTATAAAAGGCCAAGCCTTTTTTCTTTTTATTTATAAAATTAGATATATCTATATAAAGATTTGGCGTAAAAATCTTGCTTGGTATATTTCTCCAATTTGTACTTGATGCAATTTCAAAACAATTTATTTCTTTTACTGGTTGACGCGGGAAAGGACGTGCTGCAGTTAAAGTTGCTTCAAAAGTTACTCTGTGGTCCACATTAAGATCATTTTCAAAATGGGTGAAAATTATATTTGGTTTTATTTTCTTAATGAAAAATTCGATTTTTTTCACAATTTTCAGTAAAGGAATCGTGTCCATTTTTTGGTCAGGCAGATTTAAGTTTCCTAAAAGGTTATATTTAACAAAAGATTTTACTTTAAGAAAATTTTTATCTCTTATTTTCTCTTCTTTTTTACTCTTTGATCTAGCTGAAATCCCATTGGTCATAAATAAAATATAAACTTTGTCATTATTATATAGATGTTTAAAAATGGTCCCTCCACAGCCAATCATTTCATCGTCTGGGTGAGCTGCAATTACCAATACTTTATTTGTACGTGTCTTCATTTTTAATTGTTTTTGTTTAGATTAAGCATATTTATGTTGAAATAATGAAATTTTTTTCATATGTTGTTCATTTATTGAACATAAACTAAAATTGAAAAATTAAAAGATAAAAATGCTTTGTGTGCTGCAAGCTAGAATGAGCTCAAAAAGATTTCCCAATAAAATGTTGAAAAATATCAAAGGGAAAACTCTATTACTGAGGGTTTATAGACAGTTACAAAGGTCAAAATGCATCAAAAAGATTGTAGTCGCTACCTCAAAATCTAAGTCTGATGATTCATTAGAGAGATATTGTAAGTTAAATAAAATTAAAGTTTTTAGAGGAAGTAAGAACAATGTGTCGTTGAGATTTTATAAATTGCTAAAAAAAAGTACATATAATTATTTTGTCCGTATTAGTGGTGATAGCCCTCTCATCGACTTTAGGTTAATAGATGATATGGCAAAATATTCAAAAAAAAAGAATTTTGATATAATTACAAATTTAATGCCAAGAACATTTCCTAAGGGGCACTCAGTAGAAATTATAAAAACAAAATTTTTTTTACAATTCTTTAAAAAAATTAAATACAGATTTGATAAAGAACATGTAACACCTTTTTTTTACAGAAAAAAAAAAGAATTCAGAATTAAATCTGTCATTTCTAAAAAAAAATTTAAAAAATTCAATTATTGCGTAGATAATAAAGGAGATTTAGAAAAAATTATAAAATTACTTAAAATTTGCAATAATAAAGTTCCAAGTTTAAATAAACTAGATAAAATAGTTTTTAATTAATTATGAAAATTCCGTTTGGACTTCCAATAATTGGTGTGAAAGAAAAAAAAATAGTAAGCAAAGTTCTTTCTCAACCTATATTAGCTCACGGGAAACAAACTAAAGAATTTGAGGAGGAATTTCGAAAATTTACTAAAGCAAAATTTGCTTTAACAACTTCTTCATGCACAGCTGGAATGCATTTATTTTATTTAGCAAATAATATTAAAAAAGGTGATGAGGTTATCTTGCCAGCTCAAACACATGTTGCAACAGCTCATGCAATAGAGGCAGTTGGCGCTAGACCTATTTTTGTCGATATTGACAATAAAACTGGGAATATTGATGTTAAAAAAATTGAGAGAGTTATAAGTAATAAAACTAAAGTTATAACTGTTGTTCATTTTGTAGGTATACCTGTTGATATGTTATCCATTTGTAAAATAGCAAAAAAATACAATCTTTTAGTATTAGAGGACTGTGCTCTATCTCTTGGATCAAAAATCAACAATGTACATGCTGGATTGTGGGGAGATGCAGGTATATTTTCATTTTATCCAGTAAAACACATGACCACAGGTGAAGGTGGAATGATAATTTCAAGAAATGATAAAATTAAAAAAAAGCTGATCAAATTGAAATCTTTGGGAATAAATAAAACTTTTCTAGATAGAAAAACTCCAGGTTTGTACGATTGTGACTCTTTTGGTTTAAATTTAAGAATGAGTGAAATTAACTCTGCTATCGGAAAAGTACAAATAAAAAAGATTAAATCAATACTAAAAGCAAGGAAAAAAAACTTTAGTTTCCTGTGTGATAAATTAAAAAGAATTTCTTATATTCAGGTTCTAGAAAATATTCAAAAAAATTCAAAATCTTCTAATTACTGCTTAGTGGTTCTGTTAAAGAAAAAAAAATTATACGAAAATAGAGAGAAAATAATAAAATATTTGAATAAAAAAGGAATCGGAACAAGTATTTACTACCCACACCCAGTTCCACATATGAGTTTTTATAAAAAAAAATACAATTATTCTTTGAATTTATTTCCAAAATCTAAAGAAATAAGTGATAATTCAATTTCTTTTCCTGTAGGTTCACATTTAAATAAAAAAAAAATAAATTATATTTTCTTAAATTTAAAAAAGATTATGTCAAAATTGATGGGAAGATGAAAAAAAAAATTTTAATAATTGGTGGAGCTGGTTTTATTGGGCACAATTTAGCTCTGTCGTTAATTAAGGAAAAGTATCAAGTTAAAATAATAGACTCTCTAAGTGTAAACAATTTAAAAAGCATTAAAAAAAGTAAGTTTTACCCAAATCCAAAACTTTATAAATTAATTGTAAAAGAAAGAATTAGATTATTAGAAGAAAAAAAAATTAAACTAAACTTTATTAATGCTCAAAAATTAAAAGATTTAAGTAGTTTTTTCAGAAAATACCGACCTAATACAGTTGTTCATCTTGCAGCTGTATCTCATGCTAATAAAAGTAATGACGATCCTAACTTGGCTTATGAAAATAGCCTTACGACACTTAAAAATTCACTAATTTCATCGGTTAAAAATAAAGTTAACCATTTCATTTTTTTATCCTCAAGTATGGTCTACGGAAATTTTAAAAAAAGTTCTGTTGACGAAAATACTTTATGTAATCCTGTGGGTATTTACGGAAATCTTAAATTTGCAGCTGAATTTCTGATTAAATCCTTTAAACAGACATATAACCTAGATTATACTATTTTAAGACCGTCAGCGTTGTACGGTGAAAGATGTATTAGTAGAAGAGTTGGTCAAATATTTATTGAAAATGCACTAACAAATAAACCTTTGATAATAAATGGAAGCTTAGATGATAAACTGGATTTTACTCACATTGATGACCTAGTATTAGGTATAAAGCTATCGATAAAAAATAAAAAGGCAAAATCTCAGATATTTAATATTACCCATGGCCAAGGGAGAAAAATTGGAACTCTAATTAGTATTCTCAAAAAAAATTTTTCATCAATTAAAGTAGTCCTAAAAAAAAGGGACAAGCTAGTTCCTAAAAGGGGTACTTTATCAACTAAAAAAGCAAAAAAACTTTTAAATTATAAATCTAAATACCCATTAGAAAAGGGTTATCAAAAGTATATTTTTTGGTACAGAAATTTTTTTAACAATTTATGATAAAAAATAATATTGGTATTATTGGGTTTGGAAATGTCGGAAAAAAACATTATTTAGAATTTTTAAGAAATAAAGATTTTTGTAAAGTAAAAGCAATTTGTGATTTTGATAAAAAAAAAATTAGATATTTAAAAAAAAATTTTAGCCATATCAAGATTTACAAGAATTCAGAAGATCTCATCAATGATAGTGAAATTAATACTGTTTCAATTTGTAGCTATGACCATTTTCATTATGATCAAATGTATCAATGCTTTATAAAAAATAAAAATGTATTTTGTGAAAAACCTATATGTTCTAATTACCAGGAATTTTTAAAATTATCAAAAAACCTCTTCAAATCAAAAGTTTTTTTAGGAACAAATTTTAATTTAAGATCAGCAGAGTCTTTCAAAGTTTTAAAAAAAAAAATTATGAAAAAACAACTTGGAAAAATTTTTCATGTTGAAGCTGGTTATGAGTCTGGAAGACTTTTTAAGATTAAAGATGGGTGGAGAGGAAAAAATAAAGACTACTCTTTAGTACATGGAGGTATGATACATATGATAGATTTGGTTATGTGGATTTTGAATTTTTTTGAACAAAAAAGAGATTATGAAGTATTTACTCAAGGAAACAATATTTGTTCTGAACACTTTGACTATAAAAATTATGACTTTATTACATCTTCAGTAAAATCAAAAAAATTAATAATGAATTTTAAAGCTAGTTGGGGTTGCGTTACGCCTCACTTTCACTCTTTAAAAATTTATGGCACTAAAGGCACTTTTATAAATGATTTTAAATATAAAGGCTATTTTTCTAAAAAATTAAAATTAAAATTTGAAAAAGATAAATTTGATTATGAGGATAGAAATAGAGGAGAAACAATAAAAAATTTTTTAGAACAAATTAAACAAAAAAAATTGATGAATAAAAAGAAAAAGGAAATCTTGAAAACAACAGAATTATCAATGGCTATTCAGGAAAGCTTGCTAAAAAAAAAGAGGATAAAAATTAATTTATAATGAATAAAAAGATTTTTTTAATTGCTGAAATTGGAAATAATCATGAAGGAAATTTTAAAAATGCGAAAAAGCTCGTTTATAACGCATATCTAGCAGGGGCTGACGCAGTAAAATTCCAAATTTTTAAGACCGATCTATTTGTTAGCAGAAAAAATACAAAGAGTTACAAAAAATTTAAAAAGTTTGAGCTTTCTCACGATTTATTTTTGAAACTAAAAAGATATGCCAAAAGTCTTGGATTAATTTTTTTTGGTTCGGCATTTGATGCCGAGAGTCTTAAGTTTTTAAAAAAACAATCATCATTAATCAAGGTAGCCTCAAGTGAAAATGATAATATGAATATGATATGTGATATATTGAGTAGTGGAAAAAAATGCATTTTATCCACCGGTTTTTTAAAATTTAGTGAAGTAAAAAAATTAGTAAACCATCTAAATAAAAAATTCGGTAAAATTTTTGTAAGAAAAAAATTATCATTGCTTCACTGTGTGTCTTCATATCCGGCAGAAAAAAATGATCTTAATTTGAGTGTGATTAAAGAATATAAAAAGCAATTTAATCTCAAAGTTGGTTATTCTGATCACTCAATGGGCACAAAAGCCTGTGAACTTGCAGTATATCAAGGGGCTGAAATAATTGAAAAGCATTTTACTTTGAGCAAAAATTTCTCAGAATTTAGAGACCATCAATTATCATCAGATCTTAAAGATTTAAAAAATCTAAGAAAAAATTTAGAAAGTGCTAAAATTATGCTTGGTAAAAAAAAAAAAATTATTACTTTTAATGAAGAAAAAAATTTAAAAGCTTGTAGAAGAAGCTATTATCTTAAAAGAAAAGTTACAAAAGGAGAAAAAATCTATTTGAATGATCTAGTTTTATTAAGGCCTTTAATCACAAATTCCGCAAATTTAAATAATATAAAAAACTATCTAGGAAAAAAATATAGAAAAGATTTTAATAAAGATGAAGTATTGAAATAATAAATTTCAATCAAAATAGGTATGAAAAGTAATAAAAAAAAAATTTCAGCAAGTATAATTGGTTTAGGATATGTCGGCCTACCTATACTCCATTTAATGGCAAAAAAAAAATTAAATTATTTTGGATTTGAGAAGAACAAATACAGACTTGACCAGTTAAAAAAAAATGAGACTTACATTTCAGACATTTCTAATAAAGAATTAAAGCAAATTAATAAAAATAAAATATTTGATTTAAAAGATATATATAAAGTTGCTGAAACAGATTATATAATTTTTTGTTTACCAACCCCTCTTAATCGAGAAAAAGAACCGGATATGACTTTTATAACTGAAGCTTTTAATATTATAGAGCCTTATCTAGTTAAGAATCAAACAATCATTTTAGAAAGCACTGTTTACCCTGGGGCAACTAGAAATATTTTTGAGAAAAGGATTTCAAAAAAATTTAATTTGGGGAAAAATTTTTTTCTCTGTTATTCTCCAGAAAGAATTAACCCTGGTCAACTTAAAAAGTCAGGATATAAATATTTTTTTGAAAATACGACTAAAGTAATAAGCGGATACAATGAAACCTCTCTTAATAAAATAAAAAAAATATACAATTTCTTATTTAAGAAAACTTACTACGCAAAAAGTTTAGAAATAGCAGAAATGTCAAAACTTGTAGAGAATTCATATAGATCTGTAAATATTGGGCTCGTAAATGAGTTAAAAATGATTTGCAAAAACCTAAATTTAAATATTCATGATGTCCAGGATACAGCATCATCAAAACCTTTTGGTTTCACCAGATTCACACCTGGCCCAGGAGTTGGAGGACACTGCATACCTATAGATCCAATTTTTATTGATTGGATTGCAAAAAAAAATAAAGTAAATGCAAAATTTATCTCTCTTGCTAGAGAAACTAATTTAAAAATAACAAGTTGGATAATTCGGAATATTATAAATTATTATCCCAAAGTTAAAAATTTAAAAATAAAACTTAAAATTTTAATTATAGGTATTGCATACAAACCAAATGTAAATGACTCGAGAGAGTCTCCAAGTCTTGAAATATTAAACCAATTGGAAAAATATAATAACTCAGTGGATTTTTTTGATAGTAAAATTAAAAGTTTAATAATTTCAGGAAAAAAAAGGATTTCAAATGATAAACAAAATTTTAAAAGTTACGACTTTGTAGTTTTATGCACAAACCATGACGATCTTAATAAAAAAAAATTAATTAGAGAAGCAAAATTAATATTTGATACAAGAGGTGTATTTAAAAACTCAGATCAAAAAAAAATAATTCATTTGTGAGTTAATTGATGATAAATGATATTAAATTTACTCTTTTTACAAATAATCTTAGAGGTGTTTATATTTTAAAATACTTAATCAAAAAACAAATTAGGCCAAAAAATATAATTATAGCATCAAAAAATTTAAATAAAGATATAATAAAAATTTTCAAAAAATCAAAAATAAATTATTTAATTTTAGAAAACATCGATAGTAAATCAGCATTAAACATTTTAAAAAAAACAGATATGGGGTTAGTGTGTGGTTTCCCATATATTTTAAAAAAAAGACATTTAAAATTAGTAAAATATGGTTTTTTAAACCTTCATGCTGGTTTATTACCTAAATACAGAGGAGGCAGCCCCCTGAATTGGCAAATAATTAACAATGAAAAATTTTTTGGAATTTCAGTGATAAAATTAAATAGAGAAATAGACGGTGGAGATATTGTGGAAGAAAAAAAATTCAGACTTTTAAAAAGATACAAAATTGAAGATTTGCATCATATAGCGAATAAAAATTTCGGAAAAATGCTTTTTAAATCAATAATAAAAGTTTTGACTAAAAAAAAGCTTAATAAACAATTAAAAAAAAATGTTAATTATTTTAAACAAAGAAATATTAAAGATAGTGAAATAATTCCTGATAAAATTACTTTTAAAGAGCTTAAGCTTTTAGATAGAGCAATGTCAAAGTCTTATCCTAGACCTTTTTTTTTCCATAATTCAAATAAAATTATAATTAATAAATTTAAAATAGTGAAAATAAGAAGCAAAATTAATTCAAATTTTTTTAGAAAAAATAATAAAGCATTTTTAAAAATTAAAGATAATATTATTGAAATAAAATGAAAATTGCTTTAATAACTGCAAGAGCTAATAGCATTCGAATTAAGAATAAAAATATAAAAACTTTTTACGGTAAACCAATTATCGCTTATCCTATAAAAGTGGCTTTATCATCGAAAATTTTTGATAGAGTAATTGTCAGTACTGATAGTCGAGAAATAGCAAATATTTCATTAGAATATGGGGCAAGTGTTCCATTTTTAAGACCAAAAACCCTATCTAAAAACAATATTGGAACCCTAGAAGTTATTCAGCACACTATAAATAAGATTTTAAAAAATGAAAGTAACGTTGATATTTGTTGTATTTACCCCGTTACTCCATTGTTAAATAAAGAGATAATAATCAAGTCTTTTAAATATTTTAAAATTACAAAGTCTGATTTCCTAGTACCTGTTCTTAAAAAGAAAAATGAAAGATTTCTTTATCTAAACAAAAAAGGTTTTATAGAGGAATTTGAAAAAAAACAAAAACAAGTAAACGTTATGGATACTGGTCAATTTTATTGGGGCACTAAAAAGAGTTTTTTAAAAACAAAAAATATTTTTTCTAAAAAGTGTAAGCCTTATTTCATAAAAAAATCTAGAGCATTAGATGTAAATACTAATAAAGACTGGGAACATCTTAAGAAGATGTATAAAAAGTTGATTCGAATTGATACTTAAATTATTTTAAAATACTCTTTTAAATTTTCTATAGATATTTGAAATATCTTTTTTTTCTATAAAAGGATAATCTGAACCAAACTTAACTCTTTTTTTTCCTAGGAGTTTTAATAATTCTCTTGCTTTAAAAGGTGTATATAGATGAGTATCAAAAATCAAATTTACATTTTTAAAAATTTTACTAAATTTGCCATTATTTAAGTAATAATCAAACCCTCCGCCTGATAAGTAAATAAAAAAGGTATTTTTAAATTTATTGAATTTATTTAACTCTATAATAGTATTAGAAATAAAGCCCATTGAAAAACTTTCTTTATGTTTTTTAATCATACTTTTGGGAAAAAAAAATATTTTAATATTTCTTTTTTTTTTAATAATTCTTTTTAAACCTGAAATAATATTAGGCAGTTTCGATAAACTATTAAATGGTCTTTTATCAAAACAATTACACGGAATCTCCACTCCGTCTATATGTTTTAATTTTTTTAAAATAAAATTAATTGTAAAATCATAAGTTTTTTTATTAAGATTAATTGGTAGAATTAATTCTTTGTTAATTTTGAGACTTTTTTTATAATTAAGAAGAAAATTATAATTTGAATAAATATTTTTTTTTTTTTCAAATGGTATTGAACAAATGAAAATTTTATTAATTTTATTTTTTTTAAAGATTTTTATATGATTTTCAATTGAATTTCTTTTTATTAGCAAATTTTTAGCTAAAACCCAATTAGTCAGTGTTATTGATTGATCAATAAGTTTAGGCGAAAAGACTCTAAATTCGTAATCAATCATACCTACATCATATCAGAGATAAAAATTTTTTTCAGTGCATAAATCAAGCCAATTGAGCTATTAGTACTGGTCAGCTACACACGTTACCGTGCTTACACAT
>MDTD01003778.1_pt1 | contig 12685 bp, 12 predicted proteins | sample 811221 | NCBI WGS metagenome assembly MDTD01 (sample SAMN05326646, study PRJNA326480) | marine metagenome | isolation source: seawater | place: Pacific Ocean: South West | collected 2011 | reverse complement strand
TGATTATGGAGGTGTTCGCACTACTGGAGTCGTTGGAGATTATCAGTAGTTGCCGCGCCAGCCATCGCGCGACAGAAGCGGAGTTTGACCTTCTTGAGAAGATGATTGACGAGATGGAGCAATACGTCAGCAAGTCTGATGTGTGGTCAGCGAAGAACCTCGAACTGCATATGATGATCAGTGATCTGGCGAATATGACGATTTCCAGGGATATGATGGCGCGTGCCCTGCTGCACTGGGATCGGCTAAGGCGCTATTATCTTGAGCAGGTATCTGCCCAGCGGGTGCCACGAGCGCAATTGGAGCATCGGCAGATGTTGAAGGCGATGCGCTCCGGGGATGATGCGCGTATCAAAATAGTCATCCAACAGCACAATGAAGCGGCGTTGAATGACTATCTGGTACATATTCGTAAGACACAAGAGGTTGATTTATAGGACGTGCTGCAAGGCATGAGCCTGCTGGTGCGTCACCCTACCCTCATAAATAGACCCTATATAGACAACTTTAAGCGGGCGGATTTTCCGGCATGGTGTCATGAATTTTGGCGGTCATCATGGCCTCATTAAACATGGGTAACCAGTAGTCATAGGATTCTTCGGTCGCGCCCTGGGCGGTTAATGTTACTTGATGACCTTTGAAGTAGAACACACGAACCCAGCGCTTACGCCGTTGTTCGCCTTCTGCGAATGCATATTTGGCTTTCAGTTCAATCAGGCGGCCCGTAACTTTCTCATCGGTCATTTCGATGTTACGTTCTGGTAGGGCTTTGATGCCATCGCGCAGACCTTGTGCCAAATAAGGTACATCATCGCTGGTGACATCCGTACCCAGGTCGACGACTTCGACGGCGAAGAGTGTGTGTAAGTCATCGTTATCAGGCAACAAGATAATGCCTTGGCGTCCATCCGGCCACATGATTCGTTGCCAGTCCATCGGGGCAAAGAAGGAATAGTACTGGTCACGATGCCAGGTCAGGCCCTTAAAAGATGGGCTTGCAGGTTTGGATTGATTGCTCATGATCTCTTCCCTATTTACGTGCGCTCTCTGTATCATCATACAGCGACTCAGAGTTTATGAATATTGAGCTTTATGTCGCCTGTTATGTTTGGTTATGATCTTCGGTCATTTCTCTAATTGTGGCAAATCTTCAAAATCACCGACTTCTACCAGGTACATGTTGGCATAACCCGTCAGGTCAGATGTATAGAGCACATAACGCCCATCCGGAGTGAAACGCGGATGGCAGTGGGCATGTTGACCATTGCAGGTGCTGCGGTGCATCGCCAGGATGCGCGGCCCCATATAGCGCTGTCCGTCCCATTTGAATAGCTGGATGAAGGGTTCATCAGGGTTGCTGAAGACACGCGTGCCGTCGCCGACGATCATTTCATAGCCATTGCTGGCAAAGTGGAACGAGTGAAACGGAAAGCGGACTTCAACGTGTTCGCTGTTATCCCATTTGATGTAACCAAAGACGTGTTCGCCCTGGCCATCGCGCGGGCGACCATGATAGCCAATATGCTCACCATCCGTGAACCAGTATTCATGGCCAATGGCGAAGTTATCTTCATCCTGCGGGCGGATTTTCCAGGTTTCGCCTGTCTGGATATTCAGACCCCAGATGCGCTGCTCGACGGATTGCCAGGGACCTTCGTGGCAGAAGGTCAGGATGTCCGGCATAGTCGGCGACAGATTGACATGGGTCATGAAGCGCCGATCTTCGTGGATGACCTCCATCGCCCCTGTTTGAACATCTACCCGAATGAGCTGCGTCAGCGGCTTGCCCGGATACAACAGTGGGAAGTGCGAATAAGGATAGCTAATGGCCAGCGCATCTTCCTCGGCGACGGGATCGCGCATCATGTTGCAGACGTAACGTCCATCGGCTGAAGTGATGCCATGAATGCCCAGGATCTTATCCGGCGGGGCCTGATAAACGAGCCGTTCCGCGCAGGTATCAACATCGAGTTCATAGAGGCCGTTTTGCCACCAGTAGTAGTGTTTGTGGTTGACCGCGCTGTAAGCTCCGGCGGGCCGATGGTCGAAAACGCGCTCATTTTCGATGCTTTTTCCCTGTAGCTCGGTGAGCTGAGTCGCCTTGTAGGTATCCAGATCGTAACGGAACAGGTTGCTATGACCGCCACGGTCGGATGTGAATACGAAAGAGCGCCCCTCATTAAACCAGCAGGGGTCGGTGAAGTAGAGATGGTTGGAATGGCCGGGGTAGTCCGTGAGACGGACTACCTGGCGGCCACTATGCGGATCAGCATAGACGAGAATCTCGTCGGTGTAGACATCACCTTTGTGCATGGCTGCCCTACCCGGCTTACGTATGCTGCGGCTGGACGTCATCCGTCAGCAGCGGCAGGTCTTCAAAGTCGCCAACTTCTACCAAGTACATGTTGCTGTATCCGGTCAGGTTGGATGAGTAGAGGACGTACTTGCCATCGGGCGTGAAGCGCGGGTGCGGGTGCGCGTGCTGGTCGTTGAAAGTGCTGCGATGATAAGACAAGATGCGCGGGCCAACGTAGTCTTCGCCATCCCACTTGAAGAGCTGGATGAAGGGACGGGCCACGCCCTGGTGGCTGAATACGGCCGCCGGGGAGCCATCACCGACGATGATGGACTCATCCAGGCTTTGGAAATGGGTCGAGCGGAATGGGAAACTAACCTCGACCGGGTCGCTGTTATCCCATTTGATATGGCCAAAAACATGCTCGCGTTCACGGTCTTTGCGTGGGAAGCCATGATAGCCGATGGTTTCACCATCTGCGAACCAGTACTCATGACCAACCGCATAATCAAGACCATCATCCTGGGGGCGGATTTTCCAGGTTTCGCCTGTTTCGATGTTCAATCCCCAGATGCGCTGCTCGACGAGGTCCCAGGGGCCTTCATTGCAATAGGTCATGATGTTGGGCAGCTTATGGGATGTATTGATATGGGTCATATAGCGCTTGTCTTCTAAAATGACCTCCATCTTGCCTGTAGCGACCTCAATACGAATGATTTGGGTCAATGGTTTGCGATGGAACATCTCGCGGAAGCGTGAATAGGCAAAAGAAATAGAGGGCTTATTTTCAGGGATAATCTCTTGCAAGCGGGTAATGACGTACTTGCCATCGGCGGTCGGGTTAGCACGCGCGTCCGGCTCCATACCAGCGGGTGCTTCATAAATCACGCGCTCTTCATAAGTCTCCGGGTTAAGTTCGATGATTTTCCGGTCACGCCCGTAATAAAGGCGCTGATTGGCATCGCTCCAGCAACCGCGTGAGTGCCCAGGCGTCTTGAAGTCCGTTACCTGGGTAATTTTGCTATCTTCAAGATCATAACGGAATAAATTGCTTTGATTTTCACGATCTGACATAAAAAAGAAGGATTTATTGTCATTGAACCAGCAGGGATCGGTGAAGTAAAAATGGTTGGAGTGTCCGAGATAATTGGTCAATTGGATGACTTCTCGGCCACTATAAGCGTCGACATAACGGAACTGCGGATCGTCGTAAACACGACCTTTGGACATCTATACACCTCCAGGGTGTTGGCAAGTTCCTATATTGTATAGGATTTGGAGACGCGTGGTTATATTGGTGTATAACCAACAGCAGACCAATTGGTGCTTACCGGCTTGCGACATGGTGGTATAAGTGAAAAACTAGGTTACAGAAATGAGATTGTGTCGAGACGTATAGTACGAGAGATAAATTGTTTAGGTAGAAATAAGCGGATGCAACGTACTGCGTCCCTACGGCGGAGCAAAAATATGAAATTAACGTGGCGCTGGTTTGGTGAGGGCGATACGGTCAGCCTGGAACAAATCAAGCAAATTCCGGTGATTGAGGGCATTGTTGGGACGCTGGAAGGCAAGCCTGCGGGTGAAGTCTGGAGCGTGGCCGACTTCGTGGGCATCAAACAGACGGTCGAAGCGCAGGGCCTGAGCCTGGATGTCATCGAGAGCATTGCTGTTCATGAGGCGATCAAGAAAGGCTTACCGGAGCGCGATGCCCTGATTGATGCCTTCTGCGAGAGCATTCGTAATATGGGCAAAGTCGGGATTCCCGTGCTGTGCTACAACTTCATGCCCGTGTTCGACTGGATGCGTACCAATTTGGTCTACCAGCTAGCGGATAAATCGATGGTGACGCTGTACGATCATCAGGCTATGCTGGACTATGACCTGTCCCAAGGCTTTGAGGCGCGGGTCGCGTGGGCGCATGGTTTCACTGGCGAACAGGTCCAGGCGGTGCTAGCCGAATACAGCCAGATCGACGAAGATGCCCTATTCAAGAATTTTGTCTATTTCTTAGAGCGCGTGATCCCGGTAGCGGAAGAAGCGGGGGTCTTTTTGGCAGTGCATCCCGATGACCCGCCCTGGTCGATCATGGGGCTGCCGCGCATTGTTCGGGATGCCAAGTCGATCCAGCGCATATTTGATGCGGTCCCTTCCCGGCACAACGGCCTGACTTTCTGCACGGGTTCGCTGGGGACATCGCCGGATAACGATCTGCCTGCGATGGTCCACCAGTTCGCGGATCGCATTCATTTTGTGCATTTGCGTAATGTGGCGCTGACAGGCTTCCAGAGCTTTTATGAGGTCGCGCACACCGATTCCACCCACATTGATATGCCAGCGATCATGCAAGCGTTGATCGATATTGGCTTTGAGGGGCCACTGCGACCGGATCATGGACGTATGATCTGGGGCGAGACGGGGCGCGTCGGGTACGGGTTGTATGATCGGGCGCTGGCGGCGATGTATCTGTATGGGTTGTGGCAGGGGTTGAAGCGGTAAGGCCCTCATCTGGTCACAATGTATTGTGCCCCTACGATGATTTTGCGGACGTGGGCCGGACGCAGCATTCTGCGTCCCTACGGAAGTAGTGCGAGGTTGGGCCAGATGAGACGGACCGCGTCCCTACGATGGTAAATTTGAGCATGACAGAGAGCTTTGCGAGCCTGGGCCGGATGCAGCATGGTGTGTCCCTACGATGGAAATATGTTTTGGTTAGATCAAGCGGGCAAGGCAAGTCTTGTCCCTACGATGGTAAAGATGCAATGAATTTCATCAGAAAGCGTAAAAAATGGTTTTGAAGAACGAAGATGGTTATGAGTTATGGCTGCGTTATCATCTGGTTGATGATGCGGAATTGCTAGCTGTTTATCGGCAGCAAATTAGGGAGATCGTGTTTCCGGGGGATTCGCCGACGCTGAGGGTGGCGCGGGGTGAATTACAGTGCGGGCTAGAAGGCTTGCTCGGTCATGAGGTCATGCTGAGCGAGTCGGTAACAGAAGATGGCGCGATTGTCTGCGGAACGCCAGAAAGCTCGGCAAAAATCCTTGAGCAAAAGCTGGTTGATCTGGATACAGTCGGCGACGAGGGCTATGTCATCAGCCAACAGGTGGTCGATTGGCATCAGACGATTATCATCGCGGCCAACAGCGATAAAGGCGTGTTGTACGGCGTATTCGCGTTTTTGCGGCTGCTGCAAACCCAGCAATCGCTAGATGGGCTGCATATCGTCAGTGCACCTAAGGTCAAGCTGCGCATGCTCAACCACTGGGATAACCTGGATGGGACGATTGAGCGCGGCTTTGCGGGGCACTCGCTATGGGATTGGCACAAGCTGCCGCATTACATCGACCCACGCTATACGGATTATGCGCGGGCCTGCGCGTCCATCGGCCTGAATGCAACCGTGCTGACCAACGTCAACGCCAATGCGCTGATTTTGACCGAGCCCTATCTGCATAAAGTCGCGGCGCTGGCTGACGTCCTGCGGCCTTATGGCTTACAGGTGTACCTGACTGCACGGTTCAGTGCGCCGATGGAAATCGGCGGGTTGAGCACAGCCGATCCACTGGATGCCGATGTCGCCGCCTGGTGGAAGGCTAAGGTCGACCAGATTTACAGCATTCTGCCGGACTTTGGCGGCTTCGTCGTCAAGGCCAATTCCGAGGGGCAGCCAGGACCGCACGATTATGGTCGCATCCATGCCGATGGGGCCAATATGCTGGCTGATGCGCTGGAACCACACGGCGGCATCTGCATCTGGCGAGCGTTTGTCTATGACGCCGACGTTCAGGAAGACCGAGCTAAACAAGCCAACTCGCAGTTGGTCCCGCAGGATGGCACATTCAAAGCAAATGCCCTGCTGCAAGTCAAAAACGGACCGATTGACTTCCAGCCGAGGGAGCCGTATCACCCGCTATTCGGGGCCATGCCCAAGACGCCACTGATGCTAGAAGTCCAGATCACACAGGAGTACCTGGGCAACGCCACGCATCTGGTATATCTCGCGCCCATGTTCAAAGAAACGCTGGACGCCGATACCTATGTCAAAGGCCCTGGCTCGACAGTGGCGAAAGTGGTCGATGGTAGTTTAGATGGGCACGATATCAGCGGCATGGCAGCAGTCACCAACATCGGTGATGATCGCAACTGGTGCGGGCATCCGTTCGCAGCGGCCAACTGGTACGCTTACGGTCGGTTGACGTGGGACTATACGCTGTCATCGGAGCAGATCGCGGATGAATGGCTGCGGATGACCTTCAGCAACGATGAGGATTTCGTTGACACGATCATTCAGATGATGATCGACTCGCGCGAGTCAGTGGTCAAATACATGATGCCACTGGGACTGCACCATATCTTCGCCGAGGGGCATCATTATGGACCCGGTCCCTGGGTGGATGGCATCCGGCCCGATTGGACAGCGGTCTATTACCATCAGGCGGATGCTGAGGGCGTCGGCTTCGACCGGACAGCCAGCGGCACGGATGCAGTCAGCCTGTATAACCCGCCCTACCGTGACCAGCTAGCTAATGTCGACACCTGCCCGGAAAATCTGCTGTTGTGGTTCCATCATGTGAGCTGGGACCATGTGTTGAAATCCGGCAGGACGCTGTGGGACGAAATGTGTCTGATGTATCAGGAAGGCGTCAACGAGGTGCGGCAGATGCAGCAAACCTGGGAGACACTTGAGGGCAAGATCGACGCGGCACGGTATATGCACGTCAAGAAGTTGCTGGTGGTGCAGGAACGCGAAGCGCGTTGGTGGCGCGATGCCTGCCTGACCTACTTCCAGGCGTTCCATGGCAAGCCGCTGCCGGAAGGCGTCGAACCCGCAGAGCACGACCTCGACTATTATGAAAACATTGTTCACTATTATGTGCCGGGTATCCCTGAACGGCGCTTTGACAAGATTGGAACTCACTCATGATTCGATTTGGCGTTATTGGAACCGGCTGGCGGACGACTTTTTTCTTACGGGTGACAAATGCCCGACCGGATATGTTCGAGTGCGTGGGCGTCGTCACGCGCGATGTGGAGAAATCGAAAGATTGGGCAGCACCCTATGGTGTGAAGCTATTCGGCTCTGTGGATGAGATGCTGGCACAGAAGCCGATGTTCGTCATCACCAGTGCCCCCTGGGATGTGAATCCGGCGCTGATTACGGAACTGGCTGAAAAAAACATGCCAGTGCTGAGCGAAACCCCACCCGCTCGGACCGTCCCGGAGATGGAAGCGCTATACAAGCTGGTGCAGAACGGGGCGAAAATCGCAGTCGCGGAGCAGTATCATTTGCAGCCGCACCACGCTGCCCGCATCGGTCTGGCGAACAGCGACAAGCTGGGCACCGTGTCGCAGGCACAGGTATCGGTCGCACACGGCTATCATGGCATCAGCCTGATACGGCGCTTGCTGGGCATCGGCTATGAAGATGCGACGATTAGTGCCCTGTCATTCACGTCACCGCTGGTGGCCGGGTTGGAACGCGATGGCCTACCTGAAGAAGAGACGATCAAATCCTCCGAGCAGACTATTGCCACACTGAACTTTGGCGACAAGTTGGGCATATTCGACTTCACCGGGGACCAGTATCGGTCGTATATTCGTAAGCAGCGCATCCTGGTGCGCGGCGAGCGTGGCGAACTGATTAACGATACCGTGCGCTATCTGAAAGATTTCCGCACGCCGATTCAGTTGGACTTTTTGCGGCTGAACGCAGGCGAAAATGGCAACCTCGAAGGCTATCACTTCAAGGGCATCCAACTGGGCGACGAATGGGTTTATAAGAATCCGTTTGCCCCGGTGGCTATTGACGACGAGGACATCGCAATTGGCCAGTGTATGGTCAAGATGGCCGAATATGTCGATGGTTATGATGCTTTCTACCCGCTGGCGGAAGCCTGCCAGGATCGCTATCTGGACATCAAGATCGCGGAATCGCTGGAAACAGGGGGGCCTGTACGTACAAGTCGGCAGGCATGGGCACAGGATTAGACACTATGACAGACATTGCGTATGCGCCAGCGGTTGGCAACAAGTTTTATGAAGATGGGACAGTACGGCAGTTCCCAGGGAACACCGTGATTTGCTTCGTCGATCCGCAGTCGGCGGTGTATGGGCACTGTGATTGGATGCAGGAACAATTGCGCAGCCTGCCCTTTGCGCACAAGTTCACGCTGCTGCCGATGCCCAGTATGCATATGACGGTGTTCGAGTTCATCACAGATGCTACACGTATGCCGGAAAAATGGTCGTCGCATCTGGCGCTGGATGCCAGCTTAGAAGAGACAGACGCTTATTTCATCAAGACGTTTGCGCAGGTGCCGCCGCCGGATGGCTTCAAGATGGTTTTCAACGAGGTTCGGAGTGGCGCGGTCGGCATCAGCATTAAGCTAGCACCGGTCAACGACGAAAGTGCCCAACAGCTCAAGCAGTATCGAGATGCGCTAGCCAAAGCGACCGGGATGCGCTTCCTCGACCATGACAGCTATGTCTTCCATATTTCGCTGGCGTACCATATTCAGCGGCAGACAGAGGCCGAAGCGGCCCAGTTTGCGGCCTTGCTGGCAGACATCAACGAGAAAATGCGCGACACGTTCGGCGTGTTCCAGACGGGCCAGCCGCAGTTGACGTTTTTTGACGATATGTTTGAATTTGTACCCACTGAAAAGCGACATATGCTGAAAAGTCGGCAGGGATAACATTATGGGGCGTGGGTTTCTGCGCCCTATTTTAAAAATAATTCCAATTACACTTCCACGCCTGCGAACACGTAATCCACGATGTCCGTCAGGTGCGCCTTGCTGGCGAACTCCTGGGCATCCAGCAGCACGCGCGGGCAGATATAGCTGGCGAGGTCATCGTAGACATCGGTCGCTTGCTGATGGGTATCCGCCGCTAATTCTGGCTGCCGCAGAACGAAGGCCAGTACATCAGCACCCTCCTGCGTCAAGCCCTGGCTGATATACATGCAGGCCAGTTCCGTCAGCAGATGCATGACTTCGGCATCGGCATTGATGGCTAGCGCCATTTTCAGATGGGTGAGCAGCTCTTTTTCAGTGAAAGGTTGGGTTTCCATGTGCCTAGCATACCATTTGCTGACTAGCAAATGTCAATATGCTCACTAGAAAATCAGGTTGAGGCCAATTAGGGTCAGCATGACCAACACCACTTTACGGAATGGCTCCGGCTTGATATAGCGGTCCATTTTCCCGCCTATCCACAGCCCAAGCAGGCGCGCCGGAATAAGAATGGCAATGCTCTGTATAGCCTCACCTGTGTAAACGCCGCGCTGCCAATGGGCGACCACCACAAACAGGCCGGACACGAAGAAGATCGTCTGTATGTTGCCTTTGAACTCAAACGGGGGCCAGCGCTGGCTGGTGGCAAACATGACATAAGGCGGGCCAGCCGTATTGAATGCGCCTTGCAGCAGGCCGCCAATCGAGCCAATGAGGAAGCCCCAGCGGTTGTGCAAATGGGGCATATGCAGGCCGCTGGCGACATAGAGCACATAGGCCAGAATGATGATCCCGAGTACAAACAGGGCCGCATCACGCGGAACCACATCGGGGATGCGGACACCGAATGGAATGGTGACGATAGAGGCGATTATAATACGCCAGACGTGCTTGAATTCCATGTAGCTGCGGTAGCGCCAGATCATACTCATGCCTGTCACCAGCCCAGTAACGGCGATAATCGCCTGGGTCGACCCCATGCCCAACAGCGGGATAATCAGTGGGACGGCAATCAGACCGGAGCCGAAGCCGACGATGGCTTGTATCAACGTCGCAAAAAACATGATGATGGCAGCGAGTGCGATAGGCGATATATCAGGCATGAGTGGCCCCAGCGTGTGGTCGATGCCGCTAGATAGTAAGTCGTCATGGCAGGCCACACAAGTGCATCGCTGGAATTGGTCTGCTAGGCCAGGTTAAGGATGCAACTCCCAGAACACTTGCATATCGAAGGGATTACCATGCCCTGGATACACGGTCGTGATGGGATAAGCGGCCAGTTTTTTCACGCTGGCCTGGGCGGCGGCTTCGTCGTCGATGATCGACCACACATCTGGCTGCTTGGTGTTGGCCAGTAAATCGCCACAGAAGAAGTCACCTGTTGCCGCCAGCAACCCCACCGATCCGCTGGAGTGCCCCGGAATTTCGATCACCTGGGCATCAAAACCGTATTCTGTCAGTGAATCGCCTTCTTTGATGAACGCATCCGGTGTGAAGCGATTGTCCGGGTGCAGGCGCATCAGCAGCCCGATCAGAGTTTTCATGACGATGTTCGGCTGCTTGCGACCGAAAAGCATATCGCCATCTTGCACCATGCCCCGGTCAGCGGCGTGCATGACGATGGGCGCCCTGTAGGTTTTGGCGAAATAAGCCGCATTGGCGCAGTGGTCGAAGTCGCCATGTGTCAGCACAATCAGGTTGAGATTGCCAGGATGGCAACCCGCTTTGTGCAAGGCGTCTTCGATACGGTTTCGCTGCCGCGCGGTGCCACTATCGACCAGGACGAAACCCTCAACCACAGCGACCAGATAGCAATTGACGCTGGTCCCTGGCATAAATGGCACAGTAATTTGCAGGATATTCAAAGGCATGTCACCTCCCCCAATTTGTCACTTTTCTCCCTGTTCTTTAGCCTATGCGCCTTCGGGTAACCTGTGTAGCGCAGAAGATCATCGGCTAGGAGTGCTCTTACGCTGACTGCCACCTCTCTCTGGCGGCCTTTCGTCTGGTACAATGCCGCCCATGAAAATCGTTCATCTGACCCCCTATTACGCACCCGCTTATGCCTATGGCGGCGTTGTCCGCGCTGTCGAAGGCCTGGTTCAGGCGTTGCATCGCCGGGGCCACTCGCTGACGGTGCTGACCACCGATGCCTTCGATCAACAGCAATCTTATGATGGCCCTGTCCAAGAAACGCTTGAGGGCGTCGAGGTCATCCGGGCGACCAATGCCATGCCCTGGCTGCGGGGCCGCTTCAACCTATCGACGCCGCTGGATATGCGCTGGCTGGCGCAGAACGTCTTGCCCGATGCCGATGTGCTGCACGTCCATGAATGGCGCACGGTGGAAAATCTGCGGGTGATGCCTGTTGCCGCCAAGTTGGGCGTTCCAGTGGTGATGTCTCCGCATGGCACGCTTGGCTATGCCACCGGGCGCGGACGCCTCAAATCCACCTGGGATACGCTGCTGAATCGGCAGTTACGCAAGCAAATCCGCACGATTGTTGCGCTAACGGAAAATGAAGCTGACGAAGCGCGTGCTCTCTGGCAGACGTTTGGCCATATGCCGCACATGGAAGTCGTCCCTAACGGCATCAATCTGGCCGACTATGACCAGCTATCTGGTGGCGCTGACTTCCGGCAGGAGCATGATTTGGGACGCGGGCCTGTGGTGCTGTTCATGGGGCGCCTGCATGCACGTAAAGGCATCGCCCAACTGGTAGAGGCCTTCCGTTTGCTGGATGATGCTGAGGCGCGGCTGGTCATCGCGGGGCCGGATGAGGGGATGCGCAGTCAAATCACACCACGCCTTGATGAGCGCATGGTCATGGTGGGTTATTTAGATAGTGAAGAACGCTTAAAAGCCCTGGCCGCCGCTGACTTGTTCGTGCTGCCAGCGACGGGCGAAGGCTTATCTATGGCTGTACTTGAAGCGATGGCGGCGAGCGTGCCGGTACTGCTTTCTCCGGGGTGTAACCTGCCGCAGGTCCAGCCAGCGGGGGCCGGTTGGATTGTCGAGCCTGATCCATCTGAGCTGGCCCAGCCATTAACGCAAATGCTGGCCGACCCGGATCGCTTGCAGGCGATGGGAGCAGCCGCACGCCAATTTGTGGCGGCGCGTTATACCTGGGATGTAGTTGCAGAACAGATGGAACAGGTGTATCTGGGCGTGTTGGACTAACTATGTATCCCCGCTAGGGGTACCAGCGGATTTATTGCGGCGGCGCTCATTCTTTTGCAACTTCTTCAGCGCTTTTTTGGCTTCACGACGTTGTTCGCGCTTTTCGTTGCGCTTTTCCTGAAGTTCGGTGTCATTACGTTTTTTACGCTCTGACCTGGGGCGATCCCGCGATGCCATGATAAATCTCCTTTTCCCAAAAATAATTTTATAGGCATAGTGCCTTTATATAGCATACGACAAAATGGTACTTCGCCGCACCTGAAACCTATCACATAGCTATCAGTCAAGTGTCATATGGGTGTCGGAAGGGTCATGGGGTGTGCTGATGTTTCAATTCTAGTATTTGGCGTAGAGACACAGCACGCTGTGTCTGGCTATGAAGGCCGCAACGAGCACAATACATTAGTAGCTATGCACAATAGCGTGGACGGCGTTTCAGCCCTCACCCTGTATCCCTCTCCCCCAGGAGAGG
>MDTD01130385.1_pt1 | contig 12686 bp, 12 predicted proteins | sample 811221 | NCBI WGS metagenome assembly MDTD01 (sample SAMN05326646, study PRJNA326480) | marine metagenome | isolation source: seawater | place: Pacific Ocean: South West | collected 2011 | reverse complement strand
CATAACTCAATATATTTTATTTTTAATATTTATTATATAATTATTTTAAGTAAATATTAATCATTCAAAATGATAGTAAAAGGTGTAAAAATTAGATTTGAAATTCATATTATATTATTTTCAGTTTTTAAATTTGATAAAACACTAAACAATCCTTCTATAAAAAAACAAATTGATAAAAATAAAACTGAAGATATTTCTTTTTTGTATAATGTAGTATTGAACTCAATGAGATTTCATTTACATTGCTTAAAAATAATAAATAAATATATCAAAAAAAGATTGAGAGATCAGGAAAAAATTTTATTGATTAGTGCTATAACTCAAATAGTCTTTTTGAACTTCAAAGAATATGCAGTAATAAATTGTTCAGTAGAGATTGCAAAAAAGTTAAAAATATATCCAGGATTTATCAACGCTGTCTTAAATAAAATAGCTAAAAATAAAAAAGCGTTAAAAGAAATTAAAATTAAATTTAATGATTTACCAAATTGGTTACAAGAAAAAACAACTTCTTTGTCAAAATATGAAAAAAATAAGTTTATTGATTATTTCTGTAAAGAACCAGACATTCATATTGTCTTTAAAGATGAGGGTAAATTAAATGATTTTGAAGAGGATTTAATCAAAACTTCAAAAATTTCAGGTTTTTTGTTAGATAAAAGAGATTTTAGAATTAAAAAATCTTTCTTAAATGGAAATTGGTGGGTACAAGATTTTAGCTCTTTTTTCCCACTTTATAATTTCAAAGCTAAAAATAAAAATATGAAATTTTTGGATGCTTGTGCAGCACCAGGTGGAAAATCTTTTCAATTATTATCTAATAATTATAATATTGTTTTGAATGATAAAAGTAAAAAAAGAATTAAATCTCTTAAAGAAAATTTAAATCGGTTAAACTTAAATGCTAAAATATTAAACAAAGATTTTGTTAAATTTGATAAAAAAGAAAAATATGATGTAATTATAATCGATGCACCATGTTCTGCTATAGGCACAATAAGAAGAAACCCAGAAATTATATTTAAAAATAAAGGTCCAGATTTTAATGAACTAATTTCATTACAAAAAACTATGTTGGAAAAAGCTTCAATATTATTAAATAAATATGGATTTATAATTTATATGACTTGCTCATTTTTAAAAATTGAAACGACTGATCAGATTGATGAGTTTCTTGAAAAAAATAGAAACTTTTCACTTTCAAAATTTGAATTAAGAGAAGACAATTCCCAATATTCAAAACTAATAAAGAATAATTTAATGATAACTATACCTAACATGATTTTAAATTCAAATATAGATGGATATTTTGCAGCTTACCTGAAAAAAATAAAATGATTTTAATTTTAAAGAAAGTATTATTTATTTTTTTAATATCAAAATTTAATTCAAAGAAAAATTTATCTTATATAGATCTTAACTTTAGAAAAATAGATTTTACAAATTATACAAAAATAAAATCATTTATATTTAAAAAAAATTTTTATATTAATAAAAATAAAAATGTCCATGATTTTGATTTTTTAAATTTTTCAAATAGACTTGGTGGTAAAATTGGAATTAATTTATCTAAAGAGTCAATTTTTGGGTGGTATAAATTTTATAAAAATAAACTAGGCTTTCCTTGGTTAGAGGATTTGCCATCTAAAAGACTAATTAATCTTATATACAACTATGAATATATAAATTCTTCATCAAAAGAAAATGATAAAAATAAATTAGATTATATAATTTATTTTCACATTCGGCGAATTTTATTTGATTTTAATTCAAAAAAAATAAGTGAATTAACTTCATTTGATCTTATTGCTTACTTATTATCTATTTCAATTTTAAAAAGAGCTAGTGAAAAAAATATTGGCTACATTAAATTTATTGTCGATAGCCAAATTGATAGTCTAGGAATGCACAAAAGTTATAATTTATTAGAACACTCTAAATTTATAAACAACTTAAAGGAGATAAAAAATATTTTACTTTTCTTTAATCTTGAAAAACCCGAAATGTTTGATCCAGTAATTCTAAAAATGTCATCAATATTAAATGAATATTTCCATGTTGATAGCACTTTACCATTATTTAATGGTTCAAATAATTTTTATACAAAAAGTATTTACAATTCATTAAACCAAGATAATTATTTTAAAAAAAGAGAATTTTCACACGTAGAAAATGGAATAGCATTTTACTCTGATAAAAATAAGAAGATTTTTTTTGATGTAGTTCAGCCAAATTCAGATATGATAAGCTCTAATTTAAGTGCTGGAACATTGTCAATTGAGCTTAGTGGTTTTGGAGAAAAAGTCATCTCTAACTGCGGATCTTCAGAAAATTTTGGTAATAATCCAGAATATCTAAGATATAGTGCTGCACATTCAACTATTGTTTTACAGAATACAAATATAAGTGAGATAAAGGAAGGTAATCCACATATAAAATTTCCACAATCGGTAGTTTTTAGAAAGGAAACAAATTCCGAAGAAGAAATACTTGAAGGATCACATAACGGATACTTAAAAAAGTTTAATAAAATAATCAAAAGAAAATTAGTTATATGTAAAAGTGAAAATAAATTATGTGGTGAAGATAGTTTTATTTCATACAAAAATATACGTAATAGATTAATTTATCATATTAGATTTCACTTGGCACATGGAATGGTGCTAAATTTTACAAATAATAAAAAAAATATAATTTTAAAAACTAAATTAAATAATATTTGGTTATTTAAGAGTCAATCAGAGCTAATAGTAGAAGATAGCATATTAGTAGATAATAATATTACAAAACCTACTAAACAAATTGTAATTAAAGGTGTATTGTTAAATAATAAGATTGTAGAAAAATGGTCACTAGAAAAGATATAAAAAAAAAAATTTGCTTTAATATCTGTATTTGAAAAAAAAAACTTAAAGTATCTTTGTAATAATTTAAGTAACTTTAATTATAGTTTCATATCTAGTGGTTCTACAGGAAATGAAATACGAAGTATGGGATATAAATGCCAAGATATTTCACAATTAACAAAATTTAAGGAAATGTTTAATGGAAGGGTAAAGACACTAAATCCATTAATATATAGCTCTATACTTTATATTAGAGAAAATAGAGCTCATCAAAAACAGTTCAAAATATTAAAAATTCCAGAAATAGATATTGTGGTTGTAAATTTATATCCATTTAAAAAATATTTAAATAAAGGAAATGAAACTAAATTAATTGAAATGATTGATATTGGTGGACAAAGTTTGCTTAGAGCTGCAGGAAAAAATTTTAGGTATATTACGCCACTAATTGATATAATGGATTATAAAAAATTAATTAATAATTTAAAGAAAAATAATGGCAAAACTGATATCGATTTTAGAAAGAAAATGGCTTTAAAAGTTTTTAAGGAAACGGCTAAATATGATAAAATTATTTCTAAATGGTTAAATGAAAAATAATAAAAAAAAAATTAAACTTAGATATGGAGAAAACCCTAATCAAAATAGCTATCTGACTAATTATCCAAAAAAATTTATTTTTAATTTTCAGATAAATGGAAAAAAGATAAGTTATAACAATTTAATTGATCTTGATAGTGGATTAAAGTGTTTGTATGAGTTTAATGAACCCACATCAATAATTCTAAAACATACTAATCCCTGTGGTGTTGCTTCTGCAAAAAATATTGAGTTAGCATTTAATAAATCTTTTAAAAGCGATCCTAAAAGTGCTTTTGGTGGAATTATTTTACTAAACAGAAAAGTTAAATCTAAACTTGCAAAAAAAATATTTAAGAACTTTTATGAAATGGTTGTAGCCTTAGATTTTGATAAAGATGCTCGTAAAATATTGGGAAAAAAAACAAATTTAATTTTATTAAAATTACCACATATAATAAAATCAAAGGTTCAGTATAGGTCAACTCTTTTTGGTGATCTTTATCAAACAGCAGATTTAGAACCAATTGATAAAAAATTTATAAAGTTAGCATCAAAAAAAAAGGCATCAACGAATAGTATCAACGACTTAATTTTTTCATTAAAAGTTGCAAAACATTTAAAATCAAATGCAGTTGTTTTATCAAGAAATAAGCAAACTTTGGGTTTGGGGCACGGCCAAACAAACAGAGTAGATGCATTAAATATAGCTATAAAAAATATGAATAAATATTTTAAAAAAAAGTTTTTTGTTTGTGCTTCAGATGGATTTTTTCCTTTTACAGACAGTATGAGTATACTTAATAAAAATAGATGTAGTGTTTTAGCTCAACCACCTGGATCAATAAATGATCAATTGATAGTATCTTTTTCAATAAAAAACAAAATTTCATTATACTTTACAAAAAATAGGCTTTTTAAACATTGAACAAAAAAAATAAAATTCCGAAATATTTAAAAGTATTAATTGAAAATCATTCGAAGATTACATCGGGCAGAAAAAATTTTGAACAACATAACTACAGGATTTTAAAAACACTAGAAATAGTAAAAAAATATTTTTATTTAAAAAAATAATTAAAAACCATAATTTATAGTTTGTTTACTGATACTATAATTTGATATAAATATATAATTATGAATAAACCCAATCTACTTTTTCCTACACCAATTTGGACAATTCAATTAGAAAATTATAAAAAAATAAATGAAGAGATGTATAATTTTATAAAAAAAAATCAAAACAATGATCAAAAAGGTATTAGTAAAAGTAATAATAAAGGTTGGCACTCAAAAAACTTTAATCTCCAAGAAAATGAGCCTAAAGGCTTTATAAACAATGTTTCTCCTTCTATTCAAAAAGTAATGAAGGATATGAATTGGGAAACAGAAAAACAAACTATAAAGATTAGTAATATGTGGGCAATAATTAATACAGGAGGTTCAACAAATTCAAGACACCAACATGGAAATAGCACTATAAGTGCTGCGTATTATGTAAGAGCACCAAAAAATTGTGGTGATATAGTTTTTTATGATCCAAGACCTGCTCCTGTTTTTTATTATCCAAAAGCGTTAAGCTCAAATATACTAAATGCACAAGTCAATGGGATTACTCCTAAAGAAGGTGCTTTAATATTATTTCCAAGTTATGTTGATCATTCAGTTAATGAGAACTTATCTTCTGAGGAAAGAATAGTCATAAGTTTTAATGTTACAATTCAAACGAATTCTAATTAAGAATATTTTTTGATATAATTTCCCAGGCTTCTCCTGTTTCAATTTCTTTAATTGTCCATTGTCCATAAGCTAGATTATTAAAAATATTATAATCTATAATTGGATTTTCAATATTTTCAATTTTACCGATATTTCTAAGGGTACTCTCAGTAAAAAATGAAGGGACTCCATGTGACATTGCCATGAATCCAGCTGTAGATTGCAAGCTTACAAATGCCCATGCATTTTTTAATAATAGGCTTAAGGGTTCTTCCGAAAATTTATTATGAACTACTAGCTTTCTATCTGAATATTTTTTTACTAGATTTTTTGTATCTTCAGTCCAACTATTAACATTATACATCTTTTTCATAGCTTCAGATGGCTCAGAAAGAATAATATAGTCTCCTGATTTTTTTTGATCTTGTATTTTAAGATTTAATTTTTTTAATCTATCGCTAGGGAAATTACCTTTTCCATTGTGTATAAAATTATTGTAAACTATCCGAAAATAGCCATCTAAATCTTTTACTTTAGTAATTTTATTTTCAAAGGATCTATTTGACTGGTTGAAATAACCATGATCCATGTAATAATAATTTTTAACTTTATTTATGATTTCAAGAGTTCCTCTTAAAACTCCATAGGTTGCGATGGTTTTGTCATATTCTCTAAATTTATTAACGTGACATAAAAGTGATTCTGATCCTTTAGCAAAGTTATAGCATAAGGTTCTGTTTATTATATGATCTGTATAAATAACAATCGGTTTTTCCATCAATCAATATTATAAACTAATTAGCTACTTTATAAATGTATTCATTTCTGTTATTATATAAATAAATATAAGGCAATATGTATAGCGTTTTACAAAACAAAAAAAATATTAATTTCAAATTTGAAAAATTTCCGTACTTAATTATAGATGATGCTTTACCAGATAATATTTATAAAAAATTAAGTGAAAGTTTCCCCAAGTCTGAAAAAATTATTGGACAAAATGAGTATAAAGAAAATTATGCATATAGATATAATGCCTACAATTCAATTAGAGATGATGAAATAACTAATGACTGGAAAGAGTTCATAAAATATCATACTAGCTACAAATTTCTAGATGAATTTTATGATATTTTTGGAGAGTCAATTAAAAAAATTTATAAAGTAGAAAAAGATAAATTATTTAATGAAAATAATATAGGAGTACGTTTTGATGGGAGAAACCATTTTAATCTTGATTGTCAATTTGTAATTAATACACCAACAAGTGGCGAGACCAAAGTAATTGAACCTCACTTAGATAACCCTGTAGAATTTTATGCTGCACTTTTATATATGAAAGATGAAGGTGATGACTCTAAAGGTGGAAATTTAATGACATATGATTTTAAAGACAAACCAAGCTTTTATGGTAAGTCAAGAGTAAGAGAAGAAAATGTGAATTTGATTGAAGAAATAGAATATAAAAAAAACAGATTGGTAATGTTTTTAAACTCACCATATTCAATACATGGTGTAACAAAAAGGAGTAAGACAAATTTCTATAGAAAGTATATAAATATAATTGGAGAATTTAATTTTGAGTTATTCAATTATAGAAATTTTCTAGAAAAATAAAATTTTATTTTCTTTTGTTATTATCTGAAATTTGATTTTTAGCATTTGCACTTCCTTTATCTTGAGAATGATAATCTGTTTTAAAATTTGAAATATCACTTAAATATTTCCCCTGAAGCGGAGTTTTAAAATTTTTATTAGAAATCTTTTTTGATACAACTACAAGAAGAATATTTTTTCCTATTTTTTCTTTTGCTATTTCAACCATTCTATTGAATTTAGAGTCATTTCTGTTAGGTTTTATTTGTTCAAACAAGATTGAAAAATCATTGCCGTCTAGTTTTAACTCTGCACCATCTCTATTTGCTAGTGAAATTTTAAGTATTTCATAATCATTAGATGCAGCTAAATCTGCAAAAAATATTGGGTTAAAGTTATAAAAACCATGGTTTATCCAATCAATAAAGGGAAGGATATTTAACATTATACCATTAATTTTAGTCAAATTATGAAAATTTAGAAATAATGCATATTGGTTGAATACATGTTCACCAGTACCATTGTTTATAACAAGATCGTATTTTTTATTAAAATTATATGTTTTAAAAATATCTTTATTTAAATCAAATTGTAGGCTTTCATATGCTCCATTTATATCAATGGATATATAATCTTTAAATCCAATAGAATGAAAGTACTCCTTAGTACTAAAATTTTTTTTATTTGATAATTTTCCTAAATTTTGTTTTTGTAGTATTTTAAGTGATGTGTTGTTGTTAATTAAATTTAATAAAAAATCACTATTAATAGAGGCTGTTTGAGATCCTAGATCTATTGCTTTGGGATTTTTATCATGAATTAAATTTTTACATTCAATAACGTTTAGAGCAGCTACAGGATTAAATGTCATAATATTTTAATTTTATAATATTTATTAATTAACTTTATTTGTATAGTTAAATTGATATATTAGAATGAATACAAATGAAAATTATTCTAAATTCTAAGAATAAGTATCCAGATATTGATCAATACTTATGTTTTAATGATTAATAATAGTTTTAATTGATCCATATAGAAAAATGTGTGGTATTTTTGGAGTAACAGAAAAAAACCCTGATCTTATAAAGGGCATGATAAATAAATGTTCTCATAGAGGCCCTGATGGTTCTTCAGTTTGGTCAAATGATAATATAACATTAGGACATAATCTTCTATCAATTACATCTAAGCCCGAGGCTGGTATTCAACCTATTGTTACTCAAAGAGGAAACATATTAACTTATAATGGTGAAATATTTAATTATGATAATCTCTTAAGAAAATTTAAAGAAAGATTTGTTCCTAAAACCACATGTGATACTGAACTACTTGGTTGGTTACTAGATAATTTTAGTTATAGAGAGGTTGTATGCAATTTAATTGATTCAATGCATGCATTTGTTTTTTTTAATAAACATAATAACGAAATAGTTTTATCAAGAGATCATGTAGGAATAAAACCGCTATATTTTTCGAACTTTAAAAATGGGATTGTCTTCTCTTCGGAAATTAAAGGGCTTATTGATATTATACCAAATAGTAAAAAAATCGATAGACTTGCATTAACCTGTACATGCTTACTTGGACAAAATGTATTAAGACAAACTTTATTCAATGGAATTTATAAAATTCTTCCAGGTGAAACGATAATTTATAGTTTAGATAATAGAAAGGTTAAATCTAAATTTAGAAATATTGTCAAACCAGTTTCAACAAAGAGTTTTGAAATTGATGAGTTTTATGAACAATCATCTTTAGCAATTAATAATTCAGCTTTAGGTATAAGAAATTTTGGTATGTTTCTATCAGGCGGTCTTGACTCCTCAATAATTGCATATGGTTTAAAAAATAAACTTAGGTCTCTAAATTCTTTTACAACAACAATGGAACCAAACGTTATTGATAAAGAAGATTATAATAGTGATGCTAAAGTTGCTAATAAATTTGCACAAGAAATTCAGTTGATGCATAAAGAAATAAAAATAACACCCAAAACATTTGTAGATAATTGGAATAATTCAATAAAATATATTGAGGAACCCAGATACAATTGGTGCTTACCAATGTATTTTTTTAGCAATAGTTTTTTATCTAAAAATAATACTGTTATTACAATGTCAGGTGATATTGGTGATGAGATATTTGGTGGGTATCATAAATACTTGAAGATGTATCATTTAGAAAAAAAACCAAAAAATTGGAAAGAGTTTATTAGAATGTGGATGATAAAGTTTAGGGCACCTGTCCTGCTTAATATGAGATTTGGTTATGATGACTTACATGCAGTATTGATTGAAGTTTTGCCAGAAGAAATATGGAATCCTGAAGATATTTCTAATTCTGCTATGGCTCTTGATTGTATTACCACGGTGTCTGAAGATTTTTTTTCAAGAAATGACAAATTTGGTATGGCTTTCTCAATGGAAGGTAGGTTTCCACTTTCCTCAAAAAAATTTATGCAATATTGTTTAGATATAAAATCATCTTTCAAATTTGGATTAGAACAAAAAGAAACTAAGTATATTTTAAAAAAAGCTTATGAAAATAAATTGCCTGATTATATATTAAATAAATCTAAAACAGGATGGTCTGCTCCTATAATGGATTGGTTGAATAATGATATCTCTCTACAAAATAAATTTAAGAGTGATATAAATAGAGATGACGGTATCAAAAACGTATTATCAAATCATAATTTTTTAGATGATTCAGAGATTGGTAAATCACTTTCAGGAAAAAGAAAGATTGTCTCTTGGATGTTCAGATCTTGGGCTCAAGAATTTGATATGTATTTATAAATATATTTATAATATATTGATGATTATAAGATTTTATTAAATGTTAATATTAAACTTTACTAAGAAATAGAGTTTTTTAAACATTTAAGCTATGTTAATTTAGTCATAAAACAACAAAGTTAGAAAACATAGATTCTCATTAATTATATTTTTTAAATATTAATCTAATTTTTATAGCTATGTTTACGGTTAAAGTTGGATACTATGAGAGATATGAAAATGCTAACAATTCCTAGCTTTTTATTTTTCCATTCTGTATCAAGCTTTATATTTTCAATAGGGTATTTTCGCATACGATTTCCACCAACACCATTAAATTTTGAAGTATCTGGGCTAAGCATACTGAGCTCGAATTTGATTTTAGAAAATTTGCATATTTTTCTCAGTGTTCCTTCAAGGTTTGTTGCTAAATCTTCATAACGTACTGTTAGCCAATTATTTGAACCATATTTTTCCTTTAGTCTTTTAGAAGCATTGTCAATACGAATCAAATTTCGCCAACCTACAAAAAAAGAATTATATTTTCTTCGATAAGAATGTACAACTGCTCTTCCATCTCTAACAAGATAAATAACTCGGACATTAAAAAGCTTACTTCCCAAAAGATCATCTAGACGATTTGGGTTTTTAGATGAGTCAGATATTATACTCTTTTCTGATATATCCAATATTGTTTTTAAAGCTAATTTATTATGGTGAAGAGCAATCTCTTTAGTTGTCTGTGCTAAATTAAGATCAAATGGAATAGCAGAAATTGGTAAACCATATTTTTCTTTCATTTTATGATTTACCTTAGACCAAAAATAATTCTTAAGCACATAATCATCACCTGACCAGCCTGGAAGTTTACGATTTAGTGAGATTATTTCACTAACACCTATTACAGAACTATGTCTATCAAGGCACAAATTCAATAAAGTCGAACCACAGTGACCTGGTCCAAGAATGTACAAAATATTAATTGGGTCTTTTATTTTTTCATTATAATAATAATTCATATACAAATTGGATTAAATAACTAAATCTAAATGGTATTGTTTATTTAACATACAAGTAGTCTGATAATCTATTTTTAATTAAATCAATTTCTTCATCACTTAAAATGTTTTCATATTTATTAATATTTTTTTTAGAAAGGTTTGGATTATAGTTTGAAGATGTATTTGAATCCAGTGAAGTATGTTCACATAGTATATTTATCATTTTTTCATTTTTGTAAACAAAATCCTCAAAACGTAGTCGTAAAATTATAGGATTATTAATTTTTGTAATTCTAAATTGCATCTCTTTATACCAATTAATAAAACCTTTGACGTTAATAGCTTTTTTTAATTCCTTAAGTTCAGAAAATTGATCTAATGGATTTCTCGTGACCAATACAACTCTTCGGTTTAAAAAATATTTTGTAGATTCAATTGGATTCCATCCCGAACCTGCCTGATTCAGTAATATAGGACGTTTATCAGAAACTATCTCGAATAATTTTTTATGTAATTTTTGTGCAGAAATGATAATTTTTTGCTTTGATGCAAGTAAACGTGTATGAGGCACATGTTTACTAAAACCTAAACGATTGGCGACATTATTAATTATATATGTGATAGGGTTTTTAGATTGCATTAATTTATGCCAATGTAATCGCATAGGAAGCTTAGCTGCACAAATTTCATTTATAAACAGTTCTATTGATTCATCAAATGCAGGTATCATAGATGAATAATTTTTCCCATAACGCCATAGTTTCCAAGACTGAGAAAGAACCTTCGTTGTTTCTTCAAAATTTGCTAAGACATAGTCCGAGGTATGAGGGTGAAAAGCGTTGTTAGCAACAGCCTCTAGTGTCATTAATCCATTTGGCATTTGAGGCAATTGATATTCTGTTCCGTTTAATGGATCGTAAATGTCTCCACGACCTGCTAGATAATCATAAATAGCGTTGGAGCCTGATTTTGTAGTTCCCAGAACAATTATATAATTTTTATATTCTGATTGACTACTCATATTAGTTTTAACGTTTTTATAATTTTTTTAAAATCAAATTAATTACAGTTATCAGCTTCAGAAAAAAAATAAACACATTTATTCAAAATGCCTTAATATTTACATTCTAATATTAGTTTAAAAGTCCTAACTTCAAATCTATAAAAATTAATAATGTGTATTCTATTTAAGAATTCCTTAATAAAAATTGAAATATCTTATAAAACAATAGTATAAATTTAAAATCTTTTAGATGTAATTTTTAATAAAAAAATTCTGTTGATTATGAGGGTTTATTTATTTTACTTTGAATAGTGCGTCTTTTTCAAATTCTTCAACAAGATCATAATTATAATTATTTAGATAATTTTTTATATCATCATATTTTGTTATAGTTTTCTCAATAAAAATTACTGGTTTGTTTTTTTCTATAGTTTCTTCTGCGCCCTTTAGAAGATTGAGTTCATAACCTTCAACATCTATTTTAATAAAACTAATATTATTTAAGTTAAAAGAATCTAAAGTTCTTACATATTCTTGACCATTTTTATCCTCAACAACTTGAGCATTAAAAGCAGCATATCCATATTTATCAATAAACCCTTGTTCATTTCCAACGAGACTTTTTATATTCTTGTCACCTAATCCATATGGGAACAATTCAAAGTTTTTTATATTAAAATTATTCATATTTTTAAGAAAACACAATCTATGAGCATTGACTAATTCAAATGCGTATATTTTTCTAAAGTAAGGTTGGAGCAAATATGTCCAGAAACCATAGCAGGCACCACAATCAATAGCATTTTCAAACTTGTTTAAAGAAGAAATAATTTTTTCTAAATAATTAGCATCCTTACGAACAAAGTCTGTTTGTTTACTTTTAATATATGTGGCGTTATCTTTTTCAAATATAGCCCAATTTTTTTCATCTGCTAAAATATATTTAAACATAAAAATTAATATTAATTATTCAATAATTAGCAGCAAAAAACATATTCTTCTAATTTTTTATATTGATAATCTTATTAATTATAGAACTTAATCATAAATAATGATTATAAAGTAGTATCTTGGAGCGGGCGAAGGGATTCGAACCCTCGACTTCAACCTTGGCAAGGTTGCAAAATACAAATTAGCTTGAGTAATGCTTAGTTTTTTT
>MDTD01112903.1_pt1 | contig 12686 bp, 11 predicted proteins | sample 811221 | NCBI WGS metagenome assembly MDTD01 (sample SAMN05326646, study PRJNA326480) | marine metagenome | isolation source: seawater | place: Pacific Ocean: South West | collected 2011 | reverse complement strand
GCTCAAGTGGAGTCCAGCGAAGAGGTTGAGGCTGCTCAAGTGGAGTCCAGCGAAGAGGTTGAGGCTGCTCAAGTGGAGTCCAGCGAAGACGATCACCAAAATGTTGACGTAAGCCACCATAACTCCCACAACTCTGTCAATTCCTACGCTGCATCCCCGTGGTAAGACCACCTGTTTGGTCTTTCGCGCTGTGCTGCCTAGGTAGCGCAGTGCTGCTCTTGGCCTCTTCGTTGGCCTACGCTCAGAACCGCCTCCACGTAGGTATCCTTCCTGTTCAGAATCTCTACCGCATTCAGCCAGATAATTGGTTTTCTCGGCTCCTTCAGGAAGAACTTACCCGCCAGTTCCAGTTCAACGATCAATTTGCCGTGATGGCCCCAGAAACGGCCGAGCTTTGGAAAGAGCACCTACCTGATCAAGTTGAACAAATAATGCGAGAAGCCCGATTATCCCATTTGCTTCAACTGTCTACCCAACAAGTTCTCCAGCAACTTTCCATTCGCTGGACCATCTTTTCAATCAATGACAACCAACTTCAGAGAGAAGATTTTCGCAGTCAGCACTCTCTACACAGTATCAATGCTTTGCTCCAAGAACTACTTCAGGTGCTACAGACAAAAAATGTAGCTTTCACTGACTTGTTCCTGTTCCCTCAGGATGCTTCCCTCGAGGCACTAGAAGCCTTTTATCGCTGGAAAGATCTCAATCCCCAACCTTGGATCGCCGAAACACGTAGTGTACACCTTCAGGGGCTTAGAAATCTTACAGAACAATATCAAGGTTTGGATAAGCGAGTTCACTTCCAATCGGTGATCTTACAATTGCAGGAAGCCTACATACAACAACCAGTTCCCCCAGAACTCCTCAGTGAGATTCGGCAAGATTTAAACTCTTTACAAGATGACTTTTCCGACCATGCTGAATACCGTGCGCTCTCTTCCCTCTGGTTTTATGTGCAAGGCCAGCGATTCGAGGCAAAGGCTGAAGCCGTGATTGCCAATGCTCGTCATCCCTACCACGGTCCCGCGTGGCTTTTATATGGTTTGAGTCTCGATGATAATGAGCCCAATCCTCAGGCAATCCAACGCGGTCTACGTTACTACCCCTTCGTCAAAAGTCCCGAGACTCCAAATCGTGCTTTCACTGTTTTACGTCCAGAGTTGGGCCCATGGCTACCACAAAGTGCACAACCAACTGGTGCTTCTGATCTTGCTGATGATGAGCGACCACAAGACGGCATGCGCTATCAGGATTTGTTGCAACAAGGGGTAACTCAGTTCGATCAGGAAAATTGGGAAGTTGCTCAGGCAGCAATGGAAGCTGCCCAAAAGCTACAACCTGAAAACGTCGAACCTGACCTCTATCTGGCTCGCATAGCTCTTGCTCAAAAACAGACGAGAGTTGCTCACAAAAACTTGTTAGAGTTACGAGATCGCTTTCCAAAAAACGATGAAGTTGCACTTTATCTTGGCTTTAGCTACGAGAAACAGCGTGACTTCAATCTAGCAGAATCACTTTATCGGGAATCTTTGCAACTCAATCCAGAGAATCCAAAAAGTGGCTTACGCTTAGGCACGGTTTTGATCAAGAAAGGACGCTATGAGGATGCTCGGAGTTTCTTGGAAAGTGTCACTTCAAAGTTTCCAGGATATGCAGTAGCCTGGTGGAATTTAGGACTGCTCTATCGAGAACTTGGTGAGTTTGATCAGGCTCGGATGGCACTAAACACTGCGAGCCAGTTGAATCCAAACAATCTGCAGATTCAGTCTGTGTTAATGTCATTGCCAGTTCCCATTAGTGAATAGACGTAGATTTTGGATTGAGGGTAATCATAGTTAAAACGTTTCTCCGGAGGAAGATCTTCTAGTGAACATTCCTTGAAACCACAACTCACGAATACGTTGTCTTCATGCGTACTCAATGCGATTGCTTGTAGTGTATCCTGCCTCCTTACCTCTCCCAGGACACCATTAATAAGTTCTCTCCCAATTCCCTGGTTACGATAAGCTAACGCCACTGACAAAGCCGCGATCTCTACAGTTTGCTGTTCTGGATAACCTATCAGTTCACAACAACCCAACACATCCTCATCCTGACAAAACAACCGAAACCTTCCAATGTGTTGTTCAAGATAGTAGATACTGCGTTGGACAACGCTAGCGTCTCTCATCGGTCCACTCAGCAGTCCCCAAACTTGGGGAATATCACTAGGCCTAGCCTCTCGTACCTGTCGGTATGCTGTATTGGTGACCATAAGACCAATCCCACCAGAAGTCAGCGTCTCCGTTAACAAAGCTCCTTCCTTGGTCGCATCTAACCAATGACATCTGGTTACACCTCGCTCACATGCGGTAGCCATACATTCTAGTCGGAGTTGGTTGATTTTACTTATAGAACTCTGCTGACGCAGCCATTGGCATAAAATCGAGGTGTTTATGTCTTTTTCAACCAATGGAGATGATATATTCTCCAACAAAATTAATTTCTTTGCTCTCAGCCGAATGGCTAGCTCTGTCGCTAGTTCCCTAGCTTCTAGTATCCAAAGATGACCTTGCCGACCTGTCCCCCAAGGAGCAAGCAAAGGAGTATGTCGTAGTTGTAAGGTCTCACGAATAGCCACAAGGTCCACCTCCTGCACAACTCCGTTTGCTAAGTCCATTTCTAGGGTCTGAAAGCGTTCATCAGCACGAGCAGTAACAAAGTGACCACTAAGGGGCATGATTCCATGCCCGTACAGACAAAGTTTGGTCAAAAATTCCCAGTTAATTGCTGCAACTTGCTCCTGCATTGCTGTAAGGTCAAGGCGCGAAACCGCTACTGGAAACGAACTTGTGTCCAGGGAGGACTGATTCAATGGTTGGTTATCATGGACCAACACCAATTGGACGCCAACGCGATGCAACAGTGCAAGTTCTTCCATGATTTTGGGAGTGGCATCTTGTTGTAATAATTCTCCACTGACACAAACAACAAAAATTTGATGATGGAATTCTTCCAAATACGGCAACGAACCGCGAAGCGCTCGCACCAACGACTGTTGGTTCTCTAGTACTTCGTTTCTCCGTGTCAACTTCTCTTCCCCCCGATTTTTTGATCTCATCGCCTGATTCCCTATCAGTCGTAATACCCAGTTACAATAGTAGCAGCTTGCTAAAAGACTGTCTGCAGGCCCTAGAGAAGCAGACAGCTTCGATGTGTAGTTTTGAAGTCATTGTAGTTAACGATGGCTCAACAGACGATACTGCAAAAATGTTGGAGGAATTTAATCAACACACCTGTCTCCAACTAAAATTTCTGCATCAGCAACGCTCTGGCCCAGGTCGAGCACGCAACGCAGGAGTAGCATTGGCTCGATTCAATTGGATTGGCCTACTCGATGCTGATGTACAAGCCGACTCAAATTGGGTGACATCAGCGTTGACTTGGATTCACGGCCAATCAGGAGCAGGAGCTATTGAAGGTCAGACTATCGTTGGTAATCGAGAACAAATTACACCCCTAACACACCAGACTGAAAATCGTCAGGGTGGTCGATATCCAACTTGTAACTTGCTAGTTCGCAAGCAATTTTGCCATTTCCACTCTGGATACAAAATTCCTTTCCGAGAAGACACCGACCTTGCTTTCTCAATTCTCGAAGGAGGCTTCTCCATTCCCTTTGCCCAAGATTTAATCGTCTACCATCCTCCCCTAGCTCCAAAAGCTTCTCGTCCAACTCAATTGGCAAAGCGATACTTTTTTGACGGTTTGCTAGATCGACGATTCCCATGGCGCGCCACACAGCAGTTGGACACCCATCAAGTATGTGGCCTCCAGATTCCTAACTTAAAAAAATGGGGTTACAGCCTGATTGCACTTGTGCAGATGCTGATCCTGATAAGCCTTGTTTTCTTACCAACCACCCAATTACCAACTTTGGTTTTGCTGTTTATCTATGCTTCTGGAACTCTCTTGAGTTATCGCCTGCTGCTGCAAAGTTGGAATCTGAGGCACTGGGGACTGTCTCAACTCTTCGCTTACTCTCAAAGAATCCACCTGCTACCTTGGTCAATGATCAAAGCACTGTTGAAAGGCTATTGGCATTTCCGAGGAACTCAGCGCTTTTCTAGAGCCCAATGGTGGGAAGAGGTATGCTTAGGGCCAGCTTCCCGACGACCTAGAGATTTGATTGTACTCACAGAACACGCATGGAATCAAAGTTCCTCTTCCTATGAGCAACAACTGGCCCAACATCTAGCTCGAACTGGTCATCGTGTTTTATTTGCCGCAGCCAATTCCCGAGTATCACAAACAAGATTGTCCTGGCAGGAGAAGATGAACATGTGGATTTCTCCAATCCGTCAAACTGAGACAAATCTCTACGTCTGGTCTACGAGTAAAATCCTATTGTTGAGCAAAACCCCCATTCGCCAAAAATTATTTGGTTGGCTACTTCGACATCGTTTCCAGCAAATTGGCTGGGAAAACCCACTTGTTTGGTCCTTTCTCACACACGGGACTCATATCAATCAAGCTGCTGGACTCAGTGATCTGATTTACCATCATTTAGAAACAGAGGACACAGGGCAAAGAACCGATAAAAAAGCACTTCCAGAAATTTGCGGTAAAGCCGAAATGATCTTGACTAATACAAAGCAGAGTCAGCAACTTTGCCAAAGTTTGAATCCCAACTCTCGCTTTCTGAAAAGTTTTGATGAATTAGGGGTTCTCCGTTACTCCAACACCATCCAGGAAACGATATTTCGCTCTTCAGAAAAGCAGCCTCTCTCTCACCTTGCTCTTTCTGGTACTTGAATCCAAAAACTTATCCAACTCACTTTTGCCTTGCCCTCTCTACAGGCTTGCCTCAAAGATGATCTTCTTGATTTCCTTGATTCTGCCGTGTCCGCTCTCAGTACTGCCACACCATGAACCTATTTCCTCTCATTTCCTACAAATTTTCACAGAAAACTTTTCGCAAACTGCAACGCAAAGGACTTAGCGAAGAAGTCATCCGTCAACTATCTCACCTTGAGGAAAGGTTCTTCGAAACTCCCGAAGAATTGCAAGCAGAGTTACCTGAGACAGCCGCAGTGCGTAACAACGAAAAACTCCTTCTTCGAAGTGCCAAGGGGTATTTTCGTTTAGACCGCCTGATTCCAAACCGTTCGATTCGTGAGTGGGTTGAAGCACTACTATTTGCGCTGATTGTCGCTACCGTTGTGCGTACCTACCTGTTTGCACCCTTCAAAATTCCTTCAGGATCGATGATCCCTACCATTCAAATTGGTGATCACATCTTCGCAACGATGTACACCTATGGCACAGAAATTCCGGTTTTGGGTGTCCGTGTTTTCACTGATCCGGTCAAACGGGGAGATATCATCATTTTTCCTTATCCAAAAAATCCGTCGGTTGATTACATTAAGAGGACTATTGGACTCCCGGGAGAGACCTTGGAGATTCGCAATGACAAAGTTTTCATTAATGCGAAAGAATTGGACGAACCCTATGCCTTTTTTGATCGCCCAAAAGGGCCATCAGATCAGTCTATAAGTTTCAGCGATGGACCAGTCAGTAACTTTGGACCAGTCCAGATCCCTGAAGGAAAGTTATTTGTGATGGGAGACAACCGTTACAACAGCGCAGACAGTCGCTACTGGGGGTTTGTAGATGTTGATGAAATCAGTGGCAAAGGCCAAATCATCTACTGGTCTCACGACCCACGCGAAAGTCTGACTTCTGGCTATCAGTTCTCACGTATACTGACCCTGCTCCGGTGAGCAGCATCCGAGAGATTCCATGAAAACTTCTCGCAATGATTTGTGCTGGTGCGGCAGTGGCAAAAAATATAAGAAGTGCCACATGCTGCGAGACAAGATGAGCTCTTTCGGAAGACGAGGAACCCAAGGAGTGATCATCAAGACAGAAGAGCAGATTGAAGGCATTCGGCGTAGTAGCCAGCTAACCCGGAAGATTCTGGATATGTTGCAGGAGCGAATAGGTCCTGGCATCACAACAGAACAGATCAATGACTGGGTTCACGAAGAAACTTTGGCCAACAACGCCTACCCTGCACCACTCAATTATCGTGGCAAATCAGCAGTAGGATTTCCAAAAAGTATTTGCACTTCGGTCAACAATGTCATCTGCCATGGGATTCCCGGCAATGAAGTACTCAAGGACGGTGATATTATCAATGTCGACGTCACCAGTATCCTAGATGGCTACTATGGTGACGCAAGCCGAATGTTCCTGATTGGCGATGTCTCAGAAGAGGCAAAAAATTTGGTCGATATTACCCAACAATGCCTACAGATCGGTATCCAGCAAGTGAAGCCTGGTAAAACTACCGGAGACATTGGCCACGCAATCCAAACTTACGCAGAGGGTTCAGGCTATTCTGTTGTCAGAGACTTTGCCGGTCACGGAGTCGGTATTGAGTTTCACGAAGAGCCTCAAATTCTCCATTATGGGAAGCCCGATACGGGCATATTACTCCAGCCCAACATGGTCTTCACCATTGAACCGATGATCAACATCGGCCGCCCAGAATGCAAATTACTCAGCGACGGATGGACGGCTGTCACGCAGGACGGATCGCTTTCTGCCCAGTGGGAACACACCATTCGGGTCACTTCCAATGGCTCAGAAATTCTGACTGCCTAAATCAGCAACCATCGAATTTCCTTGTATTTTCTACTATGCTTTCTAGGCTATTAGCAAAGAGTAACAACGCCCAACTTCTATAAATGGATCTCATGGACTCCTGGAACAAGCCACCTCGCAAATCCCCCTGGGACAAGCAGCAAACGACTCCGCCGAATGTCGATGAACTGCTGAACAATCTGCAGAACCGCTTCAAGCACCGCCTTCCTCAGGGCAACGCAGGCCTAATTCTGATTGTTGTTGCAGCCGCTGTCTGGCTAGCAACCGGATTCTTCATAGTTGATCCTCAAGAACAAGCCGTAGTAAAGCGTTTTGGAGTTGTTGATCGCGTCGTCGGTCCCGGTCCACACTACCATTTGCCCTCGCCTATCGAGAATATAGACAAAGAGAAAGTTACGGAGGTGCGCCGACTTGAAATTGGCTTCCGTACAATTGATCCAGGGCCTCCAGCTCGTTACCGTCAAGTACTGAAGGAATCCTTGATGCTTACTGGTGATGAGAACATCATAAATGTACAGTTTACTGTGCAGTATCGAATCAATAATTTGGAAGGCTACCTGTATAACTTGACTGAGCCAGAATCGACAGTGCGCGCAGCTTCCGAATCCGCTATGCGCGAAGTTATCGGAGATACAAAAGTGATGGACGCACTGACTGTCGGCAAAAGTCTGATCGAAACAAACACGGCCACCTTGCTACAGAAAATCCTGAAAGGATACGACTCTGGAATCTCCATTGTGAATGTCAAGCTTCAGGATGTGCATCCACCGGACGAGGTTAAAGAAGCCTTCAAGGATGTGGTCAGTGCACGCGAAGATCAACAGAAGATGATCAATGAAGCTGAGGGTTACAAGAACAATCTGATTCCTAAGGCTCGAGGGGAAGGCGTGCAAATCGTGAACGACGCACAGGCCTACGCTGAGCAGACAGTCCTGCTGGCACAGGGGAAGGCAAACCGCTTCGAGCAGATTTACGAGGAATACCGCAAAGCCAAAGACATCACCAAGGCTCGAATATACATCGAAACAATGGAAGAGGTCTTGCCTAAAGTCAACAAGGTTATTGCTGATGAGAAGTTAGGGCAAAATTTCATGCCATTCCTACCGATCAACGAACTTAGACGTGCAGCTAATACCGATGGTGGAGACCGTCAGCCTACGTCCATGCGCTGAGTACGAAGGTCTATCTTACAGTAGGCTTTCGTACTAGCGCAGAGACCATCCGTACCAACAGAATTGTTCGTATAGTTTACACCAATCCTCGAGTTCTAGGTTTTCGGGCCGCAACTTCAAATACCGCTCCTCCAAACTCCTTCTTTCCCGTTGAAACCAACCCGGAAACTGCTGTTTCAGATTACTTATCAATGTCTTTCGCCGTTGTTGGAAGAGACGCCTCACAAATTCCAGAAAGTTTTTTTCTTCTTCCTTGCTCCAGCCACTTTTTCTAGGCAACAAATGTACAACAGCAGAGTTCACCTTTGGAGGTGGAGCAAAAGCTTCTGGAGGAACATCAAAAGCGAATTTACAGTCAAATCCAAGACTACCAGCAAGAGAGAGCGTACCGAACGATTTGCCACCTCCTGCAGTAGCGCAAATTCTTTGAGCAACCTCGTACTGAACCATCAAGGACCAAGAATTCCAGTATTCTCTCCAAGGTAGCAAGTGAAAAAAAATGGCTGTTGCCACATTATAAGGCAAGTTGGCAACAATTCGAGCTGGTTGACTTGAAGGTAATAGCTCATCGATTAGCAACTCAAGCGCATCTCCACATAACAACTGAAATTGAGATGATCCTGCAAATTCCTGCTGCAGAAAACCTTGCAGGGTTGGATCAATTTCTACTGCTCTTACAAAAGCGCCAATTTCTAGCATAGCTCTGGTCAGTACCCCTCTGCCAGGTCCGATTTCCAACACCTTGTCCCCAGCCTGCACACCAGCCAGTTCAATCATACGTTGTACATAGCGTTCCCGTACCAGAAAGTGCTGTCCCCATTTACGTTTCATAATCATATCGAAATTCACTTGTTTTTGCGGAAAAAGTTCGTTGGAATGCACATTTTTTCTCTCAACTCTCTGATGATGACTGGAAAACAACGACGCGCACTTCGTGCCCTTGCACATTCACTCAAACCATTGTTACAGCTTGGAAAAAATGGACTCAGCGATCAGTTCCTGGATCAACTGAATACTGCACTTTTACAACATGAGTTGATCAAGCTGAAGGTGTTGGAAAATGCTCCGAATACACCAAGGGAATGCGCTAAAATTCTCGAAGAGCAACCAGCATTGGAAGTCATTCAGGCTATAGGACGTACCATCATACTCTATCGCCCTCACCCTGAAGATCCACAAGTTATCCCACCCTCATCTGATTGATTCTCAGCCACTGTAGGAAAGCATGAGCCAACCTTTCTATTGCACCACGCCGATTTACTACGTCAACAGCAATCCACACATTGGCCATGCTTATACCACTATCGTCAGTGATGCCATCATCCGTTTTCGGCGACTGTTTGGAGAAGATGCTTACTTTCTCACAGGTACTGATGAACATGGCCAAAAAATCGCTGAATCCGCAGCCAAAGCGAAAATGGAGCCACAGGCGTTTGTTGATATGATGACCCAAAAGTTCCGAGAGCTTTGGCCTGAGCTACACATCGAACCAGATCAGTTCATCCGTACTACCGAAGAACGCCACAAGCAAATCGTTCAACAGATATTGCAACAAATCTATGACAACGGCGAAATTTTTCTAAAGGAATACGAAGGCCATTATTGCGTGGGGTGTGAAGAATTTCTCAACGAGAGTGAGCTCATCGAGGGGCAATGTCCAATTCACCAAAAACCCCCTGAGTTTCGCCAGGAGCGCAATTACTTCTTCCAGATGAGCACCTACCAGGACTGGCTTGTCCAAATGCTGAAAGATCAACCTGACTGGATCTATCCAGGGCGATATCGCAATGAAGTCTTACGATTTTTGGAAAATCCACTTCAGGACCTATGCATCTCACGTCCAAAATCACGCCTGACCTGGGGAATCGAACTGCCTTTCGACAGCGATTTTGTGACCTATGTGTGGTTTGATGCATTATTGAACTACACTTCCGCACTTGACTGTCCAGATGGTGAGTTGTTCCAACGCTACTGGCCTGTCTGTCACCACATCATTGGCAAAGACATTCTGAAGACGCATGCCGTTTATTGGCCCTGCATGCTCAAGGCAGCTGGAATGAAACCCTTCGCAAGATTGGTCGTGCATGGTCACTGGGTAAGCAGCGGATCCAAGATGAGCAAAACCCTTGGAAATGTGGTTGATCCTCTGGCAATGAAAGAAAAGCTAGGGGTAGATGGACTGCGCTACTTTCTCATAAGGGACATGAGCTTTGGTGAAGACGCGAACTTCACTGAAGAACTAGCAATCACACGCTACAATGGGGATCTTGCGAATAACTTTGGCAACCTACTTAGTCGGAGTGTCAACCTGAGTCGACAGAACTTTAGTGAATTAGTTCCTGAGTGTGGTGCGTTGACCAGTGCAGAGACAGAACTCCGAGCACAGTTTCAAGAAGGAGTGGAGCAAGTGCAGGAGTTCATCCGTCAGTTCTGCCTGCACAAAGCGCTCGAACACATTGCCTGGATGGCCAGTCAAGTCAATGGATATCTCCAACAGCAGGCGCCATGGCAGTTGGCCAAACAAACAAATCAACGTGAGCGTTCGGGCACTGTGCTCTATACAGCCCTCGATGCTACACGTATCTTGATTGGTCTACTTGCTCCGGTAATGCCAGAGAAAATGAAGATTGCATCAACAACCCTTGGCCTGAAATGTTCTCCTCAACTGAAAGAGCTGCAGCCAGGATTACTGCAAAGCGGTACAGCACTCCCTAAGCCCAAACCCCTCTTCCCTAAAATACAGGTGCCCAAAACACAACAGGGAGAACCAACCCACAAAGAAGATTCCACTCCAGAATCTGAAGCAACTCCATTGAATATCGATGAATTCAACAAAGTTGAGTTGAAGGTTGGCATGATTCGAGATTGTGCCTCTATCACTGGATCAGAAAAGCTACTGCACTCACAAGTTGATCTGGGAGAAGGACGCTTGCGTTCTATCGTTTCTGGGGTGGCCCTGAGTTTCTCTCCTGCTGACTTGATCGGACAGCGTGTTGTAGTGGTCAGCAACTTGCGTCCAACCAAGCTGAGAGGGGTGCTTTCAGAAGGGATGATTCTTTTTGCCGAATCAGAAAAAGGCTTCGAATTGGTAAAGATTCCAGAAAAGGTTGTACCTGGCTCAACGGTTCGCTAACGCCATATTTGAAGCGTTTGCTTTGATTTGACAAAGGACGGGTCGGGTGGAATACTGCAACTAATTTTGTTTAATGTGTTTTGCCTGCTGGAGTTTGCATGCGCGAATACCTTCCCATTTTGATCATGATCCTCGTCGGCATCGGGTTAGCCGGAGCCTTCACCGCCATCAGTATTTTGTTTGGGCCCAAGATGAGCACTGAGGTCAAACAAACTCCCTTTGAGTCTGGATTCCTGACTCAAGGCACAGAAGGGCAGCGCTATGATGTCAAATTTTTCATGACAGCCCTGGTTTTCCTCGTCTTTGATGTCGAAGTAGTCTTTCTCTATCCTTGGGCAGTACAAATTCGTGAGTTACACTGGCCCGGCCTGATCGCAGCGCTCTTCTTCATTGGTGTACTCATCCTTGGTCTGGTCTATGACTGGAAAAAAGGTGCATTGGAATGGGAATAATCTACCACTCAGTTCAAGGAACCTATGGAATCTGCCCACTACGGTGATTTCCTGACTACCAAATTTGATAATGTGGTCAACTGGGCACGTAAGTTTTCTCTGTTTCAATATCCATTCGTCACAGCTTGCTGCGGAATGGAGTACATGTCAGCCTCCTGCTCCCACTATGACGTCTCCCGCTTTGGTGCAGAAATCCCTCGTTTCTCACCTCGCCAGTCCGACGTCCTTTGGGTAGTCGGCACCGTCACCCATAAGATGACTCCTATCCTGCGCAACGTTTATGACCAAATGGCTGAACCAAAGTGGGTAATTGCTTTTGGCGCCTGCGCTTCCTCCGGGGGCTTCTACCAGAATTACTCTGTGCTGCAGGGAATTGATCGGGTGATACCAGTGGATGTTTATATTGCAGGCTGTCCCCCCCGTCCTGAGGCAGTGCTGGATGGGCTTATGGAACTACAGAATCGTATTCAAAATGATGGACCCAGCGCTCTTCAAGGCAGCATCAATTCCGCTGCGATCAACCATCTGGACCAAAAGAAACTTCAACTCAGCCGCTTCCTTGAAATTCCTGAAACAGAAGTGGTTGAAAATGTTCAGAACCCAAAAAGTAACCGCGCAACTAAGGCAGGCTATAGCTACTCCAAAGACTATATCGACACCAACGCCACACTGGGCTATGACACACCGAAAGGTCGCCGTGACAAGGACAATCTCAAAACAGGTTGAAAGCTATGTCTGAGGAAAGCTCAGAAAGTGTGGAGAGTATTGAGACCTCGGAACCCGCTGAAACCAGTGCGGTCATCAACCTGGTTCGACAGGAGCATCCCGCAGCGATTTTGAGCACGCATCGGCATCGTAGTGACGAAACACTCGTGCTAAAACGCGAGTTTATTCAGCCAATCTGCCGACTACTCCGAGATCATCCAGATTGCCAATTTGAGATGTTTGTCGACATGACTGCGGTGGATTATTTGCTGGTAGAAACCAACCTACAGCAGACCGAGCGCTTTGAAGTCGTCTACCATCTACGCTCGCTCAGCAAGGACCATCGAATTCGCCTGAAGTGTCCTGTACCTGAAAACGATTGCCAAATTCCTTCAATTCACTTGCTCTGGCACGCGGTCAACTGGTATGAACGAGAATGCTACGACATGTACGGCATTCACTTTGAGGGACACCCCAATCTAAACCGCATTTTGATGTACGAACAGTTCCAGGGACATCCCCTGCGCAAGGACTATCCTATGGACAAGCAGCAACCTCTGCTCGAACTCAACGATG
>MDTD01083039.1_pt1 | contig 12686 bp, 8 predicted proteins | sample 811221 | NCBI WGS metagenome assembly MDTD01 (sample SAMN05326646, study PRJNA326480) | marine metagenome | isolation source: seawater | place: Pacific Ocean: South West | collected 2011 | reverse complement strand
TGTCATAGCTTCAAGTAAAATATTAGGCATATTTTCACAACTTGATGCAAACAAACATATGTCAGAGTTTTTATAAAATTTTTCCATTTCATGACGATTTATTTTACCATGATATTTAAAGTTTTTATTTTTTGGATCAATTTTTTGTAAGAGTGAAATAAACTTATTAATTCCTTTTCCACCTCCACCAATAAAATCAATAGAGATACTGAATCCCTTTGTCCTAAGGTTAAATACTGCATTTACAACATTTATATGGTGCTTATATGGTCTAATATCTGAAACATATATTAAGTTATATTTTTTCTTATCAAAACATAGGCTGTTTGAATGTGTTGAATCACTTATTACAGATTTTACACCATGAGGAATCAATGCAATATTATCATTTTTAATTTTGACAACTTTTGTTACAATATCTCGTGCATAATTGGTTAAGAAAATAACTCCATCAGCATTTTTAAATGATTTTTTTTGTGAAATTCTTATAAAGAATAACTTAAATGTCATGAAAGAAAACCCATATCTAAGCATCTCTTTCCATTCAAAAGGTAATAAATTTCTACTCATAGTTACAGATGGTTGGAAAGATGATCTTGAAACACCACCAGGGCAGAATAACACATTACACTTATAATTTAAAGCTTCTTTTTTTACTAAGAAAAGGTGCCAAAACAAACGAAAAATTAAATTTTTTTCAAGTATATTTTTATGATTTTTTTTTAACCAATTTCGTTCATCAATCTGGGATAATAATTTTTTATCGCCCCATATAATAACTTTTGTAAAACCAAACTCTTTTGGCTGAGCTACTCTTAACATTTCAACTATGTGAGTTACTCCTCCTCCATCTTTAATATTAAAAGCATCAATACCTAAAACCATAATTTACTTAATCAAACTTTGATTCCATATTCTTTACGCCATAGTTCAAATATAAGTAAACCAAATAATCTCTCTCCATTGTTGACACCTGAATCAATTTCATCGAACATACTTTTTATTATCTGATGATTAAATATTGAGTCTTTAGATGTCAATATATCCCAAAAATAGTTTCTCACAATTCCTGACTTTAGCCAATCATTTAGTGGAATGTCGAAACCCTGTTTTCTTTGATAATCATAATTTTTTGGAAGTATTTTTTCACCCAATTTTCTCAATAATATTTTTCGATCTTTAGTGTTTGCTTTAAATTTGGATGGAACTTGATTGAATGCATATTCAATAATATCTTTATCTAACATGGGCGCTCTCACCTCTAATGAATTGGCCATACTTGATCTGTCAACTTTAACCAAAATATCCTCTGGTAGATAATTTTTAAAATCTTGTATTGTTAATCTTTTCAATAAGTCTATGTTATTATCACTTGAAAGATGACTATTTTGATTTCCTTCTAATTTTAATGCTTTAGATCCTATCAAACTGAATCTGTTTTTATAGTTAAAATATACTGCAACTTTAGGTGTTTCTAACTTATAGTCAATAGAGAATATATTTAGATACCTAAAAATTGATCTATTAACACTTAAAAATTTTGAAAAAAGCTTTAAAGGAATTTTTCTAATAAATTTTGGTATATATTTAAAATATTTATCCAAGAATAAAATTCTAGAATAATGATGGTATCCAGCAAATAGTTCATCACCTCCATCACCTCCTAACACTACTTTACAATGATTTGAAACTAATTCACTTACTAAAAATGTAGGAAACATTGAGCCATCAATAATTGGCTCATCAAATGTTCGAGCTAATCTAGGTAAGTAGATAATAAAATCTTCTGGAGATGCATTAAGTTGAGTATGATTTGTGTTAAATGCTTTAGATATTTCCTGTGCATAACTCGATTCATCTAATTTTTTATGATTAGGAAATCCTATTGTAAAAGTATTTAATTTTGATATTTTTTTACTAGCTATTGCAGTAATAATACTCGAGTCCAAACCACCACTTAACAAAACTCCTATTGGGACATCTGATCTTAGTTGTCTCTCAATAGACTTATCAAGTAATTCTTCAAGTTTATTTACACATGAACTTATGTCATTGAATAACTTTTTATTACTAAAGTCGTCAAGTTCCCAATATTTATATACGCTAAATTCTCCTTTTTTTAAGTTATATGACATAGCATTTCCTGCGGGCAATTTGTTTAAACCATCTATAATACAGTTACTATTACTTACAAAGCCATTTTCTAAAAACTCATTTAAACTATAAATATTGACTTTTGGTTCCTTGATATATGGAAATATTGCTTTTAGCTCTGAAGCAAATATTAGCCTTTCTTCGCTTTTCATGTAAAAGAGGGGTTTTTCACCAGCTCTATCCCTAGCTAGAAAAACAGTTTTATCCCTTGTATTATAAATAGCAAACGCAAACATCCCAATTAAGCGATTAACAAAATCTTTACCCCATTCAACATATGCAATCAATAATACCTCTGTGTCAGAATTTGTATAAAAATTATGACCTAATTCTTTTAATTCATTTCTTAATTCTACATAATTGTATATTTCACCGTTAAATACTAAAGCAAGATTATTTTCTTTATTTATAAATGGCTGCGAACCATTAGCGGATGTGTCAATTATGGCTAATCGGTTGTGATAAAGGCCTACTTTTTTACAATCTGACATCCAAAATCCATTTGAATCTGGCCCTCGGTGTTTTTGCTGTTCACCGGCAGATTTAAGAATTTGAATATTTATTTTTTCTTTTTGCTCACAAACACCTAATATCCCACACATTATATAAAATTTAAATTTTCCCTTAACATATCTATGGCTGTTTTCCTAGATCTTTAAATGCTACACTTATCCTATAAAACCAAAGCAATATGAAATACATAATAAGTCCATTTAATAAATTTTTTTCGCCGTACCATGCCCAATGGGGAATAATAGTCACGAGGGTTGCTAAAAGAACTATAGTTGAAATTGAGGGTTTTCTGAAAGCTAAATTATCTACTTTGATCAAAAAATAAAAAATTATATAAGTAATTATAGTTATACCTATTAATCCAAAATTTCTAAAGGGTAACACTGATGAATGAGTACCTCCAAGACCATATATCATTTCATTTGCAGGTCCACTACCTAAAGACCAAGGGCGCTCATAACCAAAAATATCAGTGATAAAACCAGGTGGACTAGATAAAAATAAATTTATATAATCCAAACCAAATAAATATGGTTTATTATAAAGAACATGTTCTCCAGCTACACTTAAAGGAGTTAGTAAAACTGCAGTCCAGGTACCTTTTAATAATTCAGGGTTTTCTATCAATATGGTTGAAACTACACTTATCACATCAGATAAATCAGCACTTCCTGATACACGACTTCTCAAAAAACCAACTACATAACTTATTGTAAAAATTGAAATAAAAAATATCAAAAGTTTAATTTTTGGTACTTTGATTTTTGATTTATTTAGAGAAGGAAACCAATAATACAACATTAAAATGCATGCAAATATCCATGGTATTGATTCTCTATCACCTCTAAAAAACTGAAGCACAAGTATTATATAAATTATAACTGTAAAAACACTTAGTTTCTTTACTTTTCTTAGATACTTGTTTTGCTCTATTAATGAATCATATAATGTAAATAGAAGAATGATATATGAAAGTAACCATGCTGAACTCACATTTAAATCTCTACTTACACTCCCAATAGTGGTATATGCCGCATCAAGTAAATTATCAGAGGGTGCAGAAATTATAGAAAGATAAAGGCCTAAAAATAACCAAAAAAACCACAATACAATTGGCATACTTTTTTTAAAGACTTTTAACTTAGTATTTTTACTAATGTCAACATTTTTTTTACCAGCAAAAAAGGTTGGCAAAATCATACCTGCAATTCCACAACAAGCCATAACTCCTACTAAATCTATTATTTCTTCATTAAATTGAAAGGAATTTGATGCTAAACCCCAAACTATTTCTCCTTGTGATTGTATATCAATCCACATATATGGGATAAGATGTAAAAATGGTACTGTGAAAACAATAAAATATAATAGGCTAACAATACCTATATTATCCTTTCTAAATAGTTTTATGAAGTAATAAAAAGAAAATAAAATAAAAACGGATGAAAATTCAATGGGAATGTAAATACTAAATAATTCTGCTATAATTATATATGGTATGAATGCAATTGATAATATTAAATAAATTTTCTTCACGAAATTAAATAACGGATCTAAACAATTCCATTAATCCTTCTTTAAGCCTCCTAGGTAAAATTTTTAATTTATATCTTATAATAAACAAAAAATTTTGAAGAAAGCTGTTTTCAGGGATATCTATATCGATATCTTGAATCATTTGTTTGTATTTGGATAGTTCTCCAGGATACAAGACATCTACATACTCTATTGATTGATAAGTATTATCTGTCATATGAATATGACTTTGTGTTCCTACATCAAACTCTTTTCTTAAAGCCATTTTTTTAGACCTTGGATTGTAATGTAGATTATTTTTACGAACCAAATATCCATCATTTGATTCATCAACTAACAAATAAACAGCTTGTGGTGAATATTGTTCTTCATTTGTTGCAGACCAATTTCCACCTCTGAGATGATTGTAGGCAACCTGTAGCCTATCTCCCATTAAAATTTCTTTATTTAAAGCTTTAAATTTTAATGATTTGATTTTTTTCTCAAATTCTTCAATTTTATTATGCTCAAAAAAACCTTTTTTTAATACACAAGCAACCAAACATAGTTCTTTTCCTAAGTTAGTTGCTTTAACGTGCTTGGATAGCCATTTATTATTTGATGACAATAAATCTAATGTATCTAAATGTGGCCTCCATCCAACACTTTTCATATATTTATCTAGTTCCTCAAGGGTTTCTCCAACATCAATATTAAAAGGTTTTGAAAGTTCCTTAATTTTTAACAGATAATTGTTGTCCGGGGAATTTGATATTTTTAAATCTTTATACTTTGTAGGAATACCACTAGTTAATCCTTTGTGGTATAAACAATGATAAATAAAACTATTTAAGTAGTGTTTAGGATTTGGAACACTATATCCATTATGAGTAACAGTCTCATTAAGAATTTTTTTTGCTAAGTAAGGAGTGTAATATGGGATTTTCTGAGCATTTGATGGGCCTGTAACAGAATACATATCAATCATTTCAGGACCAGAGTTCTCACTCAAAAAGTTACTTGTTTTATCAAAAAGCTCATCTTCAACTAACACATCCAAATCTCCTCCAACTCTATATCTATTTGGTAATTTTTCAAAAAAGCGAATCACCGCATACTTTTTACCAGAGTTATTTAAATAATCAAGAAACCCCCGATAATTAATTTCACTAGAGATAGAGAAATGATTAGTAAACTTTGAATTAGGATTTTTTATTACAACATAGTAATCTAATATATTCTTAGTAAATGTTTTAATCCCAATTATATGTAACCTATTATTTTCTTGTGCTAATCCTATAATATAACGCCTTAACATTCCTATTAAACCTAAATAAAAATATATATTAAAAAAAGATAATTTAAATAATACATATTTTGATCTGTAAGGATATTTAGCTAGACCATTCAATAAGCTTCTTTTATGTAAGGCCGTTATCTCTCCACTATTTTGATTAACCTCCTCACTTTCATGATATTTAATAACATCTATATCGTTATTTTTTTTAGGATTTAACGAGTAAGGATGAAATTTAAAACTTTCGAATTCTTTACTCATTTTGAGTCTTTTGAGCAATTTAGAAGAAGCATCAAACACAACTAAACTAGGGTTTTTTGATAGTTTATCAAACATGTTTTTATATTTTATGAGTTATACATTTCTTTATGCTGATTAATAAAATTATCCCAATTAAATCCTAGTTTTCGAGGATCTCTGGGAATAAAATTTTCTGGATTTTTAATTACATTTCTAAGTGCATTTTTATAATCTTCTATATTATTTCTTTTAATTAATAATGTTTTTTCTATGCCATACTCACTTGCTGATTCAATATCACTACAAACACAAGGTATTCTTTGTTGTAATGTTTCCAAAATACTAAGTTGAGGATTAGTGCTAAATTCTCGAAATGGAAAAATACATACTATTGTTTCACTCAAAACCTGTTCCAATGAAACTCCTTTTTTGTAGGGAAATTTATGAACCTGAATATTATTTAGTTCAGAATTTACATTTATTTCATCAAAGTAGGGTCTAACCATAAAAGTGAAAGTAAAATTAGGAAATTCTTTAGCTAAACTTTCAAAAACAACTTTTGCAATATCAGCTCCATTTTCATAAGATGGATCTCTCCAAAAAGTAACTCTTTTTTTAACTGATTTATGTAAATTTAAATTACGTAATATCCCATGTTTTATCGTTTTATTATCCTTAAACAGTTTTGAATTATGAAATCTGTGGTAATCAGTATGACTTATCATTCCGTTTAAGAATGAGTATAAATATTTTAGAACACCAAAATGATTTTTTATAATGGTGCTGGGCGTCCAGTAGACTTTTGTTTTTATTGAGAACATTGCAACTATGGATGCATAAATACCTACTGAAAAGCTACCATTCATAAAGTGCAAAACATCTAAATTATTTTTTTTGGAATATTTAATAATTAAATAAATACCCTTAAAAATATTAATTATATCTATTTTTTTACTGAAACCTGAGTACATTACAGCAGTAGCCTTCCTTTTACGTGGATCTGGAACAGTTACCACATTAATTTTTTCTAATTCCTTAGGCAAACTAGTTCCTTGTCTAATCGGGTTCGTAAAAAAAGTTACTTTCTCGCCACTTTCATGTAGCTGTTTTGCAAGATTAATTGGAATTTGAATATGAGCAGATCTGACCTGCTCATAGCCTTTATGAACACCTATTGCAAATGAGATAATACCATAGTGCTTCATTTTTATTATATCAATTTAATTGCTGATAAATTGGCGTAATATAACCTATTTTTTTTTGGAGCGATCGAGAAGCAAATAATAAAACAAATATGTCTATAAAAACAATAAATAGTGCAAAAAATAAAAGTTGATAAACACCAATTAAATCTGCTAAAATTGCCGAACAAAATACAGATAATATTCTAACACTAGTCATTGTAATTAATTTACTTATTTGTCGAGAATGTACTAACAACTGACTAACGGGACCAAATGCAATATTAATTATTGAAAATACCATAAATACTGTTACCGCATACTTAGCTATTTCACTCATTTCTAATTGAGCAGTTACATTGAATAAAAACTCTACAATTATAATTGATAATATTAGAATAGCTAATAATATAAGGGAGGGATTCATTTCTGAAAGTGCTTTTTTATTTACTTCATAATAGTTTTTCGAAGCAATTAGCTTTGCATATATGTGAGAATTAATCAATGCCATTGTATTGAATACTGACATTAATACAACATAAATCTGTAATATAAGTTTGTACTCACCAGAAACTGCATCACCAAAAAGCAAACCAATTATAAATAATTCAAAAAAATCTTTAAATAATATAAGACCGTTTGACATCCATAATTGAGTATTAGTATTTTTTATATTAATTACAACTAATTCTCTATTAATTTTAAAAGATAGAGGCAATTTATAATACCTTCTTAAAAAAATTACATTTACAACAAAAGCTGTTAACAAACCGATACAAAGTGCAGTATAGAGACTTCCAATATCATCACTTGGTAATATTAAAACAAAAATAACAAGCACTAATGGTTTAACAATTTGTTCTGGTATTTCAGCAAATCTAACATGCTTTGTTGTTCTCAATATTGCAAATCTCAATCTAGAGCTAGCCATTATAAGAAATGCAATTATAACAATAAAAATTTGGTAGAAATTTGACTCCTCAATAAAGTAGAAATATAATGTTAAAACAGGTAATATTATTATCGAAATATAAAACGTTATTAGCAACATCTGGTTAAATAATCTTTTTTTTTGAAAGAAATTCATCAAAGCAGAATCTCGAAAAAAAGACTGAGGATATCCGTAGGCAGCTACACCACTCAGAAATAGCAAAAAACTAACAGATTGAGCATATTGCCCAAACATTTCTAAACCATACCTGTCAATTATTATAAAAATAGAGCAAAATGAAATAACCATACCAAATCCTTTTAAAACTAAAGGAGTTAAAAGTCTTTTTATAAATTTTAAATTAATAGTCATTTATATTTTAGATTTTAGAAAAACAACCATCAATAATAAATAAATTATCTAGTTGATGTAAATGGTGAACTCCTATAAGGTCTTTATGGAAATTTGGCATTACCCTATGTATACATGTTTCCTCGTATTTTTCTAAAGTTAGAGTTGAGATCTTATTCAAGTTAAGCCCCTTTCCATACACTCCATCTGCATTATATTGAGATGGCCTAATTAAATCGTTATCATGTTTAAATATTTCTCCACCATTCCGTGCAGTCTTTGAGTTAATTATAACAGGGTTCTGCTTATGGCTTTCAATTTTATTTAATTTTATTGAGTCTACTCTATAAATATATAGCTCTAGGTCAACGCTGGTATTTTGTGTCCTTTTATTTAAAAAAAGCCACTTTTGATTGTGGTCATCATTATAGAAATGTGCATCAGAAATAATTTCTCCCTCAAACGCAGTTGAATAGAGCTCCCAATCATTTGGAAAATTAACACATTTATAAATTTCTAATCTTCTGTTTTCATTAGCTTCAGGAATCATATATATATTCCCATTTTCCTGGTATAGAAAAGGATATGATAGATGATAGTCTAAATTAAGTGCATCACTTATATCAACAATCTTATTATCAACAACTCTTCCACATGAAATTTTTCCCTTTTTTGAACTGTATGAATAATTTTCAAAAAAAACATAAATATTATCTAAATATTTGATTAAAAATGGGTCTGCCCAAAATTGATTTTTTGGAGGTATAATTGGTTTTAATTTAAATAATGTAGATTCTATGAATTTACCTTTTCCAATAAATAAACTCCAGCAATTATATCTTGTTTTAAAAATTTTTGATTTAAGTTTTTTAACTATATGATTAAACCCATATGAGTAAAAACGTAATATATATCTTATAAAGTTGAAAAAATCTGGTGTTTTGTAAAGGATATTATAATATGTCTTTGATATTCTGGTACTATATTCTTTATTTTTTAATTTATTAAGATTTTTAAATAAAATTGAGACAGAATCTTCATAAACTTTTTTTTCATTTAAAAAATGGGAAAAGGTTCTATTTGAAAAACCTTTATCAATTATTAAACCGCCATCTAACTCTGGAGTTAATTGCTGAAGAGTTATACCTATATTCGGCTCATTTAATATAATTTCCCAAAATCCAGGTGGTCCACCTCTATTTACTGCATTATCACCATGGTGAAATGACCATATTCCGTATTTAGCAGCGTATAAAATATCTCCCCTAATAATATTGTACTCATGCCTTAAAATAACATCTAGTTTATAGTTTTTAATAATCTGACTATCTTTAGAACTAAATACATCTAAAAAACCTTTTCTTTCAGGGCTCAGACTTATTTTTTTGACTTTATTAAGAAGATTTAATATTCTTTTTTTGTCAACGGTTGTTTTTTTCTGAAAAATAAATTTTTCTATTCCATATTGAAAATTATACAACAGCTTACCAAAAATATTTTTTGAGTGTAATAAACGATTGACTCTGCTTTTGAAAGAACTAGGATTACTACTTTTTATTCTTCCATCAAGTATAATTAATGATAAATTCAATCCTTTATCCTCAAATATTTTTTCAATAATTCTTAACTCATAATTTTCAAGATTTCGAAAGTTTTTTAAAAGAATTCCAATTTTAATCATATTTTTCTCACTTTGTTTATACAATTATTAAAGAGCTTGACTCTTATTTTGTTTGAACTTATGCAAATGAAATAAAAATGAAGAGTTGCTTTAAGCAATATTATTTTTTTTAACCCTCATTTAAATACCATGAAACAGTTTTTTGTAATCCATCATGAAATGAAACAATGGGTGAATAGCCTAATAGGTTTTTTGCTTTGGTTATGCTAGCCAATGAATGTTTAACATCTCCAGGTCTTTCAGAACGGAAATTGATAACTTGTTTTTTATTAAAAATTTTTTCCAAGGAGGAGACTAATTCATTAAGTGAAATACGCTGGTTACATGCTGTGTTATATACTTTGTTTAAAGCTTTTTTATTTTCTGTAAACAATGACAATAAGTTCATATGAATAGCATTATCAACATAAGTAAAGTCTCTTGAGGTTAAACCATCTCCATTAATATTAATATTATTATTGTTTATGAAAGCATCACAAAAAATTGGAATTACAGCTGCATATGGATTTTTGGGATTTTGTTTAGGTCCAAAAACATTAAAATAACGAAGTCCTATCCATTTTAATCCATATATTTTTCCAAAAACATAGGCAAAATATTCAATTGAAGATTTTGTAACTGCATATGGGCTCAATGGATTTCCTACTACATCTTCAATCTTGGGTAATTTTTTATGATCACCATATGTACTGGAGCTAAAGGCTAGTACTACTCTTTCTATTTTATTTTCTACAGCAGCATACATAATATTTACTGTCCCTAAAATATTAACTTCAGTAGTAAGCATCGGATTTTCTATACTTCGTGAAACTGATCCTAATGCAGCTTGATGCGTAATTAAATCCATACCTTCACAAACATTACGGCAAGTTTCAATATCCCTAATATCTCCTTTTACAAATTCAAATCTGTTATTGGATGAAAATTCTTTTAAATTTTCAACATAACCATTACTTAAATTATCTATAACTCGTACTTTATTAACTCTTTTGTCATCTAACAGGGATGCAACTAAATTTGAACCTATAAAGCCAGCTCCACCGGTCACTAATACATTTTTTTTTGACTGAGTATTACTCACAATCTGTATACATTTTTTGAAAATTCAAGAACAGCTTTAATATCATAAATAAATCCATTATCGTTTATTAAATTATCAAAGTCCATCAATTTAAAGTTGTCATGAGCTACAGCTAGTACAATCGAGTCATATTTTTTTTTATTTTCAATTTCAGTTAAAATATCTAAATCATATTCATATTTTACTTCAATTGGATTTGCCCAAGGGTCATATATGTCAGTTTTAACTCCAAACTCATTTAGACGTTTTATTAGTGATATTACACCAGTATTTCTTATATCAGGACAGTTTTCTTTGAAAGTTATACCGAGAATTAAAATGTTTGAATTTTTTATTCTATAATTTTTGTCAATAAGTAATTTAATTACTTTATCAGCAACAAAAGTACCCATAGAATCATTAATCCTTCTTCCTGAAAGTATTATTTCTGGATTATAATTCAAACTAAGTGCTTTTTGTGCTAAATAATATGGATCAACTCCAATACAATGCCCACCAACTAAACCAGGTTTAAAATTGAGAAAGTTCCATTTTGTGGAGGCAGCTTTTAATACTTCAGTGGTATCAATGTTCATTAGACTGAAAATTTTTGACAATTCATTAACAAAGGCGATATTGATATCTCTTTGAGAATTTTCAATAACCTTTGCAGCTTCTGCAACTTTAATTGATGAAGCAGAATATGTTCCAGCTGTTATTATCGATGAATATACTAGATCAATAAATTCTGCAGCTTTTTTTGAAGATCCTGATGTTACTTTTTTTATTTTAGTTACGGTATGCTTTTTATCACCAGGATTAATTCTTTCAGGGGAGTAACCCAAATAAATATCTTTGTTAAGCCTTAATTTACTTATTTTTTCTAGAATGGGAAGACAAACCTCCTCAGTGGCTCCAGGGTAAACAGTGCTTTCATAAATGATATAATCCCCTTTTTTAATTAAAGATGCTACTGTCTCAGAGGCTTTAATAAGTGGCTTTAAAACAGGTCGCTTACTACCATCAACTGGTGTCGGGACAGTGATGATGTAAAAATTACAATCTAATAATTCATCTTTATCTTTTGTAATGAATAGTCCATCGTGATTATTTAATATATTAATTTCATTTACACATACTTCTTTTAGAAGAGAATTTTCAACCTCAAGTGTTGAATCATTAAATAATTTAAGTTCTTTAACTCTATCAACATTAATATCAAATCCAATTACAGGATATTTTTTTCCAAACTCTACAGCAAGCGGTAATCCAACATAACCAAGACCAATTATACCAATTTTAATTTTTTTCATCATAATCTAATTAACTGCTCTACCTTTCATTTTTTCCCAATCTCTATTTTTTCTAATTTCATCATTGGTTTTTTCAACAGATTTTAATAAGTTATTTGTAGAACCTATCTCATCAGTTAATTTAATTAAAGCAGATAAGTCTTTTGGAAAACAATGACCACCATAACCTAAATCACCATCAGGACCCGGAACACTTAAATGTGAGTTTCCAATTCGGTTATCTAGCAAAACGTATTCAATAACCTTATCATAATCTAAATTTAATTTTTTGCATAGATCGTACATCTCATTGGCAAAAGATACTTTAGTAGCCAAAAAAGAATTTGTAAAATATTTTATCATTTCTGCGTGAGTCGATCCAGTTTTTATAATGTGAGCCTTTGGGAAAACCTTATTAAAAACATTCTTAACTATTGTTGTTGCTGGTCTTGGACCACCAAGAATAATTCT
>MDTD01008477.1_pt1 | contig 12686 bp, 14 predicted proteins | sample 811221 | NCBI WGS metagenome assembly MDTD01 (sample SAMN05326646, study PRJNA326480) | marine metagenome | isolation source: seawater | place: Pacific Ocean: South West | collected 2011 | reverse complement strand
GCTGTTATCAGAACTTTAACAACTTTATTTACTGGAACTACAACCTCATTATCCACAGCAAGTAATCTAGGTTGATCAGCTTTTAAATCTTTATCCTCTATCATGTAAGACTCAAAAATTATATTTTCGTCTGGATACTCATAACCCCAATACCACTGATAACCAATAGCTTTTATTGTTAGATCCGCTTTCGGGATAGTGTCTTGTTTATATAAAATCTTAAATGAAGGCACTGCCATCACAATCAAAATTAAACACGGTATCAAAGTCCACAAAATTTCTACAGTAACATTATGTGTTCTTTTAGATGGGTTTGGATTTGCTGAAGCTCTAAATCTTATGCAAGCATACAACATTAAAAATAAAACAAACACGCTGATTGCAATAATTATTGGTAACAAAAGATTGTTATGGAAAGCAACAATATCTCTCATAGACTCTGAAGCAGCTTTTTGAAACCCTAATTGCCAATCAAAAGGTTGGTTTGCTAAAGCACTGCTAGATGCTAAAAGTCCTGAAAATATAATAAAAATTTTTTTCATTTTAATAGCTATATAAAGCTCTTTTATAGAAATTACACTTTAGTTTTCGCGACAATTTATCAATTAATTGCATAATTTACGATTGAAATAGCTGATATCACAGCTGTTTCAGACCTTAAAATATTTTCATTAATTTTAACAGTTTGAACTCCCTTAAAAGTAAGAATCTTTTCTCTTTCTAACTCTGAAAAATCTCCCTCTGGACCTACGATTATACAAATTGGTTTATTAGTTAACTTAGATTTATCAATCTTTTTATTGGTCGAATTTAAATCTGTAAGTATCAAATCTACTAAATTTGAATTTAAAAAACTTTCAAGGTTTTGAGTTTGTTCAATTGATGGAATGTTAATTCGATTTGATTGTTCACTAGCTTCTATTGCAATTTTTTTTAATCTCTCAACATTTATACTTCTAACAATTGTTCTATCAAAAATTATAGGTAAAAATTTTGTTACACCCAATTCAGTTGCTTTTTGAATCATAAAATTTTGATAATTAGATTTAATTGGAGAAAATGCTAACCATAAATCCTTTATGTTTTCTTTTTGTCTTAATTGTTTATTTATTTGAAATTCTACAAAATCTTTGGATATTTTTAAAATCTTAGCTTCCCACTCACCTTTATTGTTGAACACAGAAAAAATCTCATTTTCTTTTACTCTCATTACTTTATTTAAATAATGAGATTGAGATTTATCCAACCTATCAGTCATACCAGTCATTATGGAATTTGAAAAAAATAATCTAATATTACTCATATATGTTAAGTTAATTTATGAAAAATATTAAAGCAATAATTTTTGATGCCTATGGAACATTGTTCGATGTAAATTCTGCTGCTGAAAAATGTAAAGATAAGATAGGAGACAAATGGGAAAATTTTTCTAATTTCTGGAGAACAACTCAATTAGAATATACTTGGCTTAGAAGTTTAATGGGAAGACATAAGGATTTTTGGGAAATTACTGAAGATAGCTTAGAAAAGTCAATGGAAAATTTTGAAATAAGTAATTCAATGAAAAATGAATTATTAGATCTTTACAAAACTCTATCCACTTTTGAAGAGGTGCCAAAAACTTTAAAAATTTTAAGAGAAAAAAATTATAAGTTAGCTATTTTGTCAAACGGAACACCATATTTATTAAATGGTTTAGTACAAAGTAATAAACTAGAGAATTTATTTGATGATATATTTTCTATTGAAGAGGTTGGGATTTATAAACCAGATGCAAAAGTTTATGATATGCCAATAAAAAGATATAATATTAAAAAAAATGAAATCGCTTTTTTGAGTGCAAATACCTGGGATGTTTCTGGCGGAGGAAATTATGGATATAATGCTATTTGGGTAAACAGAAATAAAAATATTTTTGATAAACTTGATTATGAACCAAAGTACGTGATTAAAGATTTGAGAGAACTATTAAATTTAATCTAATAGATGAAATTTCATGATTGTAATTAAGAATATATATAATAATAATCTAGTATAGTTATGAATAATTTCGATAAAAAAATTAATAATTATCTGCAAAATTTTGAAGCATTAGCTACACTTTCTCTAAGATTAATTCTTGGTATAGCTTTTATAATTTACGGATCTAAGAAATTTCCACTCCCTCCAGAAGGCCTTGTGGAGTATTATGATTTACATCCAATCTTAGCATCAACTGTTGCTTTGTCAGAATTATTATCAGGAATTATTATTATAATAGCAGCATTTATAAAAAATCCTTTAGGAAATATATTAACAAGATTAGCTGGTCTAAATATAGTTTTATTAATGTCGAGTATTCTAATCGTAGCACATTCTGATTGGTTTATAACAACAAAATTATTTTCTAGTGTACAAATATTTCTACTAGTAAGTGGATTTTTCTTTTTTATAAAAGGTAATAATAAATAACAAAATTATGAGTACAATTGAAGTTCAGAAAATTATAAAACCAATTAATTCTTCAGATGGTGCAGGGGTAAAACTTAAAAGAAGTATTGGTGTGGAGCCTAATTATTTTGATCCATTCCTAATGTTGGATGAATTTGGCTCTGAAAACAGCGAAGACTATATTGCTGGTTTTCCACCTCATCCTCATAGAGGTATCGAAACGGTAACATATATGTTAGCTGGCGACTTTGAGCACAAAGATAGCACTGGTGGTAAAGGAAAAATGTCAGCAGGGGATGTTCAGTGGATGAAAACAGGAAGCGGTATAATTCACTCAGAAATGCCTGCGATGAAAGAGGGCAAGCTACACGGTTTTCAATTGTGGATTAATATGCCGGCAAAACTGAAAATGAGTAAACCAGAGTATATTTATATTGATTCAGATAAAATGAAAATTCATAAAGATCAAGATAAACAAATTAAAGTCATAGCTGGTAAATTTGAAAAAGCGGAAGGCCCTGTTAAAGGCCATAATGTTGAACCCATTTATTTTGATGTTGAGTTAAACAAGGGAAAAGAATTCAATTTTAAAATTCCCTTTACTCACAATTCATTCATATATTTAATAAATGGTGAAATAGAAATTAGTAAAAAAAAACATTCTAAAATAAAAGACAGTACCTTAATATTGTTATCACGAGGCGAAAATTTAAAAGTAACTGCAAAAATTAAAGCTAAATTCTTGGTTATTTCAGGAAAACCTATCAATGAAGAGATAGCTCGAGGTGGACCATTTGTAATGAATACTAAATCTGAGATCTTACAAGCTGTTCAAGATTACCATAACGGTAATTTTGTGAAATAAAGAATGAAATCAATAATAATAGAAAAATTTGGAGGACCCGAGGTTCTAAAATTAAAAGATATAGAAACAGGAAAACCAGGACCAAAAGAAGTCTTAATTAAAAATTTATCAATAGGCTTAAATTATATTGATGTTTATCATAGAACTGGTCTTTATCCCATTCCATTACCAAGTGGTATAGGTCTTGAGTCTTGTGGAATAATTGAAGAAATTGGTTCAGATATTAAATTTTTTAAAATTGGAGATAAAGTAACTCATGCATCAATGCCGATCGGTGCTTATTCAGAAAAACAAATAATGCCTGAAGAAAAATTAGTTTTAGTTCCTGAAGGAGTTTCTGATGAAGTGGCATCATGCATAACATTAAAAGGAATTACTGCGGAGTATTTGATACATAGAGCGTATCCATTAAAAAAGGGTGATAAAATTTTATATCACGCTGCAGCAGGAGGTCTTGGTCAGATTTTATGTCAATGGGCGAATTCAATAGGTGCAGAGGTTATAGGAACTGTAGGTTCAAAAAGTAAAGAGGTAATTGCGAAAAAAAATGGCTGCCACCATGTTATAAATTACTCAGAAAAAGATTTTGTAGAGGAAGTAGAAAAAATTGTTGGAAAAAACGGTGTCGATGTAGTCTACGATGGTGTTGGTATTAAAACTTTTAAAGGTTCAATCGAAACACTGAAGATAAGAGGTATGATGGTAGCTTTTGGAAATGCATCAGGTTATGTTGATACCATCGACGTTAAAAAAGATATTAATACTAAAGGATTGTTTTTTACTAGACCTTCAATCGCACATTATACAGTTAAAAGAGAAGAACTTGTTGAGTCTGCAAAAAAAGTATTTGATGCTATACTAACAAATAAATTTAAAGTTGAAATTTCAAAGAAATATTCTCTCAAGGATATAGCTCAAGCCCATAAAGATTTGGAGGCAAGATTACTAACTGGACCAGCAGTTATAATTCCTTAATCTACTTTGACATCCATATCAGACATGTGAAGTTTGAGCGCATTAGTAGATATGTGTATTTCTCTAATAAAAAATATGATTGATATTATCATTGATAGACAGCACGAACCAAAAATAATTCTTGCCAGTAAAAGCTCATCCATATAAAGCGCAAATACGGTTAACATATTAAATAAAAATCCAAAAGCTGCAAACAAGATAGTCCATCTTAAGAGTGTTATTCTATTACTTAAATTGAGAAATTGTTTTTTCCACTCAGGTGGAATATGTTTTTCATAAACATGTTCATCATGTAACTTTCTAATCAGATTACTTAAAGTATGAAACCTATTACTATATACTCCCATCAATAAAGGAATGGCGGGAAACATTAGTGCTGTGACTGTGTAATCTATATTCATACGAATCAATTTGATTATCAATCTTGCCCCTGTTATTTACAAGTAAAATTTATGAACCAATTAAATATTTTTATTGAAATAACTAGACTAAAAAAACCAATTGGTTATATGCTATTATTTTGGCCGTGTGCGTGGGGCCTGACTCTAGCCTACGATTTTAAAAATAGTTTAGATAATTATTTTTTTTACTTAAGTCTATTTTTTATGGGATCTATATTAATGAGGTCCGCTGGGTGTATTGTAAATGATATACTTGATAGAGAATTTGATCAAAAAGTAAAAAGGACAAAAGAAAGGCCTATAGCTTCAGGGAAAATTTCCTGGAAGGTTGCTTTGATTTATGCACTAATATTATGTTTAGTCGCCCTTGTTGTTCTGTTAAATTTCAACACACTCACAGTTATCTTAGCATTAGGTTCAATGCCGTTAGCTTTTACTTATCCTTTGATGAAAAGATACACATACTGGCCTCAGCTCTTTTTAGGTGTTACATTTAATTATGGCTTAATTCTTGGCTGGACGTCGTCGACTGAGCAAATAAATTTAATTCCACTAGTATTCTATTTTGGGGCCATATTTTGGACACTAGGATACGACACAATATATGGATATCAAGACATTAAAGATGATGAAATAATAGGATTAAAATCAACATCGATTAAATTTAAAAAAAACGCAAAATTATTTTTATTCATATGTTATTTAATATTTATTCTTAGCTATATAATGGGTGGATATCTTTTAAAATTTAGTCTTATGTATTTTTCATTTTTGATTTTCCCAATTATTCATTTATTTGCTTATCAAATAAAGTCTTTTAAATTAGATAACCCAGAAAAATGTCTTGTACTATTTAAAAGTAATAATTATTTCGGTTTAATTATTTTATTAATTATCTTGGTTGGAAAATTATTTTGATGAATAATAAAGAAATTTATACAAGACTTTACAAAGATTATTCAAAAATTTATCTGGATAAGATTATTTTATCTGCTTTTTTTTCGATTGTTGTTGCAGCTAGTACATCAGCAATAGCTTGGTTATTAGACCCAGCTATCAAAAAATTATTTATTGAAAAAGACCAAACACTGATTTTTTTAATACCTTTTATGATTATAATTGCTTTTGCATTAAAGGGGACATCTTTATATTTTGCAAAAGCAACAATGATTAGTGTTGGTGAAGAGGTTAAAAAAAAATTACAATTTGATATGACCAAATCACTCATAAAAGCGGATACCCAAACAATAGATAAAAAACATTCTGGAAATTTTATTTCCAACCTCACTTATGATGTAACGCATATAACAAATTTACTAAGCCATGCACTGTTAACACTTTTTAAGGACTCTCTTACATTAATTGGTCTATTGTGTGTTATGTTTACACAAAATTGGAAATTAGCTTTAATATCTATTGTAATGATTCCCTTGGCAGGTTTATCTGCAAAGACATTGGGCAAAAGAATCGGTAAAGTAACTACACAAGCTCAAGAAAAATCTGGTTTTTTAACAACCTATTTAGTTGAATTATTTAAAAATCATAAACTAATTAAGATTTTTCAAAAAGAAAGTTATGAAAATTTAAGAGCAGATCGTCATCTTGAGCAATTAAAGGATAAAAATAAAAAAATATTAGTTGTTTTCTTAAGAATGTCTCCAATTATGGAAACTTTAACTGGAATAATGATTGCTGTTTTAATTTTTTATTCTGGCAAGTTAATGATGCAAAATGAATTAGATATAAATAATTTTTTTTCATTTTTAGCTGCTATGATGCTTGCTTATCAGCCAGTTAGGTCATTATCGACTTTAAATATGGTTCTCAATCAAGGCTTATCTGCAGCATCTAGAATTTTGCCAATAATAGACAACAAAAATAAAATTATAGATGAAAAAGAAGCTAAAGCTCTGACTGTTAAAGATGCAAAAATAAATTTTAAAGATGTAAAATTTTCATATGATGTTGATAAGGAAAACATAGTGCTCAAAGAAATAGATTTAGAATTTGCCGGAGGAAAAATGACTTCTTTGGTCGGAAATAGTGGATCTGGAAAATCAACAATTTTAAATTTAATTCCAAGATTCTATGATACAAATTCAGGTGACATCACTATCGATGATCAATCAATTTACAAAACGAAAATTCAGTCACTAAGAAATAATATTTCATTAGTAAGTCAAGAAACTACTTTATTTGATGATACAATAAAAAATAATATTAAATATGCCAATATAGATGCTACTGATGATGAAATTTTACGCGTTGCAAAACTTTCTTATTGTGATGAATTTATAGAGTTAATGCCACAAAAATACGACACTATAATAGGTGAAAACGGAGTTAGATTGTCAGGTGGGGAAAAACAAAGAATATCAATAGCTAGGGCGATGATGAAAAAAAGTTCGATCATTCTTTTAGATGAAGCAACATCTTCTCTGGATAGTGATACAGAGTCAAAAATTCAAAATGCATTATCTGTATTAACTAAAGATAGAACTACAATTGTAATAGCACATAGATTGTCAACGATATTAAATTCAAATAATATTTATGTAATTGATGCTGGCAGAGTAGTGGCAAGTGGTAAGCACAAGGAGCTATTAGAGAATTCCAAACTTTACAAAAACTTTTACGAAAAACAGATTCAAAAATAAAAATGTTTTTTTTTTATCAATTATTATTATCTGCAGTAATCTTAATCTCACCTCTAATAATTTTTATTAGAATTATTAAAGGTAAAGAAGATGTAATAAGATTTAAAGAAAAATTTTGTTTAATTTCCAAAAAAAGACTCCCAGGAAAAGTGATATGGTTTCATGGATCAAGTGTGGGAGAAATAATGAGTGTAATACCTATTATAAATAAATATGATAAAGAAAATACTTTTAATCAAATTCTTGTAACCTCAAGTACTGTAAGTTCATCAAAAATTATAGAGAAATATAATTTTAAAAAAGTTGTACATCAGTTTTTACCAATAGATCATATATTTTTTTCAAATTTTTTTCTTAATTATTGGAAGCCTGATTTTGCTATTTTTTTAGAATCTGAGATTTGGCCAAGTATGTACAGATCAATTAAGAAAAATGATATTCCATTAGTTCTACTAAATGCAAGAATAACAAAAAAGACTTTCAAAAGATGGTTAAAATTAAAAAAATTTTCTTTAAAAGTTTTTGGTCAAATTAGTATTGCTCACCCCCAAAATAAAGAAACTGTGGTATATCTTAAAAAACTTGGTGTAAAAAAAATTGAATATATTGGAAATTTAAAATTTTTTGAGGATAAAAAAATTTCCCTTAGCGGTGTGAATAGTGAAATCCAAAATCAATTTAGAAAAAACAAAATTTGTATAGCTGCTAGTACTCATGGAAATGAGGAGGTATTTGCAGGTCAAACGCATATTTTGCTAAAGAAAAAAATAAAAAACTTAATTACAATAATCATTCCAAGACATATTCATAGGGTAAAAGAAATAGAAAATGAATTGAAAAAATTAAATTTGAAAACTACATGCCATAGCTCAAAAATTAAAGATCTTAGAAACATTGACATCTATATTGTCGACACTTTTGGAGACTCAAAGCAATTTTATAAAATAGCAACTACTGTATTTTTAGGTGGGTCTTTAGTTAATAAAGGTGGGCAAAACCCTTTAGAACCCGCACGCTATGGTGCGAAAATACTTCATGGACCAAATGTTGATAATTTTCGTGAAGTTTATGATTTTCTTAAATCTTTAAAAATCTCAAAAGAGATAAGCAGTCCGAAACAATTCTCAAAAGAAATAGTTTTTAAAAAAAGAATGGAAAATGTCAGAAAAATCCAAAAATTAGGTAATATTATTTTTAAAAATACCTTAATAAAACTTGGTAAAACAATGAATTATGAAATTTAAAAAACCGAATTTTTGGGACAAAAAAAATGCAAAAATTTTACCTTATCTTTTTCTGCCTCTGTCATTGTTCTTATGGCTTATTAATTTGACAAAAAAATTAGTTATAAAAAAAGAAAAATATAAAGATATTAAAACTATATGTATTGGAAATATTTATCTTGGTGGCACAGGAAAAACATCTTTAAGTTTAAAAATACACGAAATTCTTAGCAAAAAAAAAATTAAAACATGCTTTATAAAAAAAGATTACACGGATCAGAAGGATGAGCAAAGATTATTAGAAAATAGTGGTAAATTATTTAAATCTAAAAGGCGAAAACAATCATTAATTAATGCCATTAATGATGGGTATAGAGTAGCAATCTTTGATGATGGTTTGCAAGATTATTCAATAGATTATGATTTAATTTTTGTATGTTTTAATGATGAAAATTGGATTGGGAATGGATTTACAATTCCATCAGGCCCTTTACGAGAACATTTTAAAAACATAAAAAAATACAAAAATATATTTATAACTGGAAATATGGAAAATTTGGAAAAAAAGCGGGAACAAATTTTTAAAATCAATCCAGAAGCAAATATTTTTATTTCAAATTATATTCCTTTAAACTTAAATGACTTTAATGATAGAGATAACTATCTAGTCTTTTCAGGGATTGGAAACCATAAATCTTTTATATCAATGTTAAAAAAAAATAATGTTAAAATATTAAAAAATATTGAATTTCCTGATCATTACAATTATTCAGACTTTGATGTCAAAAATATAATTTCAGAAGCAAAGAAGATAAATTGTAAAATAATCACAACTGAAAAAGATTTTTTAAGATTAAGTGATAAATTTCATGATGAAATCAAATTCATTAAATCTGACATCAAAATTAAAAATGAAAATAGTTTCATAAATATTTTACTTAATTAATATGAGAAAAATTAAATATTTCTTACAATTTATTATTATAATTTTATTTTTTTTCATATTTAAAATTTTAGGCATTAAATTAGCATCTTTTTTAGGTGGAAAAATTTTTCAAATAGTAGGTCCTTTATTTAGGCCCAAAGAACTAATTAATTCAAACATTAAAAGAGCTTTTCCAAAAATTGATGAGATAAATTTAGAAAAAATATCTGCCTCCATGTGGAATAATTATGGAAGAGTCTTTGCAGAATATATGTTTATTAAAAAATTTAGAAGTGGAGAGTTAAAAAAAAATATAACACTGGAGGGTGAAGAAATTCTTCAAGATATTAAAATCAATAAAAAAAAAGTTGTGTTTATCTCTGGGCATTTCAGTAATTTTGAGTTAATGGCAATGCAAATAGAAAAAATTGGTATAAAAGTTGCTGCTATATATAGACCACTTAATAATATTTTTTTAAACCAAATAATGGAAAAAATAAGAAAAAATTATATTTGTAAATATCAAATCAAAAAAGGTATTGGAGGAATAAAAGAATTGGTTAAATTAAATAATGATGGATTTTCAACTGCACTAATGATTGATCAAAGAGTTTCGGAGGGAATCAAATCAAATTTTTTTAATGAAAAAGCCTTCACAACAACTATTCCAGCTCAATTAATTAAAAAATATAAAATACCAGTTGTTCCAATTTTTATAGAAAGATTTGACAATGTTAAATTTAAAATTACCGTAGTAAAACCAATAAATTTTGATGTGAATAAATCTGTTGAAGACATTACAGATCATCTAAACAAAATACTTGAAAACTTTATAAAAGAGAAACCAGATTATTGGATTTGGTCTCATAATAGATGGAAATAAATTAAATTTTGTCCATCTCCTCCTTTTTTTTGCTCGCCTCAACATAGGAATAATATGGTTCTTGTAAATCTACATTCCAATAACTCAAATTTTCTAAGCTGATTAATTTACCTGAAACTGCAGAAATCACATGATCTCCAGGCTCGATTACTTGAAAATTATTTGGTAAATATTTTATTTTTGCTAATTTTTTCATTATTTTTAGTTTATATACTTATACATGATAGTTGGTGTTATAGGAAGCGGTGGAAGAGAACACGCTATATGTGAACTCTTAAACCGTTCTAAAAAAATAAAAAAATTATATTGTTTTCCTGGAAATGCTGGTACGGCAAAAATAGCAATCAACGTAGGAATAGATACAAACGACTTTGAAAGCTTTAAAGATTATGTTTTAAAGAATAAGATTGGACTAGTGGTAGTAGGTCCAGAAAAACCATTAGTGGATGGCCTGGTAGATTATTTGGAAAAATTTAAAATCAAAGTTTTCGGTCCAAATAAATTAGCGTCCAAACTTGAAGGTTCCAAAATTTTTACTAAAAAAATTTGTGAAAAATATAATATTCCATCTGCAAAATTTGGGGTATTCAAAAATATTAATGAAGCTAATAATTTCCTAAAAAAATCTAATCATCCCATAGTTATTAAAGCTGATAATTTAGCCTCAGGAAAGGGAGTTTATATATGTGAAAATCTTAATGAGTCTTATAACGCTGTTAAAGAAATATTTAATGGAAAATTTGGCAAAGCTAACAATGTATTGATTGAAGAATTTTTAAAAGGTGAAGAGATGAGTTTTTTTGTTATTAGCGATGGAACTTCGATTAAAAATTTTGATACAGCCCAAGATCATAAAAGGGTTCTAGAAGGTGATAAGGGAAAAAATACTGGAGGGATGGGCGCCTATTCACCCTCTAGATTAATTGAAAAACAATTAGAAAAAAAAATTTTAAGTAAGATTATAAATCCGACTTTAAAAGCCTTAAAAGATCTTGGGACTGAATACAAAGGTTTTTTATATGCGGGGTTAATGATAATTGATAATGAGCCTTACCTTATCGAATATAATGTGAGAATGGGTGATCCAGAATGTCAAACCATTCTACCAAAGTTAAAAACTGACATTTGTGAAATATTTTTAGCTTGCTGCAACAAAAAATTAAAAGAAACTGAAATTCAATGGAGTGATAAAAAAAGTTTATGTGTTGTTTTATGCTCAAAAGGCTATCCAGAAAATTATAAAAAAGAAGTTGAAATAGAAAATCTGAATAAAATTGATTTAAATAATGAAGATTACCTTTTTCATGCTGGAACTCTTGAAAGAGAAGGAAAAATTTTTTCTATTGGAGGAAGAGTGTTAAATTTTGTCTCTTTATCGAATGAATTTATTAATGCTAGAGAAAAAATAAATAATTACTTAAATAAATTAAATTGGACCGGTGGTTTTTACCGTAAAGACATTGGTTACAAAGTAATAGATAAATGAGAATTATTTCTGGAAACTTTAAAGGTAGAAAAATATTAACACCTAATGATATTAAAACTAGACCACTTAAAGATTTAACGAAAGAATCAATTTTCAATATACTTAAGCATTCTAACAAGTTTGATATTAGGATAAAAAATTCCGTAATTTTAGATTTATTTGCTGGTGTTGGATCATTTGGAATTGAATGCTTGTCCAATGGTGCAAAACATGTCACTTTTGTTGAGAATTACAATGGTGTTTTACCTATATTAGAGAAAAATTTAGCTAATTTAGAATTGTATAAAAAATATGAGATAATTAAACAAAATATTTTTACTGAACTTTATTTGATAAAAAACAGCTATGATATCATTTTTTTAGATCCGCCTTATAAAGATAAAAATATATCCTCAGTAATTGATAAAATTTTTGAAATAAAACTGCTTAACGAAAATGGAATAATAATCATTCACAGAAATAAAAAAGACAATGAAAAATATTCTGAAAAGTTAAATATTTTAGAAGAAAAAACTTACGGTGTTTCAAAAATTTTATTTGGTATCTTAAACTAAAATTTTTTTAGTTTCTTTTTTAATTAGTTCTACGGCTGGTTGATCATATGGATTTACTTTTAGTGCCTGACCTAACAAAATAGTTTCTAAAATAAAAAAGTTAAACAGTTCTCCCAGAGTTTTTTCATCTCTTTTGAAAATTTCAAAACTTCTAAAAGGTATTCCTCTTTTTTTAAAAACGATTTCTGTAGCTTTTTTTTGAGCATATGTCACTTCTAGTACTCTTTTATTTTTTAAAAATTTTTTTGAATTAAGAACATTCTCATTGACGATTTTAGATGAATTTT
>MDTD01192126.1_pt1 | contig 12687 bp, 17 predicted proteins | sample 811221 | NCBI WGS metagenome assembly MDTD01 (sample SAMN05326646, study PRJNA326480) | marine metagenome | isolation source: seawater | place: Pacific Ocean: South West | collected 2011 | reverse complement strand
TATCAATAGCAGAGTGATTGGTTAAACGCTTAATCGCTCTCGTTTCTATATCCATGGTATAAATTTCAGAATTTCCATCTTTCGCCATGCTCATTATTACACTTTTACCATCATTTGAAAATCTTGGGGCAAAAGTCATTCCCGGAAAATCACCAAGAACTTCTTGATGGCCAGTATCAATATTAAAAATGTAAACGCGTGGTTTACCACTAAAGTACGATAAATAAGTAATTTCCTGTAATGTTGGAGAAAATCGTGGTGTCAAAACCAAAGTTCTTCCATCAGTCAAAAACTGGTGATTTTCTCCATCTTGATCCATTATAGCCAGACGTTTTAACCGACGATTTTGTGGCCCACTCTCAGAGATGTATACAATGCGAGTATCAAAGTAACCACTCTCTCCTGTAATACGTTTATATATTGCATCGGAGACAATGTGAGCAACACGGCGCCAATTATCTTGTGCGGTAAAATAAGCAACTCCCCGCATTTGTTGTTCAGCAAAAACATCCCACAACCTAAATTCAACTTTCAGTCGACCATCATCAACGATTTGTGTCCGACCCTGAACAAGTGCCTGGGCGCCAACGATGCGCCAATCTCCAAAACGTGGTAAAGTCCCGAGAGCTTGATTATTTTCAATAAAAGCTCTTTTATCTAGGGGTTTAAACAAACCCGATCGCTCCAAATCACCAGCGATTACCCTTGCAATGTTTCGTCCATATTCTTGCTCCGAGTTTCCTGATCCTACGAAATCTGTAATAGCTATCGGTAGTGGCTCAAGCGTACCTCTTGTTATATCTATTCGTAACTCTGCATTTGCCCCCTGATAACAATGAACAAATAATAAGATCGCCAACAATACGCCAAAGCGAACATTTTTTTTTGCACTTGAAACTATCATCCGCCGAGTAACTCCTTGGGGTTAAATACGAGTTTCATTGTTTTCCATCTATAATATTTATCAATAGGCAATTTAAAAGGTTGGCATTTCTTATTTAGAACTGCACGTAAAGCACTTTCCGCCATTGCCTGCAAGAAGCTATTACTTTGTATGCCTGAATTAGTTATCCTAGCATCGCGTACAGTTCCATCAGAATTCATAGAGACAGCAATGACTATAATCATGTCTCTTGCATCTTTTGCCCCAGCGGGTGGATTCCAGCATTTAGCAATCTGTAGCCTAACAAAATCGATCTCGCTGATCGAAATTTTTTCTTCCGATTGGTTAAAAGACCTTTGATTACTCCGTAATGCCTCTGCTATTTGTTGTTCAAATGATGATTTTTTCTCACGTTCTTTTTGATTCGACTTCTCAGGCGGGCTAATTTTTGGTTGGCGTTTTAGTTTTTCAACTGTCTTTAAAACAGATGCAAAAGCATCCGGTGGTTTCGGTTTCACTCGGGGCCTTATTTTGGATAGTGCTTTTGATACTTTAAGCTGCTTTTTTTTTGGTTCAGCCAGAATTTTTGGCTTTTTCTTTTGCAGAGGCTTAGGTGCAGGTGGAACAATTGCCAATTCTACCTTTTCCTCTTTGAAGGGCGGTTCTGGTGCTGGTTCCTGGACGTTTTTTTCAACTTTCGTCTCTTTTCTCGGTTGCTCTTTTTTTTTCTTTGCTTCTGACTGTATTTTTTTTACTGGAACATTTGTTACATCGGCGATATTCACAATTTCCACCATGATAGGAACTTCCTCACCTGCATTTCTGTCAAAAATAGGTAGACCCGTGGAAGCAATAACAACAAAAAACAAATGTAAAAACAGAGAAATTAAAACGCTAATGCCCATCGTAGTTTTTATTTAACCTTTTTTTTGACTGTGGGTGATTTCAGTCTCTCTGTTATCAAAGCCACTCTCTTAAATCCAGCATCATTAACTGTCCCCATAACCTCCATCACGCGTCCATAATCAATTGTTTTGTCTCCACGCACAAAAATACGGACTTCAGGATTATTGCCAGTAATGGCTAATAAACGAGGCACCAAGCTCTCCAAGTCTAGCTTTGTTTCTTGCAGAAAGATTTGACCCTGATTATCAATAGAGACTGCGAGAGGCTCATCATCACCTGGGATTGAAGACGCTTTAGTCTTTGGAAGATCTACTGAAACCCCCACTGTTAGCAGAGGGGCAGTAACCATGAAGATAACCAACAAAACAAGCATTACATCCACCATCGGAGTTACATTTATTTCACTAATTGGTACTCTGCGTTGACGTATTTCAAATGATAAATCTTTTGATCGATTGAAGGTCGAAACCATTTAGTCGCCCTCCTTTTTTGCACGCGCATCAAGTTGTCTAGAGAGGATTGCTGAAAATTCGCCGGCAAAACTACTTAACCGTCCAGCATATCGGTCAAGATCTCGATTTAACTTGTTATAGGCAACAACTGCTGGTATTGCTGCTAACAAACCGAGAGCAGTTGCGAATAAAGCTTCAGCAATTCCGGGTGCTACCACGGTCAAAGAAGTATTTTTGGAAACTGCAATAGACTGGAATGAATTCATTATTCCCCAAACCGTTCCAAAAAGACCAATAAACGGTGCTGTCGACCCAGTTGTAGCGAGAAAAGTCATATATCGCCCCGATCTATCCACCTCTCGAGCAAGAGTAATTTGCATTACTCGCTCAATACGTTCGCTTAGACTCACGCGTGCAGATGCATCACCTTCACCCGGAGTATCAGTTCGGTTCCACTCTCGCATAGCAGCAATAAAAACTGCTGTCATCGGATCCATTGGTTGCGGACCTATGCGGTTGTATAGTTCATCAAGAGAAACCCCCGACCAAAATAACTGCTCAAACTTCAAAGCACTGGCATTTAGTTTTCGCATCACCAGTAGTTTTTCTACAATGATTGCCCAACACCAAATCGAAGCCAGGATTAAAATAATGATTACCGACTTAACTACAAAATCAGCACGCATAAAAAGCGAGAACATTGAAAAATCCAAATTTTCAACGGATCCCCCGAGAGTAACAGCTTCAATTAATGAATTTTCCATCATTTACTCTTTTATCTGTGAAGAACAAAGTGATTTGAGTGTCGAGCAAAGTCCAAAAGGTAAACGGGACGGTCTTCCGTTCAGGGCCATGCAGGCTAATCTAATGTGAATGTCCACAAGCTCAAGATTACCACGCATAATTTTTTGCTTGCCTTGAAGAGATGCCCCACCAACTTTTGAAATCTGGGAGTGTATCTCTAAAGCATCATCAAGCAAAGCGGGCTTCAAGTAATTTACATTGCAGTTTACGACAGTCAGTACAATTTTTTCTTCCTGCATTAGACGTCCACTTTCAATTCCAACCTCACGCAACATTTCAGTGCGTGCTCTTTCTGCAAATTTTAGGTAATTGACGTAATAGACAATGCCACCAGAATCAGTATCTTCAAAATAAACTCGCACCGGGAAAATGTGAGGCTCAGTCATCGGCAATCCCCGTAACCAACTCAAATTGTCCCTCAGACACAGGCGGCTGAATACCGAGGTGAGCGTAGGTGTGATCAGTTAACACTCGCCCCCTTGGAGTTCGCATTACAAATCCCTGCTGGATTAAGTAAGGTTCAATTACTTCTTCAATTGTGTCACGCTGCTCTGATAAAGCAGCCCCCAAGGTCTCTACCCCTACTGGTCCACCGCCATAGTTTTTTGCAATACAACTCAAATACCGCCGATCCATAGCATCAAGGCCCAATCGATCTACATCAAGTCTATTCAAAGCCTTATCAGCAACCTCTTGAGAGACCTCTTTTGAGTTATCAATTAGAGCAAAATCACGTACTCTCCGCAAGAGTCGACCTGCAACCCTTGGTGTTCCTCGCGAGCGTCTTGCAATTTCCATCGCACCATCGCCATTTAATTCTAAACCAAGCAATTTAGCCCCGCGCTTAACTATAGTCTCAAGTTCATCAGGTTCATAAAATACAACTCGCATGGGAATACCAAAACGCTCCCTTAAAGGAGTAGTAAGTAAGCCAGAGCGTGTTGTGGCTCCAACAAGCGTAAAACGTGGCAAATCAATACGAACGGTACGTGCTGCTGGCCCTTCACCTATTATTAAATCAAGATGAAAATCCTCCATTGCTGGGTAGAGTATTTCCTCTACTAACGGATTTAATCGATGAATTTCATCAATAAATAAAACATCGTTAGTTTGAAGATTAGTCAAAATTGCGGCTAAATCTCCGGCTTTTGCTACGACCGGGCCAGAAGTAGCTCTGAATCCTACACCAAGTTCTCGCGCCACAATTTGTGCTAAAGTCGTTTTGCCGAGACCAGGGGGACCATAAAACAATACATGATCTAATGACTCTCCTCGTTTCCGTGCAGACTGAATAAAAACAGCTAAATTTTCTCGAACATGGCGTTGACCAACAAAGTCGTCTAAATTCTTTGGACGCAAAGAGAGGTCGCTAATATCCCCAGCTGATGTCTTTGTTGTAAGCAATCTATCTTCACTCATTGTCTCTAATCCTTAACGGTCGCACCAATGTCATTCAGAGCAAGGCGAATAAGTTCTTCAAGACCGATGGTTTCATCAAATTTCTTTGCAACTTCACTCACTACAGATAATGCATGAGAACTTGTATATCCTAGATTGACTAGAGCCGATACAGCTTCGGTTTTGTTATTAACGTTTGTTTTAATCTCATTTGAGAAAGAGTCAGATTCAGAATTTGAAAATTTGATATCAGGGCCAAGGGCTAATTTAGCCACTTTTTCTTTCAGTTCTGTCAGCAATCTGAGAGCTAATTTTGAACCTACGCCGGGTGCTCTTGTTATGGTGGCCTTATCTGCGGCAATAATTGCATTAATTAGCTCGTCCCCACTAAGTGCCGACAAAATGCCCAGAGCAACTTTTGCTCCAACTCCTTGGACAGTAGTCAAAAGTTTAAACCATGCACACTCGGATTGTTCAATAAAACCATAAAGGTGAATATGATCATCACGCACATGTGTTTCAATTACTAGTGATACAACTTCACCGGGGGTTAAACATCCAAGAGTTCGTGTTGAACAAAATACTTGATATCCTACACCAGATACATCTATCACAGCAGAGTCCTCTCCCAAGTGATCAATTAAACCGGTCAGTTTAGCAATCATTTTAAACTCCTTGTGGAAGCAGATGGGAGAACTTCATTTCTACGATGATGTGCATGACAAACCGCTGCTGCCAGTGCATCTGCTGCATCCACGTTTGATACCTCTGTACCTGGGAGTAATACTTTTATCATCATCTGCACTTGATCTTTGGCTGCATGACCAACACCAACTACTGACTTTTTAATGAGATTTGGAGAATATTCAAATACAGGTATGCCAGCCAAAGCAGGAACGAGCATCACTACGCCCCGAGCTTGTCCAAGTTTTAGGGTAGAACTTGGATTTTTATTGACGAAGGTCTCTTCCACGGCAGCCTCATGCGGAGAATACTCATTAATTACCCTTATCAAGCCATCATGCAATTCAACTAAACGACTCACCAAATCAACTTTAACATCAGTCACAACCGTGCCATTGTCTATGTGAGTAAGTCGATTACCCTCACTTTCGATGATACCCCAACCCGTTTGTCTAAGGCCCGGGTCAAACCCGATCAGTCTCATTTCAATCCATCCATCATACCCATGAGATGTCTATGAGCTCAGACACTTCATTATTTCATCGGTGACCTCAAAATTAGATGCAACCCTCTGCACATCATCGTTGTCTTCAAGCACATCAATAAGCTTAAATAAGCTCCTCGCTTTTTCTTCATCAAGCTCTGTTGTGTTTTGTGGTTTCCACTCCAAACGTGCATCTGCCGGAGCCCCGAATTTAGATTCCAAAGAGTCTCTTACACTCCCAAGATCTGGTGCATCACAAAAAATCTCATGACAATTATCAGATGATTCAACATTGCTGGCGCCAGCCTCCAACGCCGCTTCAAACATATTTTCTGCATTAGTTATATTTGCGGGATATTCTATATATCCAAACTGTTCAAAAATATAACCAACACTCCCTGTCTCACCAAGATTCCCTCCATATTTTGTGAATGCTGCGCGCATCTCTGCTGCAGTGCGATTTCGGTTATCAGTTAAAGTCTCAACAATAACAGCCACACCACCTGGGCCATACCCCTCGTACCGAACTTCATCAAAGTTGGTATCCTCACCACCACCTGCACCTTTTTTTATGGCACGCTCTATATTTTCTTTTGGCATATTTACAGCTTTGGCTGCGGCGATTGCAGTTCGAAGTCGAGGATTCATATCTGGGTCTGGAATACCAGTTTTAGCAGCAACTGTTAACTCTCGTATATGTTTTGCAAAAACTTTTGCTCTCTTGGCATCTTGCGCGCCCTTACGATGCATTATGTTTTTGAATTTTGAATGACCAGCCATGATCTCTTAAATCAACCTTGTGAACAAAATAAAGTAGATAATATTTTACATTTATACCACATGTAGAGAAAATAAACACAAAATCAGAAAAAAGTTTTTTATTTTTTTTGCTACAAAATAATAAAACAACTGAGCTAGAGGTTACATGCAAGTTTTCAACGAACGCTTGATAGTATCCATATCTATCGTCACTGATATAAAAAACCAAAATAAACTTTAAGTATGGTGTCAAAATTATTTCTTTTAAAATTAGTTCAATACTGAGCCAAAATGAATAAAATTATTCCTGTGAGTACCAATACATACTCTCCAAACTAAAACTTAATGTCTTTGATCGAGAATCTCTTTTGGTAAAGCTATTTGTAGATTCCCCCCAAAACGTATTGGCTCAATTGATTTAGCAAGCCCAGTAGAGTCAAACGTTTCAACAAATATACCACACAAAGAAGCATCACCTCCCATAGGTTCTAACCGTGACATTGGAACTTTTTTTGTAAAACGAGCTACTGCAGTTTCTTTATCCATGCCAATGACCGAATTATAATCACCACACATTCCCAGATCTGTCTGATAAGCAGTCCCACCAATTAGAATTTGAGTATCAGCAGTGGGGATATGAGTATGCGTGCCGACAACAATAGATGATCGCCCATCACAAAAATGAGCCATAGCCATTTTTTCGCTGGTTGTTTCCGCATGCATATCAATAATAATAGCATCAACATCCCTGCCTAACTTATACTTGTTGAGTAATTTATCAGCAGCTTTAAAAGGATCATCGAGTGAGTCCATAAATAGACGGCCAAGTAGATTAATAACTAAAATCTTTTTGTTCTTATTAACATCATAAATACCAAAACCAGCTCCTGGAGTTCCCTGAGGATAATTAATCGGGCGAAGAAGTCTCGGATCACTATCAATGTAGTTCATAATTTCACGTTGATCCCAGACATGATTTCCAGTCGTTATTACATCAACGCCAACGTCATAAAAACCATTGCAAATTTTTTCTGTGATGCCAAAACCGTGAGCTGCATTTTCTCCATTGACGATTACGCAGTCAGCTCGAAGTCCCGTTCGAAGTTTTTCTATATTTTTGAGAATTACTTGACGCCCACTTTTTCCCAGGACGTCTCCACAGATTAAAATTCGCATAAGCTTACTCTCTCAGGTGTTGACTAGCACTGTCAAACGCAGTGTTTTTATGTCGACAACACCCTTGTTCGTCATCATATGAAAACTATTTTCATTGAATTGGATAGGAAATGTAATCGCAACACAAAAAGGTTGATCACTTTCAAGATTATTTAATGGTAAATGCTCAATTAAGCTTTTACCAGATCTTTTTAAATAACAAGCCAACATTTCTTTAGCATTGAAAATTTGTTTCGAACTACACTCAGTAAAAATTTTAGCATGTTCTTTTTCGAGCCCATACTCATCCTCTATTTTGCGCGACAATTTAAGAGTTCCACTTTCAGAATCATAAAAATCAATGTCCATGCCAATGTGAGTAATATGATACCCGCTCATCTCAAACAAAACCGTTTTCAGTTACTACAAAATCAAGGCAATAATCATGTTCATCTCGTGGCACTACATCAACCTGCTGACAAGCAAAGGCAATGCCTACAGACACAATATCTATGTCGTGTTTTGAAAATTTTTGAAGAGTTCTATCATAAAACCCCCCTCCTTGGCCCAGGCGATAATGCTCATCATCAAAAGCTATCAAGGGGACTAAAATTATATCTGGTATTAATTCTTCACTTTCCGGTTTTGGCTGTAAAGTCTTAAATGGTCCCTTTGATAAATGATCCGATCGACGCCAACGCCGAAAAATCAACGAGGAGTCATTTCCGATTACAACTGGCAAACTCACGGACCAACCCTCAACATCTAATTGAAAAAGTAATGCTGTCAAATTCATTTCACTGCCTGTAGCCCAGTAGCCAGCCACTTTTCGAGCAGGTTTTTTTTTCAAAAATGCTAACAAATGCTGAGAGAGACTTTCTGAGGCCACTTCACCAAAATTGCGGTGTGACTTGATCCTTTTTGCCAAAACTTTTTTACGTAAATCAGCTTTCAATTCCGAGATTAACATTCAGATCTTTTTGCAAAAAAAGTGAAAATAAACAGAACGGAGCCACAAAACCGTTGGCTTTTATTCACCGTGGCCTGCAGTTGCAGGTGGGTGCCATTTACCAGACCCACGGGTCCAGCAGGGACAGCTCCCTAGGTTTCGATATTGGCCCCGGGGATAATCTGGCCTCACGAGTATCGCAGCGCCCGTTCCAGGACAAATTTAATACCCTTAAAAAAATAATAATAGACTGAAATTGAAAAAAACCTCAGTCTTTTTTAATTTTTTTTAATTTGACCGCTCAACTTCCAATGCAATTTTTTCCAGACGAGAAGCTAATTTTTCTAAAAAAACAGAAGTTTCATCCAACCTCCCAGAATTATTCTCATCTTCTATTTCTGATCCTGAGCTTTGAGCGTAAATGTCAGAAAGCTCATCGGCAAGTAATAGAGAGACCATCACAAGCAATCGAGATTCACCTACTTGTCCGACAGAAGCTATCAACTGGTCTATACGCTTGTTAACGTAATCACCAAGCCTCGAAAGATGTGCTTCCTGTCCATCATCGCAAGCAACCTGGTATGTTCGATTATTTACTGTTACACTGACTTGTCCCATTGTAAGAGCTCTCACATATCATTATAAATTTCTTTTAAGCTTTTAATAGCGCCATTGAGACGCCTCTCTATAATTTTATTTGTTTCTGAAAGCTCATTATTTTTGACAAATGATGCCTCGAAGTTCCTTTTTTTATCGAGGGATACAGAAGATTCTTTTTTTTCTATTGCTTTTTCTATGCGCTTTACTGCTGTTTCAATTCGATGAAGAGTAGAATCAGTTTTTGCTCGCTTCTCCATTTGTTCACCCAAAAATCTTAAATACAGTTTTTGAAATTCAGAATAACCAGAGCTTCCAATATTTCACGTGCGAAAAATAAGTCTCTAATAATATGCGTTGCTCTTAAACTTCGTCAACATGCACATGAAGTTTGTTTAACAGCAAAAAAATAAGTATAAGATCATTAATGACCATACTACACTTATGAGCACAAAAAACCACCCTATTAGGGCGCTAATAACCACCCTCAAAGGGTGTTCGCTAATAGTTCCGTTTGTGTTAAAAAAACAACAATAACAGAATTTTAGCTATCTAATTAAAGTTCGTCTGTCAGATCACTTGGCCATTTGGAGAAATTATATGGTGGTACGTGTAGGAATAAACGGTTTTGGCCGAATTGGTCGTCTGACATTTCGAGCGCTAATTGAATCTGGCCGCAAAGACATCGAAGTCGTGGGTATTAATGATTTAGGTTCAACTGAAGCCAATGCTCACTTACTTAAGTATGACTCGGTTCATGGAACGCTACCAACTGAAGTTTCGACCAAAGGCGACACTATTAATGCTGGTCTTCGTGACATAAAAATTTCTTCTGAAAGTGACCCTGCAAAACTTCCATGGGGAAAATTAGGAGTGGACGTGGTGTATGAATGCACCGGAAAGTTTGTAGATCGTAACAAAGCCGGCAGTCACTTAGAAGCTGGTGCAAAAAAAGTTTTAGTGTCTGCTCCAGCCAATGGAGCAGATCTTACTGTGGTTTACGGTGTTAACGATGATAAAATCACATCTGATCATCTTGTGATATCCAATGCATCTTGCACAACAAATTGCCTTGCACCGGTCGCCGATGCCCTGCACAAAACAGTTGGAATTGAAAAAGGCTTCATGACAACAATACATGCATTTACTGGTGATCAACGAACAGTTGATACACTGCATCCCGATTTGGGCCGAGCTCGGTCAGCTTCCCTAAATATGATCCCTGCATCAACCGGTGCAGCACGGGCTGTTGGTAAAGTCTTACCTGACCTCGATGGAAAGCTGGATGGGGTAGCAATGCGCGTCCCTACTCCAAATGTATCTGTGGTGGATTTTTGCTTCACAGCTAGTCGAAAAACATCCGCTAAAGAAATCAACGACGCCCTCAGAGCTGCCAGTGAGACCGATCGCTTAAGAGGGATCCTTGGATATACGGAGTTACCACTTGTTTCGACAGATTACAACCATTGTTCATACAGCTCATATTTTGCTGCTCCAGAAACACGAGTATTGGAAGGTAATTTCGCCCGCGTTTTGACTTGGTATGACAATGAATGGGGTTTCTCCAACCGGATGTCAGATACCGCCATTGCAATGATGCAGGTCTAATTTTGACTGTAAATATGCTCTCAAAGCAGATATTACTCATAATATAGTGTCGTGTTATTAAAAATTTTTGTATTAAAATGTGTAATGCCATTATTGTTCATAACTTAGAACATGCGATGATCGCTTTAAGTGTAGCTGAAGAACTCCAGCTGCATGTCACTCTGATTAGTCCCCCTAACGCCGCAGCTACATTGGGTGCAACAGTTTTCCGAGACATAATTTCTAAAGCAGCAGAGGAACATCCAAATGCTAAATTTGATAGTGTCTTAGATTGCGGTAACGAGCCTGGCATGGCGATGTGTGCTTTCCGCCATGGCATCAAAGGGGTTCGCATTTCAAATGGACCAGAAATGAGTGAAAAACTCTCTGAAATAGCATCCCAAAGTGGGGGACTCGTCTACAATAAACAAGGTGATGAGCTTGACTTGCATGCCATAAAAAAACCTGCAGATGCATGCCGCACCTGGCTTTTGAGCGCAAAGCAAATAAAGTAAAATGGTAATTACATCTAATACACAGCTTTATTTAATTACCCCTCCAAAAATAAATTTAAAAAATTTCCCAGATATTTTGGCGAAAACTCTCGACGCAGGTCCAGTTGCTTGCCTGCAACTCAGGGTCAAAAATGCTAGTGAAGGAATAATTCGCAGATACATTGACGCCTTAAAACCTGTTACACAGGCTCGTGGTGTCGCGTTTATTCTTAATGACAATCCAATTCTTGCTGCTGATACTGGTTGTGATGGTGTTCATATAGGTCAGCAAGATCTGGCTTATGAGGATGCCAGAGAGGCAGTTGGAACAAATTCTGTTGTGGGTGTTACCTGTCATAACTCTCGTCATTTGGCAATGGAAGCTGCTGAAAAAGGAGCTGACTACGTTGCTTTTGGAGCCTTTTTTGAGTCAAAGACAAAAAAACCCAAAACGCAAGCTGACATTGAAATTCTTCAATGGTGGTGTCAGGATATGATAGTGCCTGCAGTGGCTATTGGTGGAATCACATTAAATAACTGTAAGCCTATAATTACTGCAAGAGCAGATTTTCTGGCTGTTATCGAGAGCGTTTGGGCCCATCCAGATGGACCACATGAAGCAGTCAAACGCTTTAACAAGCTCATCAAAGAGACCTCCCACGATTGAACAATGAGCATCGCCCATTGCTTCCAACCAAGCAAACTGGTAGCTTTCCGCGTTTTAAATTCGACCAATAACGAGAGCAAGAGTTAATTCAATGAAAATCAATGGAAATTCCATTAGACCTGGCATGGTAATTGAGCATCAGAACAGGTTGTGGCGAGCTGCAAAAATACAACACACTCAACCTGGAAAAGGTGGTGCTTATTTGCAAGTTGAATTACGCGATCTTCGAAATGGAACAAAACTAAACGAACGATTTAGATCCTCGGAAACTGTAGAAAAAGCTCAATTAGAGCAAAAAGAATATCAGTTTTTGTACTCAGAAAACAATACTTTTACATTCATGAATAATGACAGCTTCGAACAAATCACACTAGATGTCAGCGTGATAAGTGAAGAACAAATACCTTTTCTTCAAGAAAGTATGATCGTAACCATTGAAAGTTACGAGGATGACCCAATTGGCGTTCAACTACCGGATCATATTATACTTGAAGTAGTGGAAGCTGATGCGGTGGTTAAGGGACAAACAGCCTCTTCATCTTATAAACCTGCATTACTTGAAAATGGAATGAGAACTTTAGTTCCTCCCCATATTGATTCAGGCACTCGTATTGTTGTTAGCACTGTTGACTGTTCGTACATCGAACGCGCAAAAGATTAGAAATATGGCTCACCGCTCAGCTCTCATAAATGTCATGATCGCTTCCGCCCAGAGAGCATCGCGCAAACTTTTACGTGATTTTGGTGAAGTAGAGCACTTGCAAGTTTCAAAAAAAGGCCCCGCTGATTTTGTTAGTACGGCTGATAAAACTGCGGAAAATACACTTCGTATTTCACTTACAAAAGCTCGCCCCAATTATTCTTTTTT
>MDTD01040854.1_pt1 | contig 12687 bp, 9 predicted proteins | sample 811221 | NCBI WGS metagenome assembly MDTD01 (sample SAMN05326646, study PRJNA326480) | marine metagenome | isolation source: seawater | place: Pacific Ocean: South West | collected 2011 | reverse complement strand
TAACTCTCCAATCGCTGGTTTGAGCTCTTCCGTCGATAGTTCTTGAACGCAAATCATACCAGCCAGAAACCATATCCATATCAGGAGTCATAACATATTCTCTACCTTCGTTGGTGGTTCCAGCGTTAACAATAACATTTCCACCACTGTCGATAGAGCCATCCCAGTTATTTGCACCTGCAGGGGATACCTCAAGTTCGAATGTCATAGAATCAATAGTGTCAACATTATCGTCTGCTGCACCTTTAGCAATTACATTGAAAATTGAGCCCCTCTCAATGACATTATCGCCGCTAACCGTCGCTTGCTTAGCCAAAGGTGGTCGGTCGTGATTCAAATCTTCTACTCTAAGATTATTGCTTACTAGACCGTCACCCGTCAACCCAGTAAGTCTTGCACCAAAACTCGTCTTCCAGGCATTAGAAGGCAAGGATGATGTATCAACAACAGCAGAAAATGACATTGTGGATTGTGAGACTAAATTGGTAAGAGATTTCGAACTAACCACAATAGGGTTTCCGGCATTTAAGTAAACGATTTCTAAGGTTCCACCATCCGTATAATCCAAGCCACCAACATTCTTGGCAATAGCGGTTACAGTTACTTGGTCACCGATGATGTAACCATCCGAAGAAGCAGGGTTGGACAAACTCACATCGAAAACAGCCAGATCCATCTTGGGTCCCATAGTACTATCAGATACCGCGAAAACATCTGCGTTGTGGGAAGTCGTACTCCATGAACCGTATATTGCACCGATTGTAATCATGTTATTTATTCCAGATTGACCTCCACGTGCTCTAGCTAAACTTGCTGGAACTGTCCAAGTCTCGGAATGAGGGCCTTTAGTTAGGTCCATGTTAACGAAACCAGTTCCACCACCAGTTATACCAGAAGTTGTGGCGTACGAATTACCGTTGAGCAGCCAAGCTCTCCAACAGTTGTGCCCGTATGTTCCATCACTGTAAGTGTAAGCGCACTTATCCTCGGTTACAGCAGCATATAGAACGGTTGAAGATGGAGCGGTACCTGAACCTATGTAACTTGCTTCCATGGTAATGTCAACCTTAGTAGTGTCTGAAGGATTGACTGTTTGTATCACATTTATTTGATAGTCAGAAACGGTTGGTGCCATATTTCCACCGGAAGAAAAAGATGAATCGTACCTTTTTCCATCGCCAGTACTGCCACTGATTTCGGGATCTGAATCTCCCATGTACCCTGTAGGTGCACCACCGGATTCTCCTAAATGATTCATGGCATAAATCGGCGCAACATTACCAGAACGCGCATCGTTTGTCGAACCATAACTAGCCGACATGTAGGTGATGTAAACGAACTCGTCAGGGTTTGTCTGTTTCAAGTTATAAGCAGATTCAGAGCCACCACCTGTAGTGTAGCAGTAGTAGCAGTTATCAGATGAAATGTACTGCAGGAATACATTATGTCCAGGTGAAGACGCTTCGAAAACTACTCCCGATTCCTCAAGTTCAGCATGTTCTTTTTGATTTAAATCACCTGTCAAGGAGGTCATAATGCTCCCAATAAAAATGGCGACTATTAGTATCGACAATGCGCGTGAGGACATCTTCATGTCTTTACGAGGCACCAGTCAGTATATGAAACCCTCTATTCCCGGTTTAAATCCCAAACAAAAAATAATGCTGATAAAAAAGATTGTATTAAAAGTATACTTAGGAACGACATGGGCGACAGTACATGGGTGGCGTTAGAAGAAGAGGAAGGCAAGACATACCTTGTCGAACTAATCGATAAAATGCACAAGGTCAAAGGAATAGGTGTATTGAATCCACATGAAGTTCTGGGTGAATTAGAAATCGGTAGTACGATTCAGCTTGGTCACAAGTCATTCAAGCGCTTACCAACAGGACTTCCGGAACTCAGCAAATCAATGGTTAGAAGAGCCCAAACAATCAGTGCTAAAGACGCAGGTATGATGATTGCTAAAATGGGAATAGGTTCAGGCTATTCGGTTTTAGAGGCGGGACTAGGAAGTGGAGGTTTATCGCTACACATCGCCAACGTACTTGGCGAAAAAGGCATTCTTGTTACTGTTGAGCCAAGAGAGGAACACGCTAAGGTCGGTCTCGAAAATCTTAGAAGGGCTAAATCTTGTCTCAATGAATTCCCTACCCATCATCATATTTCTGGCAATATTGAAGAGGTGATTGATCAAATCAAATTGATTAAGAATAACTTTGATTCAATAATATTAGATTTACCTCAGCATAAATCGGCTATTGAAGCGGTATCGAAACTCTTGGATTTAGGTGGAAGATTATGTTGCTACTGCCCAGTTACAAGTCAAGTTGAATCATCATGGCAGGCATGCGAGGAAAACGGATTAGTTGTCGAATGGGCAGGGGAACTAATTGAAAGGCCATGGGGTCGTGCCTCAAGAGGAGGAATACGCCCAATTAACGGACCATTTGGACATACTGCGTTTCTTTTGATAGCAACGAAAAAAGAATGTTAGAATTTCTGACTTTCCACCACTCTAATTTTAGTGTTACACTTCGGACATGTAAATTTGAACGGCGGCACACTACCTCTAGGAACTCCGAGTCTCGCTTCACATGAAGGACATGTCACTTTGTTATCCGAGCTCATTCGGCATTCATTCTTACCGAGTGTATGGGCTTTGACTTCTTTTTCTTTCTTCGGCTTCTGCTTTTTGACATCTTGTTCAGAAATCTCATCGCCAGACGACTCAGAGAAATCATCAGGTTTGGCTTTACGACGCTTGCGTAGTGTATTCATCAACAACAGTAAGAGTATCGAAAACGCCCAGCCACCAAACATGGCATATGTTGTTTGAGATTTATCCAATGATACGCCGAACAACAAATCGATTCCCTGTGGCGGTAATTCTGGGCCCTCAATTTCGACTGATAAATTGCCGGATTCTGCAGGGTAAGACGAGCCATCTATTTTCACATCGGCTGAGATTACAATACTTGCGAAGCCAGATTCGGTAATTCGAGAATTAAGGAGTAATTCATAGACCATTGATTCACCACTGCCTAAACTGAAGGAGTTAGTCGAAGTGTTTGAATTGATTTGAGTTAAACTAGTATCGAGCATTGACTTATCGTTTCCGAGAATAAATAGGGTACCTGTGACAGGTGCATTCGCTAAATTCTTAATTGTAAATGAAGTTGAAGAACCACCAGATGAGGACATTGTTAGAGAGTTTGTTCCAAAACTCAGGTCAATTATTCCCGAACTACCCCAAGTAGGTTCAACTAGGTATGTAGCGACTTCTTCTAAAGAGTAAGTTGTTCGCGCCCCGCTAGTCACTCGGAAAGTGATAGATTCATATCCATAAGTAGACTCATCGTCTATCTGACATGACCATGAAAATGGTTGCGAGGAAGATCCTGCATCTAGGTTGAAAATCTTTGATAGACCGCAATTGCTACCCGGTGTTGAAAGTAAAAATTGATCAATTCCGGACCCAGTATTGGTGACAATTACTGTACCAGAGACATTTTCACCAGGCTTCGCACCGTCATAATCCTCTAGAATTTTAATCTCGGCACTGACTTGAATCGGAATAATGTTGAATGTATTGTAGTCTGAGACTGTCTCATCATTGGTAGACGTTACCATTACCGTAACAGAGACACCGTTGCTTGGTGCTCCTACAGATCTCTCTCTCAGTGAGACTGTTAACGCTTGAGTAGTTGAAGGATCAAGATTCACCGAGGTTGTAGAAAGTACAATATCATACCATGTCGATGCATTATTTGAATTGTCGTAGCCAAGTTCAACTAAGAAGGTATCTTGTGAAGAGCCCAAATTTGTGACTTCAAATATGTAATCGACACTGCTGAGCGGGCCTGCTGAAATGCTACTGGTAACAGAATTAACCGTAAGACCTACACTATCAGCAATCTGTAATTCTAAGTTCAGTGAAGCCGATGTATTTGCCGAACCGTAGTTGATTGTAATCGGGTGGACTCCAGAACCAGATGTAGAGACCAAGGACACTGACATGTTTATCGTTACAGACTGACCAGTCTTTAATTCGGTAGTGGTGGGGTCAAAAGTGACCTGAGCACCTGTCGGCAACCCCGAGACTGTGGCGGATAGATTCAAATCTTGGGTACCAGTATTAGATAACTCCAAATCGACTGATGTCGACTCACCAGGAATGATTGAAATTCTTCCGTCGAGAGGTCCGGATAAGGTAACTGAAGGAACTTCTTGAACCTCCACAACAAGGGTCAACTGGTTAGTGACGTTAGCATAAGTGACGCTGAAGATTTGGTTATACTCGCCCACCGTCCCTGAATCTGAATCAGTGGTTAAAGACCAAATTCCAACAGAACCAGAACTAACAACAACTCCACTGGAAGAAGTAAGAGTCGTGCTAAGCCCACCGGTTGAGCCGATATCTAGGAAGAACTCAACCTGTTCGCTACCGGTGTTATTCAGCCTGATTTCATAAGCGACCGGCGTACCAGGAGTGACTTGAACGGAGCCAACCGGTCCTGTCAACTCAAATTCAACCTTTTCATCGACGCCAATAGTGAAATCGAAGTTAGGAGAAATATATTGTTGTTCACCAAATGAGGCAATTCCATTAAGTCTTGAAATACATTCATCGGCACTGGTAGATTCAGAGTCTACTATTACTTGAATATCTAAATCAACAACATCATCAGGAGCAAAATTATTGCTTGATGTGGAGATTAATGAGACATTACATGGCCCGCTCAAAACTTCAACAGTCCAATCTACATCCAATTCAGCATTGCCTAAGTTAGTAACTTGTATTGAGGATTGAGTTGTCATTCCCGGAATAAAATCGGCGTCTTGGTCAAGGAAAACTGCTGAAATATTGTTCTCGGCTACAACCTCAATTACCATAGTTGAGTAGGTAGAAACATTACCTTTGGTCGATGCTGAATAAAGATTGAAACCATAAAAACCAGGAGTTGCGTCAGCAGGAACAGAAACTTGTATTGTGGTTTGGGCCTGTGAAGAGGCGGGCACATCTGTCAACTGAGGATTATTGAATAAGACACTCCATCCCGGAGGAATTGCTCTATTTGTCTGACTAGTTGGATTAATACTAGATGCGGTATTTTGCCAAGGGTAGGTTAGATGAGATGTTTCATTGAAAACAGTTGCAGCAGCGGCTTGTTGAAGTTCTAACTTGAGACTTGATGAAATTGACACAGTATCGTTCGAGCCAACAGGCGAATTTCCAGTCATAGTTGCAAACAATACACATGCGGCGAGGTAACTACCTGAAATTGAGGGATGACTGCCGTCAGTTGTGTACAAGTCAAAGAATGTATTTCCTGACAGTGTCGGGTCTATTCCAGTCAGATTTACTTTATCATGAAGGTGCTTGAAAGCTAGTCCAACCGGGGCTATCCAAACATCTCTAGAAGGAGTAGACATATTATCGCGGTAATCTATGTAACCATGTTCTAAACGTTCTTGCATCATGGTGAAATTACCATAAATTAACGGATTACTCATATCACCATTTCTTCTTCCCCATGTCATCATCAAAATTGCTTCAGAATTTTCATCTTCAATAGCCTCAGATAAATTCACTGCTGCATTTTTACTAGCAACCCAATCTGGAGAGGTTCGGTAAAATCCAGGTATTTGGCTCTGATCTTGTAAAATAACATAGTCCCATTCTTCGTTATTTTCTCGAAGCGTAGTATTCCACAAATTGCCTGAAGTATTGACATTATCCCAGTGTTGGGATAATCGCATCCCACCACCTGTGAGTGTTTCTGTGTTGTTGTGTTGTCCGGTTACATTTAGAATTTCATGGAGCAACACATCGACATTGTTGGTGTAAATGTAACTATTTCCGATCATCAGAAGGTTAGTAGGATAAGCACTGCCTGAATTATTGTTACTATTATTTCCGCCAGTATTGTTGCCAGTTCCATTACCACCGGTATTATTGCCTCCAGTGTTATTGCCAGTTTCATTTCCACCTGAATTATTGCCAGTATTATTGGTCCAGCCGTTCCAAAATGCGGCAAGGTCTGGCTCAACATCGACGTCAAGCAATATTGTATCTTCGAGATTACCATCGTTGTGTACATCAATAGTATAATTCATGGAGGTTCCAGCCCCCATCTGTTGAAGTGCGCCATTCATGGAGGTAAAAGAAATCGAGGTCGCATATGATGGTTCAACTGAGACATAGACTGTGATATTCGAAGAAACTCCTGCATCCGGTTCAGTGACTATAATTTCAAACGAACCACTATCATTTGGAGTCGCACCAGAATCCAATCGGACTATGAAAGAAGTGTCAGCAGAAAATGTTGGAAGTACATTTTCCACAGATTCATTGACAGATGTAACGTTCCATACACTGGGTAAACCGGTCAGATCTAGTGTGATGTTATATGACTCAATCGAAGAACCGTTGTTATGAATTGTCAATGTTATATTATCAGAATACCCCTCTTGGATAACGACATGTGATTTATCGAGAGTTAGTTGTATGGAAGGGTGTGCAGAAGTAACAAATGCTAACGGCGATAAACTTGCTAATAGCAAAATTGCTACAAATGAAAGAGCACGCCCTGCTGGTTTTGACATAAGACCAAGCCGAGCCAATAGCACATCCCTCTTGAGTGAATCGGCGTTTAGGGTAAATATTTACTAAAAAATAGTTCATCCATGCCGAAGCGATTCAATTCTAGATGGATCGATTTGTTCCCAAGGAAATTCTCCTGAAGGCCCGACATTACGGCCGAAGTGGCCTCCAGCAGCAGTAACAGAATAAATCGGCCTTTGTAAGTTGAGGTCACGTGAAATGGCACCTGGTCTGAAGTCGAAGGTTTCGTTAACCCTTCGAGCGATTTCAATTTCAGATTCGCTTGAAGTGCCGAATGTTTCAACCCTCACGCTGACAGGTTCTGCAACCCCAATAACGTAAGCCAATTGTATTTCACATCTGTCTGCAAGACCTGCTGCAACGACATGTTTGGCCGCCCATCTAGAAGCGTATGCTGCCGACCTGTCGACTTTTGAAGGGTCCTTGCCAGAAAATGCGCCGCCCCCATGACGACCCATTCCACCATAAGTATCGACAATTATTTTTCGACCAGTCAATCCTGCATCGGCATACGGGCCACCCGGGTCAGCAAACCTGCCGGTTCCGTTAACCACTAGTAGGTAATTATCATCTAATAACTCGCTAGGTATCGATTGCTCGACAACATGCTCCTTGATTTGTTGTCTGACATATTCCAATTCTTTTTCTTCGGAGCCACCAAATTGTTCTTTCAATTTATCATCGTGCTGAATAGCAATTACAACAGTATGAACTCGTGAAATACTGCCATCCTCATTGTATTCAACTGTAACTTGAGATTTGCCATCTGGTCTCGACCAAGGTAGAATTCCTTGCTCTCTAACAGTGGTCAAGCGGCGAGTTAATCTTTGTGACAAAGCAGCAGCAAGAGGGAAATATCGGCCTTTTAGACCGTCATAATTCTCGGTTTCATTACAGGCATATCCAAACATCATGCCCTGGTCTCCGGCTCCTTGATTCAAACCATCCTTGTTAACACCTTGAGCAATATCAGCCGACTGTGTGGTAATGTGAACTTGAACATCACATACTTTGGAGTCAGTGGCGTCCATGCCGATGCTATGTGAATCATAGCCAATTGCTGCCCCCGCTTTTCTGGCAATCGATTCATAATCAGGTGTCGCACCATTGAGAGAAACTTCACCTGCCAATACAATCAAGCCTCTTTCTTCCTTACCCTTGACACACGTTTCAACCGCTACTCTAGCGTTGGAGTCAATCGCTAGACAAGCGTCTACAATAGCATCCGAAATTGCATCACATAATTTGTCGGGGTGCCCACTGGTCACTGATTCTGATGAGAACAGTACTTTCGTCATGAACGGTGCGCCTAATCAACCATTTATGAATAAATCGCCTCATTAGCGTAAAAAATATTCTTTATAGTAATAATTTTGTCAAAGTTTCCTTTTCCGTCTTAATCTTTTTAGCCTCTTTGAAACGAATGCTTGATGTTCTAAACCGTCTCCGCCCACACATGACCACATATGTTGCAACCGCTTACCGGACCCACACGCTTGGAGAAATTCAATCGAAAGGTGCTGAACTTGTTGACCAGGAGGTAACCGTCGCAGGTTTCATGGAAGCCAACCGAGGTAAAGGAGCGATATGCTTTGTCGATTTGAGAGATGGGACTGGAACAACGCAGATTTTTTTGAAGTCAGATAACATCGGTGAGGAAAACCTAGACATGGTTCAAAGAATGACCCGTGAGTCTACATTACAATTTACCGGAATTGTCTCCGAAAAAAGACCGCCTAAGGTGAAAGATGGCGAGCCAACTCCGCCGCCAGCGTATGAAGTGGTGGCAAACTCAGTCAATGTAATCGCCAAAGCCGAAGCACCACTGCCACTAGGTGTCACAGATACAGTTCATGTCGCCTTAGACACTAGACTTGACAACAGATTTTTAGATCTTAGAAGAGCACATGTTGCTGCAATGTTTAGATTAAGAGGTAAAGTGCTGCAGTATGGCAGAGAGGCTCTGATCAACGAAGGTTTCTTTGAAACACACACACCGAAAATTGTTGCAACTGCTACAGAAGGAGGGACCGACCTATTTCCGATGAAATATTTCGACACACCGGCATACCTTAACCAATCGCCGCAACTATTCAAGCAACTATGTATGTCTGGTGGACTTGAGAGGGTTTTTGAAATCGGACCTGCTTTCAGAGCAGAAAAACACGATACTTATCGACATCTCAACGAATTCATTTCTTTTGATATCGAATGCTCTTGGGCTACTGATGACGACGTCATGGGTGTCTTAGAGCGAATGATTCACCACATGTGGAGTTCGATTGCTAAAGATGAAGAATCTCAAAAGCACATCGATACAATAAATCAATATCGAGAAACTCAAGGTGAAGAACCTATTGAAGTTATAGTTCCTGAATTACCATTCCCGAGAGTGTCATATTGTGACGCAATCGACATCATCAAAAAGAAAGGTGGTAAAATTGAATGGGGCGATGATATTGATGCAGAAAATTCGGATTTACTGGCCGAAGATTTACCACAATTTTACTTCCTCCCGAAGTGGCCGATGGACCTCAAACCGTTTTATATTCACCAAGTCGAAGGTGAAATTGGCTCTACTGGAAAGCAACTCAGTCGTGGATTTGACCTAAACTTCGGCCGTGATGAATTGACATCGGGTGGTCAAAGAGAACACAGAATGGATGTACTAATTGAGAACCTAAAGGATATGGAATTAGACCCGGAAGAATTTGAATTCTATGTTGCAGGATTTAGACATGGTGTTCCTCCCCACGCTGGCTGGGGACTTGGAGTTGAAAGAATTCTGATGAAATTAACCGGTTCTAAAAATGTTAGAGAAACTGTCCTGTTCCCAAGAGATCGCAAACGCGTTAGCCCTTAGATTCACACAATATCTAACGGCGAGTCACTTGATGAATGGCGACTCACAGTGCCATCTTTAGAGACTACAAACTTCTCAAAATTCCAACGGATGTCTCCAGCACTTCCATCTTTTCCGGTCGATTGACAAAGTAGCTCAAACAACGGATGTTGATGTTCACCCTTGACTGCTAATTTAGCCATCAAAGGAAAATTAACATTGTACTTTGAGGAGGTGAATTCACAAATTTCTTCATGAGTACCCGGCTCTTGTCCACCGAATTGATTACATGGGAACCCTACAACCATGATTTCACTTCGCTCGGAAATCTCTTGCAGTTGAGTATATTGTCGAGTAAATCCGCATGCACTGGCTACATTGACTACAACCCATTTTGTAGTGTCAGAGTTCCCTAACTCCCTTAGGGTAGTTTCGGTTCCTGACATAGTGCTAAATCTCACATCTAAGGGATTGCCCATAAATCCCCGAGTGAGTACTACTCTTCAAACTATTAGTTGCTAGAGTAAATGTGATAGTTTACCAGTACTACGATTTGCTATGGCGGTAGATCGGATGCAATGGGGGGCTGAAAGTTGGCAATATGCTGACTTGTACATGCCCGATGACCCTTCACCCTACCAAAAAGATGTAGGAATCCCGTGCATTATGCTGATTCACGGAGGTTTTTGGAAAGAAAAATACGATTCAGACTTGATGAAACCGATTGCTATAGATTTGGCCGAGGCTGGTGTTGCAGCATGGAATATCGAATTTAAGCGATGGAGCGACGGTGATGAAGGTGTATGGATGGACACATTATCTGATGTGATGAGGGCATGGGGGCAGTTGGCTTTACTTCCTGGGATTGACATTACTCGTTCGATGGTTCTAGGGCACTCCGCTGGTGGACAATTGGCACTTATCCTTGCGTCCAAAGCTGAAAGAAAGCCTTGGCTTGCGATTGCTCAAGCACCAATAACCGATTTGATTGCATCAGATAATGCAAAATTATCCGATGATGGAGATGCAGTAAGGCGTTGGTTAGGATGTACTCCGGAAAACAATCCCAAACTTTGGACTCAGGTTAACCCTGTAGATAACCCTCCAGTATCACCCGTGCTAATTATTCACGGTGAACAGGATGATGAAGTACCGCATGAGCAATCTGAGACATACACTAGAGTGATGAAGGCAAAAGGAGCTGATGTTCAAAAATTATGGCTACCCGGAGATCATTTTTCAATTATTGACGTTGCCAGTGACGATTGGCTCGTTCAGTTAAATGCAATTCTCGATTGGCTCTAATGCGAACGCATATCATGGAAGACCTGTTGGATTAAATCATGGAACTACTGGGTAAGGATTTCCCGTACGCCGATAACTCTCTGCATGGCAAGCACGCTTTGATTTGCGGTGCCAGTAAAGGAATTGGTTTAGCTACTGCAAAAATGATGGCCAAAGCGGGTGCTAATGTCAGTATTTGTGCGCGTAACCAAAAGGCCTTAGAAGAATTATTATTGCAATTAAATCAACTAGGCAGTGGCAAACACAACATGTATGTTATCGACTTAGAAGATTGTGAAACACTTGGTGATAAAGCAGAACTAATCTTGTCAGAACAGGGACCTGTTCATATCTTAGTAAATAATTCTGGAGGACCTCCTGGTGGACCATTACTATCCAATGAGATTCAAGATTTTGAGGCACCTTTCAAAAGACATCTTCATGCATCACACATTTTGGTGCAAAAACTTGCACCTTACATGGCAGCAGAAAACTACGGTCGAATCATCCAAATCATCTCTACTTCAGTTAAAGAACCAATTCCAAATATCGGCCTGTCCAATACACTTAGAGGCGCTATGGCTTCATGGGCAAAATCTCTATCACGTGAGTTAGATTCCTGCATCACCATCAACAATGTTTTACCTGGTTTTACCGATACTGAAAGGTTGGGAAGTTTGGCAGATTCGATTCACAACAGCACCGGTAAAAGTCGGCAGGAAATACACGCTTCTTGGATTGACCAAGTTCCTATTGGCCGCTTGATAGACCCGTTGGAAACCGCTTCTGCAATTGTGTTTCTTTCATTGCCCGCCTCTGGAGGGATTAGAGGCATTTCATTAGCAGTTGATGGCGGCAGACTACGCGGTATCTAATCAGCGGAATAGGTCAAACCAAACTGGATAGTGGTCCGATACATTTGACGTGCTGAAAGACGATGTATCAACTCCCCAACTACCGACTAGTCGTCCACTCAAATCACCAGTCGTAACGATTCGGTCATACGCGCAATCAGCTGATGCCACAGTCGTATCAGCAGAATCAGGAACCAACCAAGTATAGTTTGAATTTCGCATTGGAGATTGCCACAATTCTTCCGATGATACATAACTGCATCCAGCGTTGTAATCACCCAGAATTACAATATCGCTCTCTTGAGGATTTTCAGTTTGAAAATCTTGAACCACGGTATGTAGAGCATTTATTTCTTCCAAAGCCGATGCTGGTTTGGTGTGGATTGTAATCAAAGTGAAATCGAATCCCGATGAGTTACCGCTGGCATTCAATAATTCAAAACTCCCCAAATAAGGTTCTTTTTGGAATAAATCATTTTCTGAATCATTATACAATGAACCATTAATTGGAGAAAATACGGTAGTGTTGTAGTAATACGCGTACTGTTCTTGGTATGTATCATCTTCTTGCTGACCACTTCTTTCACTGAGTAACATGCTCCAAGTATTATTCGAACGATTATTTATCTGTTCAAGAAAATCATAAGGTACGGTTTGATCAATATCGCGTATCTCTTGTACTGAGACCATATCATATTGTAAAACCGTATCTACCAACACGGACACAACCTCTGGTTTACTCATTTTTGATTCACCAAAAACCTTGATGTTGAATGTGGCTATCCGGGCTACTTCTGAACGGTTTAAGGCTGGAATGTCACGGGCAACCGTTTCATTTTCAGAAGACTCTAAATCTACATCATCGGAATCATCATCTGAATCAACATAGACAAAAACAGTATTTTCATCCTTGTGCACCACCAAGTGTATCGTCATCGGTGCAAGAATTAAAATTGCCACTAGACTCAGTGCTTGGAGGTAACCATCCAATGAACCCATGACTATCTGCTACAGGCTTTCGTATAATTAATATTCTTAAAAAAACGATTAGAATATGTTAATCATCAACCTGCTATGGC
>MDTD01017511.1_pt1 | contig 12688 bp, 11 predicted proteins | sample 811221 | NCBI WGS metagenome assembly MDTD01 (sample SAMN05326646, study PRJNA326480) | marine metagenome | isolation source: seawater | place: Pacific Ocean: South West | collected 2011 | reverse complement strand
ATAACTTCGTGAGTAACTGTGTCGCCGAATTCAATTACTTGCTCGATAAGGTGCCGTTCGTCTTCGTTGATTGCGTCGCTTGCAGCTGCTTCCTCTGCAAATGCTAGTAATTCTTCTTCTGACACTTCACCATCTGTGAACCCATTTGGGAGATCAGCTCCTACAAGTCGAACAACACCGTTTGCTACCCATCTGAGAGGTGCTATTTTTGACAAGACTCTTACCAAGGGAGCTGTTCGAGTAGCACTCCTATCCGGGTGAGCTAAGGCCCAGCTTTTAGGAAGAGCTTCTGAGAGAGCGAAAAGGATAAGTAGTTCAGCGACGAAAACGATTACTAATTGCCATGCTCCCCAATGATTTAACACTAATCCAGCGACTACAGTCGCAACCCCTATTTGGCAAGCTAATACTACGAAGAGAATAGGGTGAAGAACGTGCTTCCTTCTGTCAATGAGGTCACGGAGAATTAGCGCCCCTTTTCCTCCTTCTTCGGCAAGGGCTTCTGCCCTAGCTGAGCTGACTCGTGTGATCGCTGTTTCTGCTGCGGCCAGTAGGGCAGCTGCAGCTATCAATAGAACTAACGCAATTAATCCGACAATTTCTGCTTGACTCATGATAAATACAATTCAGATAGTAATTGTTTTTCTCTTTTTTTCATAACTGCTTTTTCATTAGGTTCAGCGTGGTCGTAACCCAAGATGTGTAGTACTCCATGAAGAACGAGAAGAGCTATTTCTTCTTCGAGTGTTTTATTTTGTGCTTTTGCGTTCTCCATTGCCTTTTCGGGGCAAATGACGACATCTCCAAGTAGCAAGGGGGTATCTGTTGTTGAGACATCAAATGAATCTATAGGAAAGGCAAGCACATCCGTGGGTTCGCTTTTTCCCAAGTATGTTTTGTTTAACTGTTGGATATTTTGGGTATCAACGAATATTAAATTCAGTTCGCCGGCTTGAACACCTTCAGCTTGCAACGTGTGGATAGCGAGATCTCTCCACTTCTCTTCATCGATGATTGCATCGGGGTGATCTTCGGGAATTTCCGAATTTACGATGACATTCAAGTTTTTTTACTGCTTCCTGAACGCTGACCATACGCGTCAACTATGGCCTGAACGATTCGGTGGCGGACAATATCTTTACTATTTAAATGAATGAAAGCTATATCGCTGATACCTCCAAGTATCTCCTCAAGCTCACCTAGTCCACCTCTACCACCTGTTACGTCAATTTGCGTTAGATCTCCTGTGACGACAACTCGTGAACCAAATCCGATTCTTGTCAGGAACATCTTCATTTGCTCTGGCGTCGTGTTTTGCGCTTCGTCAAGAATAACAAATGCGTCGTTAAGAGTTCTTCCCCTCATGAAAGCTAAGGGAGCCACTTCGATGATTGCTTCATTTAGGAATCTTTCAACGGTTTCCAATTCCATCATGTCATAGAGAGCGTCGTAAAGAGGGCGAAGGTAGGGGTCGACTTTAGCCATGAGGTCACCGGGAAGAAAGCCGAGCCGTTCTCCGGCTTCTACAGCTGGTCGTGTAAGAATTATTCGTCTGACTTGCTTTGTTTGCAGGGCTTTAACTGCCATTGCGACTGCTAGCCAGCTCTTACCTGTTCCGGCAGGGCCTATTCCAAACGTTATAACATTCTCATTGATAGCCTCTATGTAGTTCTTTTGTCCGGCTGATTTTGGGCGGATTGTTCGGCCTCTCACTCGAAGGATATCAGTACCAAAAATATCAGAGGGCTTTTCATCCGCGAGGACCATATCTATGGACCTTCCGAGGCTTGTTGCGTCTATTACATGCCCCTTTTCGAGTAGGGCTACCATTTCTTCAAAGAGGGCTCCTACTTTAGGGGCACTTGCTCCTTGGATTGATATCTGGTTACCGCGCGCGTGTATTGTTGCATCTGGGAAGGCGGCTTCAATTGATTTGAGATGAAGATCTCTTTCTCCAAAAAGTCCCGGCATTAGGTGATTACCTGGGATACTTATTTTTACTGTGGATTCAGTCATTGTTGTGTCTAGCGTATTGCACTGATGTACTAATGCCAAGATTTTTTAGAAGTTCCTTTTTTTTAACGGGTTTCATGCGATGTCTATGACAATTTTCCCGGTATTTAGATTTTTCTCCATCCTCGCGTGGGCTTCTGCTATTGATTCAAAGGGGAAGACCGAATCAATTACCGTTTTGAATTGACTGTCAAACTCTGAAAGCAAATGGTTAGAAAAATTTTGTGTTAACGCAATCTTTTCTTCTAAAGACCTTGATCTTAAGACTGTGCCTATCAACGTAATTCGTTTTCTCAAAAGCGTTCCCAGATCTATTTCTGGCTTTCCCACCCCCATTAAACCGACTTGGACGATGATTCCTTTCGTAGATATTGCTTTGACATTGCGTTGGAGGTAACTGCCACCTACTAAGTCAATTATGACGTCTACCCCGTTGCCTTTTGTCCAGGTTTGAATTACCTCCACAAAATCTTCCTGCTGGTAATCAATACCTCGGTCAGCACCTAGCGCCATGCAGGATGCAATTTTCGCTTCAGATGCTGTTATGGCTACCTTTGCTCCTAGTCTTTTGGCGATTTGTATCGCTGCTGTCCCTACCCCTGAAGCGCCTGCATGTATGAGACATGTTTGGTGCTTTTGGAGTCCCCCTTTGTCTACCAAAGCGTCATATGCAGTTAACCATGCTTCAGGAATCGATGCAGCTTCTTGCATGGTTAGATTTTCTGGAATTACCATAACTTGTCGGTGATGAACCGTTAGGAACTCTGCGTACGCTCCGGAGGTTACGATTCCCATAACCTGATCGCCATTACTAAAACCGGTCACTTCGGTACCCTTATCTTTGACTGTTCCAGCGAATTCAAGTCCAGGGATTTCATACTTGCTTGGAGGCGCTGGGTATAGTCCCATTCGTTGGAGAATGTCAGCTCGATTTAGTGCGGTCGATTGTACTTTGATGAGTAGTTCATTGGCTTCTGCTTGTGGATCTGGCACTGACTTAAAGCGGAGTTCTTCCACCCCACCATATTTTTCTAGAACAATAGCTTTCATTTTTTTAACTTCAATTCCTCTGCACGATCGCGTAGTTCGTATTTGAGGACTTTTCCTGAAGCGTTTAAAGGGAGATTGTTAATGAAAGCTAACTCTCGTGGACATTTGTAATTAGCCATTTCTTGCCTGCACCATTCTATTATTTGATCTGTGTTGGGTGTTTCACCGGAAGCGGGCACGATAAATGCGAAGCCTACTTCACCCATTCTTTCGTCAGGGACGCCCACTATGGACACTTGACCGATTTGTGGGTGCTGGAGCATTATGGATTCGACCTCAGCGGGATAAACATTAAATCCACCGTTGATGTACATGTCTTTTTTTCTATCGGTTATTGCAATATTGCCATCATTATCCATTACTCCTATATCTCCTGTAAGGAGCCAACCATTTTCTGTGATTGTCTCACTGGTTTGACTAGGATCGTCTAGATACCCGACCATGATGTTGTAACCCTTTACGGTTATTTCTCCAGGCTGGCCCCTCTCAAGTTCTGTTCCGTTGTCATCGACTATCTTGATTTCCATCCCCGGCATAGCTCGTCCGGATGTTTTGGCTATTGTTTCTGGGTCGTCGTCGTGCCGGCACATGGTTGCGAGACCTGAACCCTCTGTAAGCCCATATCCGGTGACTATTTTTTCGAACCCTAATCGTTCTCGCATCTGTATTATCATTTCAACAGGTATTGCTGCGGCTCCGGTGACGGCAAGTCGTAGTGTAGTCATGTCAAATGTTTCTAAATCGGGATGATTTAATATTGTTTGGTAAATGGCAGGAGGACCTGGAAGCATTGTTATTTTGTCCTTTGGAACTCTCTCCATTACTTGTTGTACGTCGAAAATGGGATGAGGGAGCATGCAGGCTCCCTTCATTAAACAGGCGAGGATGCCTGCATTTAGTCCAAAGGAATGGAAAAAGGGGTTCACAATTAGATATCGATCTCTCGCTTGAAGCCCGATAATGTCTGCCCAGTCGTTATAGCCTCGGACGACTGCTGAGTGCTTCAGCATTGCTCCCTTGGGTGCGCCAGTTGTTCCACTTGTGAACATGATATGGCACAGGTCCTCACCGCTGACGCCCTCTGCTCTTGTTTGAACTTCGGGGATTCTGGACTCTTTTGCTCTGCGAAGAAAGTCATTGAAAGAGGTTGTTCTTTTCTCAGCGTTTCCCTTTAGGATTATGATTTCCTGCAATGTTGTTTCTGCATCTGTTCCCTCCAGAAGTTTTACGTAGTTTGTTTCAAGAAAATCTGTAACTGTGAAAAGCAACGAAATATCTGCTTTGGTAATGACATACGAAGCTTCTTTACCTTTAAAGCGAGTGTTAATAGGTACCAGGACTCCTCCTGCTACATGTACTCCTAACGCAGCTATCACCCATTCCCACGTGTTGGGGGCCCAAATCCCAATTCGATCCCCTGGTGTGACACCGGTTTCTATAAGCGCATTCGCTGACTTATAGATTTCGTCTTTGAGTTCGGTAAAGGATAATTGGAACTCGCCGTCAACAAGCGCTTGATGATTTCCATATGTAGTAGCAGAGTATTCAATAAGTTCGGGTATTGTGCGCCATGGTGCTTCTTCCATACGCGTTTAGCCTATAGTGTCTTTCAAAGTAGGGCGAACCGCTGTAGTCGTTATTGCAACCCCCCATAGGTTCCGCCAGCTACTGGTATTGCCGCTCCGGTAATAAAGTTTGCTTGTTCAGAGCATAAAAAAGCTGCGATTTTCCCAAAGTCATTCGCTGACCCTATCTTTTGTGCGGGGACAGTCTGGGCAAGGTCTTCCATATTCTCTTCGCCGTATACTTCGAGAACGCGATCTGTTGCATGGAGTCCGGGCTGTATTGAATTCACAGTTACTCCATCGGATGCTATTTCTAGTGCCATGGTTTTCAAAAATCCGGTAACTCCTGCTCTGGCTGTATTTGAAAGCATGATATTTGGGATTGGTTGCCGAACAGATATTGAAGTTATTGCTAGTACCCTTCCCCATTTTTTTTCTTGCATGTCTGGAACAGTTTCTTTACACATTGCGACAACGGACATGAGATTCAATTCAATCGCGGTCAAGTACTGTTCAACATCGGTTGATGCGAAGGTCCCCGTGGGAGGCCCTCCAGCATTTGTTATTAGGATGTCAATGCTAGTTCCAAGTTGTGATTTTGCGTCTTGAACGAGCGCTTGTGATCCTTTGACAGTTGAAACGTCTGCGGTAATAGGAATTGAGTTTGGAATCTTGCTTGCGGCTTGCATTAATCGCTCTTCATTTCTTCCAGATATAACTGTTTTGCAACCAGATTCTGCTAATGCAAGCGCAGAGGCGAAACCTAATCCAGCTGAAGATGCTGAAACCAAAGCTGTTTTTCCCGATATACCTAAATCCATATAAATAGATAGTAGTCGTTCAATGACTGCCTTATGCTTTTTGCCTCAATAGGCTAGCTTTCTAATGCCCGCTGGAGGAGAACTTTAGCTAGGTCTCTTCGATATGACTCGTTTCCATGTATATCTGTGGGTGGGGTGAGCCCTGAATCTGCTAGTTCGCAAACTTCTTTGGATGAGCCACCGGATTTTAGAGCATTTTCTGCGTCTACTGCTCTAACAGGAGTAGACCCCATGTTGACCATACCGATGCCAGGATTGTCACCAGCTTGCAGAGCACAACCGACTATTGCCCAATCTTGAGCTCTGCGGTTAAATTTCTGGTAAGCCCAGCTTTCTCCCGTGTGTTTTGGAACAATTATTTCAGTTAGGAGTTCATCTTCTTTAACTTCGGTTTCCCAGAAATCAGTGAAGAAAGCATCAGATTCAACTTTTCTTTCCCCTGAGGGTCCTGAAATCACCAGCGTGGCTCGCGTGGCGAGGATGGCAGCTGGAAGATCAGAAGCAGGGTCACCGTGACATAGGGATCCCCCGATGGTTCCTCGATTTCTAACTTGAGGATCCCCTACATGGCTCGCTGTATGGGCAAGTAAGGGAATGTGTTCTTTAAGAATGTCAGATTGTTCTACCTGCCGATGCTTGGTAAGAGCACCAATAGCTACCACATCACCTTTGTCTTGAATGTATGAGAGGTCTTCCATTGCTCCGATATCAATAAGAACTTCAGGTGTGGCTAATCTCAACTTCATGAGAGGAAGTAACGAATGCCCTCCAGCTAACAATTTCGCTTCATCCCCATATTCAGCGAGTAACGATAAAGCTTCTTCTTTTGATTGTGCTGGTTTATAGTCAAACTTTGCTGGGATCATGAGCTTTCCCCTATCTGTACTGGAATTCCATCGGGGTTTTGTGCTGCCCATTGAACTGAACGGACGATCATTTCGTAACCTGTGCATCTGCATAGGTTCCCTTCTAAGTTTTCTCGGATCTCCTGTTCGCTTGGATTAGGTATCTCATCAAGTAGAGCTGTAGCTGCCATCAACATTCCAGGGGTGCAATACCCGCATTGCAATCCATGTTCTTGCCTAAAGCCCTCTTGGACTGGAGTAAAAGATCCATCGTCATTTGCAAGACCTTCAACAGTGGTTATTTCGTGGTTGTTTGCTTGCACTGCTAGCACTGTGCAAGATTTAACAGCGTTTCCGTCGAGGAGCACCGTGCAAGCCCCACAGTTTGATGTGTCACAACCTATGTGTGTTCCCGTTAAACCGCATTCCTCACGTATGAAGTGTACGAGTAGTGTTCGGGGGTCAACGGATTTATGGTATGCGTTTCCATTTATATTTATTGATGTTGGATAACTCATTTAGATCCTCCTTGAAGTATTTCCCAGAGCTTCTGAGGCGTTGCTGGCATATCAATGTGAGTAACACCTAAGTGTCTTACGGCGTCTACCACTGCGTTCATAACTGCTGGTGGCGTTCCTACTGAACCAGACTCCCCTATCCCTTTCGCACCCAAAGAATTATTTGGGTTCGGGGTGTTTATTCTTCCAGAAATATATGAAGGTAGGTCGGGCGCCCCTGGCATAAGGTAATCGATGAACGTTGCGGTTGTGGGCTGTCCATTCTCGTCATAGCTAAATTCTTCGTATAGGGCTTGTGCGATGCCTTGCGCGACTCCCCCATGTACCTGACCTTCAGCCAGTAATGGATTTATAACTGTTCCGCAATCATCCACAAGGTACATATCACGAATCCTCGCATCCCCTGTTTGTCTGTCGATCTCAATTACGCACGCATAGGCTCCCGATGGAAAACTAAAATTCGGTACTTCTTGGAGGATCGTAGTATCTAGTGACCCGGGGTCCATAGTCTCTGGGAGTTCTAAGCGTTGGAAACTGAAGGTGGCGACTTCTGCCCACGTAAGGTTTTTGCTTGGGGTTCCTTTAACGAAAAGGCTCCCATCAGCGACCTCAATATCCTCTGGGTTTGCCTCAAGTTTATGCGCCGCTATTGATTTAGCGTTCTCAACAATCTTGAGCGAGGCGTTTTTTACACCTTCACCTCCTACAGCAACTTGTCGAGAACCCATTGTTCCAATTCCTTGCGGAATAGTTGCAGTGTCTCCATGCCGGACAGAAATCTTTTCATAGTCAATACCAAGATATTCTGAAGCAATCTGTGCGAAAGTCGTGACTGTACCCTGCCCGTGTGGGGAGGCTCCTGTGTAGATAATCGCAGAACCATCGGGCTGGATTCGTATTTGAACTGATTCCCACGACCCAAGGTGACCGAATCCTTCAAGAGAACCCGGTGGACCAAATCCTGCAATTTCCAGCCAACTTGAAAATCCTATTCCCAAAAGCGGTTTCTGAGAATTCTCTCGGTTAGCAGCCTGTTCTTCTCTTAAACTTTCATAATCCATGATATTGAGTAGTTCATCCAAGGCTCCTTCAAAATTTCCACTGTCATACACGGCGAGTTCCGAGTGGGTCGGATAGGGGAAACTGTCCTTAGGGATGTAATTTCGTCGGCGCACCTCTGTGGGATCCATGTCAAGTTTGTATGCAATATGGTCCATTGCGCGCTCTATGAGATACGTGGCTTCGGGACGTCCAGCTCCCCTGTAGGCAGCGATAGGAGTCGTATTCGTTAAAACATTTCTCCATGCAATAGAAACATTCGGGATCACATAGCAACCTGCAGACATTGCAGTTGTTAGCACCGGCATTCCCATTCCAGTTCCGTCTGCATATCCACCCATATCTTGTGAAGCAAAAACTTTTAGTGCCTGAATCTTTCCTTCATTATCAAATGCAACACTTACCTCTTGCTCTTGGGCTCTTCCGTGATACATGGAAGTCATGGCTTCGCTTCTTGTTTGAGAGTATTTCACCGGCCTATTGAGGATCTTCGAAAGAACTGGTGCAACGAAAAACTCTGGGGTGAAATTAATTTTTTGCCCGAATCCTCCGCCGACATCGGGAGTGATGACGCGACATTGATCTTGGGGGATATCTAGCCATGCACTGATTCGGTTTCGTAGATGATGCGGGGCTTGAAAACTAGCCCAAATAGTCAGGCCTGCAGGACCGTAGTCTGCTAGACATGCGTTTGTTTCAATAGGAGCTGCGGTGCAACGATTATTGACAAGTTTGATTGTTTCTGTATGCGGTGCGGCATCAAAGATAGCTTGGTGATCATCTTCAGTGGGAACTTCTGCGACTGTATTTGAACCTAGTTCCTCATATAAAAGTGGCGCATCTTCCGCAGTTGCTTCCTCTATGCTTGTCACTGCTCCAAGCGGTTCGTAATCAACTATTACTAGTTCTGTTCCATCTGCTGCTGCGTATTTGCTTTCCGCCACAATTACTGCCACTGCTTCTCCAACAAAGCGCACTTTATCAATGGCCAGCGCTGGCCTCTCAAGTCCCGGCACACCTGGCAAAGGTGGAAGCTCAAGATCAGCCGCAGTCCACGCTCCTATGACTCCTTCACATTCTAACGCTGCTGACACGTCAATGCCTTTGATCAGTGCGTGTGCCTCTGTGCTTCGGACAAAAGCCATATGGGTTGTCCCTGTGAGTTGAATGTCATCAACGAATTGACCCCTGCCTGTTAAAAGATTGGGGTCTTCTTTACGGATTACTTTCGTTCCAACTATCGACATATAACCTCCCCAGGTACTTATGAAATATAACGCTCTTTTCAATACTTATTCAATATCAAAGATGAATTCATGTCTAATAGGTTTTGCTTTAAGATTACATCATGACCCCTGCGATAGCAGAATTAGAGGATGCAGGTTTTGAGTATGAGCTTTTGCATTATGATCACGACCCTTCAGCTGGGAGTTATGGAGGCGAAGCTGCTAGTAAATTAGGGCTAAACGAAGAAAGCGTGTTTAAAACTTTGATGTCTGAATTAAATACAGGCGAGTTCGTTGTCTGTTTGATACCTGTTTCGGCTTCCCTGAATTTAAAAGCCCTAGCGAAAGCAGCTGGAGTCAAAAAAGCCTGCATGGCGAATGGAAAAGTCGCTGAGCGAAGAACTGGATATGTCTTGGGCGGCATTTCTCCTTTTGGCCAACGCCGCTACCACCGAACATTTGTGGAGAAAATAGCATTATCAATGAACTCAATATATGTAAGCGCCGGGAAAAGAGGTCAGGAAATCCGCATAGTTCCTAATGCTTTCTCTGTCCTACTTGATGCGTCCTTCGTTACACTTACCAACTATGACTGAAGACCTTTCCAATATGCATTTATCAAAAGCTGAGTTTCAAGAATACGGATACCGCCTTGTTGATTGGCTTGCGGAATACTTTGACACCGTTGATCAATATCAGGTGCTCCCCACTATAAAGCCTGGCGATATCAGGAATATGCTTCCAGTTTCCGCTCCCGAGAAGGCTGAGTCAATGGAAGAGATCATTGCTGACCTTGATAGGGTCGTGATGCCTGGCGTTGCTCACTGGCAGCATCCTGGTTGGTACGCTTTCTTTCCTTCGGGGGCATCCCCTGTATCCGCTTTGGGTGAGTTCGTGGCTGCGGGTTTAGCAACGCAGGGAATGATGTGGTCCACAGCTCCAGCTGCCACTGAGATAGAAAATGCGGTTTTGGATTGGCTTGTTGACCTTCTTGGGCTTCCATCTTCCTGGCGTTTGGATCAGGGACCTGGAGGAGGCGTTATCCAAATGAGCGCATCGGATTCGACACACCTCTCTCTTGCTGTGGCGAGGCATCAATTTGAGCTGTCAGGCGCAGATGCAAATTCACTCGTCGCATACGGCTCTTCTCAGGCCCATTCGTCTATCGAAAAGGGAGCTCGAATAGCTGGATTTAAACACATTCGTTCGGTGCCAGTAACTCAAACGTTTGGGATAGATGCTGATGCTTTCGAACAAATGGTTCGGGATGATATTGATTCTGGCCTCACCCCGGCATGGGTCTGCTCGGCAGTTGGCACAACAAATACGACAGCGATGGATCCTATCCGTGCAATAGCCACTATTGCTTTGGAGAAGGGAATGTGGCATCACGCTGATGCAGCTTACGCTGGTAGTGCAATGATCTGTCCAGAGTTCAGAGAACTTCAAGACGGCGTTGAACTTGTCGATAGCTACACATTTAATCCACACAAGTGGCTCTTGACAAATTTTGATTGCTCAGTCTTTTGGGTTTCTGACCGTTCAAAACTAATAGAAACTTTAAATATTTTGCCACCGTATCTCCGCAATGAAACGGAGGACAATCCGGCTGCTATTGATTACAGGGATTGGCATGTGCCTTTGGGCAGACGCTTTAGAGCTTTGAAGCTTTGGTTTGTCCTTCGGTCGTACGGAGCGGAAAACTTGCGAACGTTCATTAGATCCCATGTCGCTTGGGCGAAAGAACTTGAGTCCAGGGTTATTAACGACTCAAGGTTAGAACTTATAGCGCCGCGGACGTTAGCATTAGTGTGCTTTCGTCATACTGACGGCAATGATGCAACAAGGGAATTAGCAGATGCAATCAATGCCAGTGGTTCAGCGTATGTAACTCCATCTGTAACCGATGATGTGTCTTATATTCGGGTTTCAATTGGGTCAACGTGGACTGAGCAGCGACATGTTGAAGATTTATGGGATCTAATTGATAGCAACGCCGGCCTAAAATAGTTTCAAGCTTATATGGAGAGACGAACTGCAGTAGTCACTGGCGCTAGCCGAGGAATTGGTAAAGCCTCAGCTATTGCTTTGGCTCAACGGGGTTTTGATGTGGCAATCACTGCTCGAACCATGTCAATGGGAGACCAATCTCCTGAACCTTCTGGACTAAGCGCAGTAATGCTTCCTGGTTCTTTAGAAGAAACAGCGAAAATTATCCGCTCATTCAATGTGCGAGCTTTCCCTTTCTATATGGACCTCATGGAAAGAGATAATTTGGTCCCCACGGCAGAAGCAATTATTGACAAATTAGGTTATGTGGATGTGCTATTGAGTAACGCCGTGTATAGCGGTCCAGGAAATTATGGAAGATTTTTAGACAACGATCTCAACGATGTAGAAGATCGCATTTTCGGAAATATCACTGCGCAAATGTTTTTCCTCAGACCGATCCTTGCTTCAATGGTGAACCAAGGAAGCGGAACTTTATTATTCATGACGTCAGCTGCAGCGTACGAACCGCCGTTCGCTATGCCCGGTAAGGGTGGTTGGGGGTCAGCGTATACCGTATCCAAAGGTGGCTTTCACCGCTTAGCGGTCCAGCTCGGGTACGAATATGGAGAAGATGGTATTACCTCGTTGAATCTTCAACCGGGACTAGTCGCTACCGAGCGAGTGAAAATTGTTCGTGGTCCAGTCGAGAACGTTGCCTCTTTAGGTGTAGAGCCTGAGGTTATTGGAGGGGTGGTTGCTCATATTGCTTCTAATGTAAGCGACTATATCTCTGGTGAAACCATCCAACTGCAAGACGTTGCTGCGGAAATTGGTTTGCTATGAGTTCCTTCATTGAATTCCGATGAGTTGCGCATACTCGTTAACGGATTCAAGATATTTAGATCTCGTTGCTTCATATTCTCTGCCGATTGAGCTAAGCATGACGGGGATGTGAGTAACTCCCATTTCTGACAGTTCATCTATCCGTTCCAAGTATTTATTAGGGTCCCATTTTTTTGACCCGAATCTCCCGGCATCCCAAGGCTCAATGGAGATAAATGGTTTCCCTTTTCTTTCGTATCGTTCCCATATCTCCATGAGGTCATTGATCCTTTTTCCTAAAGCAGCCATATCAGTAATTGCCGTTGTTTTAACAAACTTTTCCATCCCTTTAGGAGTGGCCATAGGAATCCATCCTTCACCGAAGCGTGCAACGCGCTCTAAAGCATTCTTAGAGTTACCACCAACCCATATCGGAGGTGAAGAATGGCCATTTTGAAAAACAGGGGTTGGTAACGAAATGATTTTCTTTGCTTCGAAGTTATAACCTTTCGTTGTAACTGGATTCCCAGTCCAAGCTTGTTTCATTATTTCAATGTAATGATCTAATAACTGACCTCTGTTCTCATAATCAGCGCCCGTTGCTTGGAATTCTTCTTTAAGGTAACCCGCTCCAACTCCGAGAATGAGGCGACCTAGTGAAAGGTTGTCAAGACTTGCAACCATTTTTGCTACTAGAAGTGGGTTACGGTATGCGACTATATAAAGATTTGTTAGTAGCTTAATTTTTTTTGTTGAAGTTGCTGCAGCTGCCAATGT
>MDTD01185776.1_pt1 | contig 12690 bp, 11 predicted proteins | sample 811221 | NCBI WGS metagenome assembly MDTD01 (sample SAMN05326646, study PRJNA326480) | marine metagenome | isolation source: seawater | place: Pacific Ocean: South West | collected 2011 | reverse complement strand
TAAAGTCCCATACCAATGTATGTAAAACCAATCTTTTCCATTTCAACCCTATTGAATACATTTCTAGTATCAATAAGGTTTGCGTTGCGCATAGATTTGGCAACAGTTTCCATGTCTAATAGCTTGAAACTTTTCCACTCCGTTAGGACTATTAAAGCGTCGGCACCGTTAACGCACCCGTAGGGATCGTCCATGATTACAGTGGATGTAAGCTGGGGTAGCTTTTCTTTTACGGTGGGGTCAAAAGCAAGGATCTCGTAGTCGTCTTCTTCCAATCTTTTAAGTACCTCGACAGCTGGTGAATAGCGAAGATCATCCGTACCTGCTTTAAAGGTAAGTCCCCACGCAGCTACTTTTTTATGCGGTGAATCAGTTGGTATAACACGCTGTACTTTCCGTGCAGTTCGGTCTAAATGTTTCTGGTTTAAATCAATGGTGTGCTCAAGAAGGGTGAAATCAAAGCCAAACGAACGCGCTACTTGAGCAAGAGAGGCACTATCTTTTGGAAAACACGACCCACCCCAGCCCGGGCCAGCGTTCATGTAGTCTGACCCTATTCTGGGGTCATAACCAATCCCATCTGTTACATCCTTTATATTTGCTCCAGTCATTTCGCACAGAGTAGCTATCTCATTGACAAAGGTAAGTTTCATGGCCAGGAAAGCATTTGCTGTATGTTTAATCAGCTCTGCTGATTCCCAACTGCTCATTAAAATAGGCGCGTTTAGTTTTGAATATAGTTTGGCGACCCTCTCCGAGTGTTCCCTTGAATTGGATCCAATGACTATTCTGCTTGGTTGAAGGAAATCTCTTATAGCGTTTCCCTCAGAAAGAAATTCGGGATTTGACACAACATGTACATCCGTTCTTGCAATAGCTTCTTGTAACCTGTTGGCTGTTCCTAATGGAACTGTCGACTTGTTAATAACAATTGAATTTGGTTGCAATACCGTCAGTATTTCATTGATTCCTTCTTCAAAATAAGATAGGTCAGAGCTGCCGTCTGTATTTGCTGGGGTTGGGAGGCACAGAAAATGAAATTCTGCATTCCCTGATGCGTTTGAGGCGCCCAAAACGAATGAGAGTTTCTTGGATTTAACAACGTCGCCTACCAATTCATCGAGCCCTGGTTCAAAAAAAGGAATTATGCCTGCTTCTAAACTTTTGACACGGTCATCGTTATTGTCGGCGATTACTACGTCATGGCCAAGGTGAGCTAAGCAAGCGCCCGTGGTAAGACCTACATAACCCGCTCCAATTACAGCTATTTTTGCCATTGTTCCTTCTAGAACTTCCCCTCACGAATTGTACCTATGTAAGGGCTTAAAATGTCAACGAATTCTTGATAATGCTCAAGAGTTCCGGGCTGGTTTAAGGTGCCCGGGATTAGCAATCTCTAATTTCATTGTGACAATTGAGAGCAGTTTCTGTTGAAGCATTTCAAACCTTTCGTCAAAGTCACCTGCTTTTATTTTCTTAGATAGATCAGGCATATCAACTGCCTCTAAGTCGGTTAAGATCGTGCGCAAATCATCTTGGTGAGAAGCTCTTCCCTCGATTTCCCTAAGAGCAATCTTTAACGCGTTAGCTGCGATTCGCAACTTCCATTTTGTAGCTCCAACTGATGTGGGTACGATTTCGTCTGCAATGCATTCTTCGACTGCTTGAATGAGTTCTATCGCTGAGGGAGCATCGTATGGGTAGTTCGACCGGGAGGGCAGACCCCAGTCTGACATGTCTACATTGTTCATTTAGTTATCTCCCCAATTGCTTGCAAAAGATCATATTCGTTCTCCGCTACGCGTCTCCCGATGGCTGCTATTTCCAGAGAATTAGTTCGTCCTTTTCGAAAATCCCCTCCCATCTGTAAGCATATAACTCCCCAACGTAACGTTCCGAATATTTCCCACCAGAAAAGTGATGCCTTCGTGACGTCCCGCCCGCTCTCTTGAGAGTAGTTTTCAATCAATTCATCATATGTACCTACACCAGCGACTTGTTCATCACTTCCAAACCTCCATGCGCGGACACACATCCAACCAAGATCTTGAATTGGATCACCAAACTGAGCTATCTCCCAATCAAGAACAGCGTTGAGTCCAGACGTGTCTATAAGAAGGTTGCCTAGTCTAAAGTCACCATGAACAAAGGTGGATTCAGAAAATTCAGGCTGATTTGCCCGCAGCCATCGAAACGCGAAGTCAAAAGTTGGGTGTGGATCATCCAACGCCTCGTAGATTGACTCAAGTGATAACAGGGGGTCTCGGATGTCACTAAGCTTGATTCCTTCAAATTGGCTTCTGTCTATCTTATGTATCGCTGCCAGCGCTTTTGCCATATCGTGAATAAGATTCTCTCTCGCCTTTTTCCACTGTGTATCTCGAAGAATTTTCCTTGCTATTGTCTCTCCCTGCATCTTTTCCGTAATGCTGAAACTTCGACTTCCTGAATCCTCAGAGAAACCTGAAGTAACTACAGTAGGTACAGGGACTCCATTTAGTTTTGCTATCTGAAGAATGCGTGATTCTCGTTCACAAGTCCCATTGAGTCGATCCATACCTTCGCGATCTATTTGCATGATTAATGAATGCTGCTTTTCTTCGGTACTCGCGTTGAAACTCCACGTTTCGCGATTTGCTCCTCCAGATAATCTAATCAAATTGGAGACCTTTGTTGCTCCAAAAATTTCCTCTAACTGTAATTCAAGCCAATTGACTCCGAAAACAGTGTCATTGCTCATTATTGGAAACTCCGGTTGGCTTTCCGTGAATTATCTGATCAAGGTATTCGCTCATTCCCATGCCTACTTGACCATTGCATTCGTATCGTGTCATCGCTTCGGTGATTCGTGTTTGAAGTTCAGTGCCGTCGGATGTTCTTCGACGATTTCGAAGCGGGATAAGTGAAATAACCTCTCCTGAAATCTTGTACTCAGTTCCTTCAGTTGTGACAGCCCAACACTCCATTCCAGTTTGGTACCCGTGTTCATTCCATTGGGATTCAACTGAACAGTCAGTAATAATTTTGTATTCATTTCCTTCTAGGACCATTCCTGAAGCCTTGACGCTATTGCTTTTCTCATCTCGTGAGATAACTGACAACATCATTGCGAAATCTTCCGAAAAGATCATTGGCAGCCAGCGATACCAATTGATTGACTGCCAGTATCTAGCACCCCAAGACTTGTCTCGCAGTCCAAGTCCATTTACTGAGAATGTTTCTGACCCTACTGAAAATGTTCCTGCCATTTTCCCATGTTGTTCATAGTGCGCCTTAGCGAAGCTTTTGGAGCTGTCTTGGATTAATTCTGTTCCATCTTCATAAATGGGTTTGCCGCCAAACATGGGGGAAACACCGTCCCATGAAAGGTCAACTGCGCATTCAATGATTGGGTTGTTTTTAAAAGCTTGTTTTGGATCTGCCATCTGTTCTGGCTGATCAAGTAAACAAATCTTGCCGTCATATGAGACGTTTAAGGATTTAAAGGGCTCAACGACACTTATTTGGAGTCCGCCTGCATTCATCTCCATATTTGTTGTAATTTTTGGTCGGTCATACATGAAGCCAATTTGCCCGTTGGGAAGATACAAGCAGACAGTCATCTCTGCGTAGCCTTCATTAACCCTATTGCCAAGTCGAAACCAGCCACCTATCTCTTGATCAAGATCAAACGTGTTTAGGTACATAGATTCGTTGTAGTTCGTAACGTCATCTGGTTCATGCGGGAATTCGTCTTGTTCCTCCAAGATGGTGATGATTCTTTTTCCCTCCATGGATAAAACCTAGCCTGAAATTCTGTTTCTTAGTATTTCCGCACATTAATTGCTTCGTCATGAATGGAAGGTCCGATTTTAGATATTTATGCTTTTGTCCAAAGTGTCGTTCTTTGGTGTAATGGTTTGTAGCAAGGGGGAAATATGGCAGGTCGATTACAGGAAAAAGTGACCGTTGTAACTGGAGCTGGAAACGGTATTGGTCGGGCAACAGCGTTACGATTCGCCGAGGAGGGTTCGTCAGTGATTGTGGCCGATATTCAGATTGATAAGGCTGAAGAAACCGTGCAGATCATTAAGGGTAATGGGGGAAAAGCTGAATCAATTTCTGTGGATGTAACCAGTGGTGCTGATAATGACGCTATGGCCGAGATGGCAGTTTCTAAATTTGGTGGTTTGGACTGTCTAGTAACTGCTGCTGGGATCAGTCACGCTAATTATGTCTCGGGCGATATTGAGCCTGATATTAAAAATATCGTAGAGAACAGGGCTACTTACCTCGAACGGCCAGGATGGGAATTTGTAGAGGCAGACCCTGAATCGTTTGACAAGGTCTTAAATGTTAATTTGAAGGGGACCTTATTAGGGATGCAATCATGCGCAGCTCAAATGCTTGAGTCAGGCACGAGAGGGTCAATAGTCACTATCGCTAGTATCGCAGCTAAGCATCCGGATGCGTGTCCTGTGGCTTATACAGTCTCGAAAGCAGGTGTCTGGATGCTGACGAAGAAAGTAGCTCGAATGCTTGGCCCTGTAGGTATACGCGTCAATAGCATTGGTCCGGGTTTTATCAAGACTCACATGACAGCTGTAATTGACTTGATGGATGAGAGTGAGACAGTTGCATTTAATGAGATGATTCCGTTGGGCAGGAGAGGAGAGCCTGTTGATATAGCAAATGCCGCTCTTTTCTTATGCAGTGATGAGGCAAGCTATTTCACCGGTGAGATACTTCATCCGGACGGTGGTTTTTTCACCGAGTGATCATAATCCGAGATTACGGCCAACGATTTCTTTCATTATTTCAGTTGTTCCACCGTATATGCTCTGAACTCGCCCATCTCGCCAAAGACGAGATATCGGATATTCATCCATATATCCATAACCTCCATGGAGTTGAAGGCACTCATCAATTGCCCGTTTCTGGAATTCGGTCGTCCACCACTTTGCCATGGCCGCTTCTTCCGCAGTAAGTTCACCTTGTGTAAGGGCAAGAGAACATTTATCAATGAAGGCCCAAGCAAACTCTAATTCCGTTGCGATTTCTGCCATCTTAAAGCGTGAATTCTGGAACGAGCCTACTGGTTGCCCAAAAGCATGCCTTTCTTTTACGTAGTCGAGAGTTATATTGAATGCGTATTGTGTGCCTGCAACAGCTGATACTGCGATATTGAGCCGCTCTTGAGGCAAGTTGAACATCATGTAGTAAAAGCCTTGATTCTCTTCTCCCAATAGATTCTCAGAGGGCACGCGAACATCTGTGAAGAAAAGCTCTGCAGTATCTTGACTATGTCGCCCGACCTTCTCTAGGTTTCTTCCGCGTTCAAAGCCTTCCATATCTCTTTCAACAATAAGAAGAGATATCCCTCTGTGTCGGGCTTCTGGTTGAGTTTTAGCTGCAACAATAACTAGATCACTATTAATTCCATTTGAAATGAAAGTTTTTGCCCCATTTAATACATAGGATTCTCCGTCTTTAACTGCTGTCGTGGAAATAGAGGCGAGGTCGGAGCCGGTTCCAGGTTCGCTCATAGCAATTGCCGTGATAAGCGAGCCATTTGTTAAACCTGGCATCCAGCGCTCCATTTGTTCTTCATTACAGTATTCCTTGAAGTATGGAAGGCATATATCATTATGTAGCCCTATTCCTGAACCCGCTGTTGCTACACCAGCAAGATCAAACTCCTCACCCATAATCTGATTGAATCTGTAATCATTTATCCCTCCGCCACCAAACTTTTCGGGGAGGTCAATGCCTAGAAATCCGCTTTCGCCCGCTTTTTGAAATAAGTCTCTATCAACTATTCCATTCTCTTCCCATATTTCGTTATAAGGAACCATCTCTTTCTCGACGAACTGTTTAAACGTGCCTCTGAATAGTTCATGGTCCTCTTCAAAGATTGGTCTATCCACAATGGCTCCTTAACTTAAACGATTAGCATAACGCTCGATAGATTCTGCCACATCTCTGCATTGTTCATTTTCTGAACGATACCCAATTAATCCGGTCACCGTAATAAACCCTTCATCAAGTAAAGCTGTGTCCGTATCGGAAGCGAGGTCTACGTCCCTAGGGCTAACTTTGATACGTAAATTGCCTGGTACAGTTCCGGTTAGGGAAGTCTGAGTAGTTCCAAATGCTGCGATTCGCGCAATCCGGACTCCCTTGACTTCATCAATGGTTCTATTTGGAATATTTATGTTAAGAACTGTCTTTCGCGGAGCTTCTAATATCCAGTTCACAGCTGCTACAGCAACTTCACCACTTGTTTCCCAAATCATTTCACGGGGGGTGCGTTTCTGGCTCAGAGCAATACCAGATAGACCGAAATTCTGAGCAATCATCGCTCCGCCTACTGTACCTGAGTGTAAGATGCCTCTCCCGCAATTGGCCCCATCGTTACTGCCTGAGATGACTAGCTCTGGCCTCTTCCCAAAAGTTTCCAGCATTGCAGTTAGTACACAAAATGCGGGTGGCCCATCGACGCCCCAAGCACTTATTCTTTCATAACTAGGTATTTCAAATTGTTCCACACTAAATTCGGATCCATTATCGAGAGTTCCAACGCCAGCCCCCCAGCCAGACCTTTCGCCTGAGGGAGCAACTGCTAAAACCTCATGTCCTGCTTCATGCAGTGCGATTGCAACTGCGTGTAGTCCTAAAGAAGAAATTCCATCATCATTCGTTATCAAGATTCTTGCCATCAGAAACCAAGTTTTTTCAGAAATGAAGCTAAATCATGGTCCTCTGCTGCTGAAAATGTCCTAGTGATAAATTGTGCTAGTAATTCGTTGCCTCTCTCGTTTGAGCCATCAAGATCACTTACAATGACTTGACTAAATGTTTGCATCATCAAGCAAGCTTTTAAGTCATTCCAACATTGCTCTATCGAATAGTTGGCGACTCCATTAGCTAGAAGTTGATTGTGATAATGCGCAACTAACTCTTCTTCATGTTCTCGTCTTGTCTCAACGGTTAGTGAGGCACTCAACCAATTTGAAATATCCCACACCCCCCAGAATCTGGTAGCAAGTTGAAAGTCAATGATGGTGATTTCAGAGCTTTCACTAAATAAATAATTCTCGCACCTGCAATCAGTATGCGTAAAGGTTTGGTTGCCTTGTGAAACTGCCCAATCAAGGAAAGACCCGTAGTTAGGAATAAATCTTTCAACGGCATCAAGGACATTAGAACTCACAATCGCGCCCCAATTTTCTTTGAAAGCTGGAAGCTTTTCCGCAGCGAGAGCTGACGAACCCTTGTACATGTCGTTATTCATGGGTGGCAACCAGTCAAGAGCATATAGTTTTTCTGACTCCCAATAATAGGCATGCAGTTTAGCCAGTTCAGAAAATACGCGTTTGGTTGACTCAACATCTGCCCCTTTAATCTGATCAAGGATCGTGATGTCCGATATTTCCTCAATTAAGAGTACGAAAGGGATGCCATCGCTCGAAATGTCGGAGTAGTAGCAACGTGGAACCTTTACTGGGAGTGTGTCAGTGAGTTTTTGGTAGAAGTTAACCTCGCGAAAATAAAACCCCATAGCTTGGCAGAGAAAAATATTTTCGGGCGCAGGGGATTGGCATTTAGCTATAATCGTCTTCGGCCCGCTAGCACCCTCAAGGTAGGTCAAATGTAATCTGCTGACCTCGCCGAGAATTCCAACTCCCTCGCCAAGATCCTCCCATTGCATGTCCTGTATTCCTTGCATTTCTGCAGGGAGCACAGAATTTAGCCAATCAACTGTAATTTCTGTAACAGAATTAGGAATTAAAGTCATGATGAGAAGTTAAACCTCTTTGAGTGCTTCCATGACTCCACGCCATTGCTCTGGATTTGATTGGCCAGGGGCGTAGAAGCTCAATCTGTCAATGATATCTCCATAACGGCGTCCCAGCTCTGGAGCAACTTTGTTGGGCTCGGCGACAACGGCAAACGTGTTAAGCATCTCATCGTCTATTAGAGTTCCCATCTCAACCCACTTACCTTGCTTAGAAAGCTGATTAAGTTCATCTTGAAGACCTTCCCAGCCGTGTAACTCCAAAACACCTTTATATGCGGGAGTTGATCCGTAAAACGCAATTTGTTGACGTGTTGCGCTTTCAGCGAATTGCATTTCTTCTTCATTTTGACCGGTGACAACAAAGAAAGGTCCTGAAATTGAAAACTCGTCAAGTGATTTTCCCGCTTTCTCTCGACCCTTTGCTAGGTTAGGCAATGTCACTTCGCGTAAATACTTTTCAGTGGTGAAACCGTGTGCAATGAATCCATCGCAAACCTCTCCAGCAACCTGAGTCATTAGTTCTCCTACGCCAGCCAAATATACTTTTGGTGCCCCAAAATCACCCAAATCACCCTTATCGGGTGTGAAAAACGGTGTCATTAACGTATGGGTATAGAAATCACCACGAAACTCTAGTTTCTCTCCGGTTATCCAAGTATTCCAAATAGCTCTCATTGCAGATACCATTTCGCGCATGCGAGCAGCTGGTTTTGACCACTCCATACTGAAGCGTTTTGTGATATGGGGTTTTATCTGACTTCCCAATCCCAAATTAAATCGGCCCTTGCTCAAAGCTTGCAGATCCCATCCAATGTTCGCTAGAACCATTGGGTTTCTGGCAAATGCAACCGCAATACTCGTTCCCAACTCAAGGTTTTGGGTGTGCTCTGCAGCAATTGTTAATGGAAGGAAAGGGTCATGACTTGTTTCTGCAGTCCATATTCCGTCGTATCCTCGTTCTTCTTGTGTGCGTGCTTCTTTCGCTATCTTTTCAATATTGGGCGTAAGTCCTAAGCCACCATCAACCTTCATACATCCACTCCTTCTATACCGCGTTCTTGCAGTTTGTCTGCTGAACATTGAAACTCTTCAGATAGATCATGCGGACCTGCATAATGAGGTTGCAGAAATCGACGACTAAATTTCCAGCCGCTATCTGTCTTGATATATTCATCATCATAGTGTGCAAGTAGGATTCCTCGGTCTCCATTGGCGCGAACAACTTGTTCTTGTATGTACCATCTTCCGGAAGCCTTCATTCCGGATGGGTCGACCTCTATGCCTCCATTAAGGACAGTCTGAATTGTTGCTTGGAAGCCTTTCATAGCGTTATACCAAAGATCCTTTATCGCATCTAGGCCTTCGACCAATCTCCCTCCGCCAAGATCCCACACTGCATCTTGATGCCATGTAGAGGACCATTGCGTGCCATTCCTGTGAACTACTGCGTCCGCATACTTGTGGACAAGCATTGAAATTTCTGCATACGAGCTATCATCTGTCACTTAAAGTTCTCCTTAAAGAGGGATCTGGGTGTTACTAATTTTTTAACTTCCGAGCACCTTGATAGTCTAAGAATGCTTGAATATCAATTGGACTAGCTAGATTTGACATAAGGCAAGGAGATCATATGAAATTGGGATACAACACAGGCTATTGGAGCGCAGGACCACCACCAGGAGTAGAAGACGTTGTTGCGGAATGCGACAAATTAGGTTTTGAGCACATTTGGACCGCTGAGGCTTATGGATCTGATGCCTTAAGCCCTTTAGCTTGGTGGGGGTCTCATACGACAAACCTGAAGTTAGGGACAGCGATCATGCAAATGTCCGCCAGAACTCCTGCGGCTACGGCGATGGCTGCGATCACAATGGATCACCTCAGTAACGGAAGATTTATCCTCGGACTAGGTGCCTCGGGTCCTCAAGTAGTGGAGGGATGGTACGGGCAACCGTATCCAAGGCCGTTGGAAAGAACGCGTGAATATGTCGAAATAGTTAGATCAATTGTGGCGAGGAAAGAACCAGTTGAATTTTCCGGGAGGCATTACACTATGCCATTTCCGGATGGGACCGGGTTAGGGAAACCACTGAAATCTACAGTGCACCCACTGCGCAATGAAATTCCTATCTATTTGGCTGCTGAAGGCCCTAAAAATGTTGCTCTATCAGCTGAGATTTGCGATGGTTGGCTACCGCTATTCTTTGCACCCAAAGATAATGACTTCTATAAAAGTGCTTTACAGTCAGGCTTTGATGCTGCGGGACGCCATGGCTGGGGAGATTTCGAAGTCGCCTGTACTGTAACCGTGATCCCAGGAGAGGATATTGAGCAATGTGCAGATTTATTGCGACCAATGATTGCGTTATACGCAGGAGGAATGGGGGCGAAAGGTCAAAACTTTCATTATGACGTATTTGCGAGAATGGGTTATGAGGAAGCATGTGAAAAAATTCAAGAGCTCTATCTTGACGGCAATAAAAAAGATGCAATTGCAGCCGTGCCAACTGAAATGGTAGAGGCAATCTCTTTGATTGGGCCTCCAGAAAAAATTAAGGATGAATTGTCACTCTGGGAAGACTCTGTAATAGATACCATGCTCATCTCCGGAGGAATTGATCTCGTCCGGTTTGTTTACGATCTGGTTAGCTGATGGGACTGAACGACCGCACCCCAGTTATCGTTGGAGTCGGGCAATATAAGCAGCAACTCGAAGATGTGTTGAAAGCAGAAGAACAATACATTCTGATGGAAAGAGCATTACGACTTGCCGCCAACGATGCCAACACGCCCAGACTACTGGAGAAGCTAGACAGACTGCTTGTGATTGGAGGCATGTGGAGTTACCCCGACCCCGGACGTTTGATCGCTGATGCTGTGGGTTCGCCAAACGCTAAAACCTTCCTTACAGCAATGGGCGGGAATATGCCTCAAGCAACAGTAAGCGAATGCTGTGAACGAATCGCAGCAGGCGATATGGATATCGCAGCAGTTGTGGGGGGAGAAGCGGTCTACAGCAAAAATAAGTTAAGAAAATTAGGTAAAGATCTCATGAAGTCAGGAGCTGACCTTGAGAAGGCAGAGAAGTTCGGAGAGAACGTATCAATGTCCTCTCAGCATGAACGTGATAACGGGTTTATGATGCCTACTCAGATTTATCCGCTATTCGAGTCTGCAATACGCGCACACCGGCATGAGAGTCACTACGATCACCGTAAGAGAATCGCCTCTTTATGGGAAGGTTTTAATCAAGTAGCCGCTGCCAACGAACATGCATGGGTTCAAACGCCAATGAGTGCTCAGGAGATTATGGAACCTACTCCAGAGAACCGGATGGTAGGTTATCCATATACAAAGGCAATGAATGCAAATTCCTTTGTCGATTTCGGTGGGGCACTAATTATATGTTCAGTTGGGGCAGCCCAATCTCTTGGGATACCTTCTGACAAATGGGTTTTCCCGCATGCTGCAACAGACGGACACGCTACATATTTATTTTCCGAGCGCGACAATTTTCATGAATCTCCAGCTATACGAATTACGTCAAAGGCTTGTTTAGAACTAGCAAACATCACTATTGACGATGTAGGGCCAATGGACCTGTATTCATGCTTCCCTTCTGTAGTGCAAATCACCATGAAAGAATTGGGGATACAGTCAGATCGAACCACAACCACTACCGGTGGATTGTCTTTTTTTGGCGGGCCAATGAACAGCTACGTCATCCACGCAATTGCTAGCACCGTTGATGCAGTTCGGGCTTCAGGGGAATATGGATTTATTCATGCAAATGGTGGCTATGCAACGAAACATGCATGCGCTGTGTACAGTAACCAACCTCCAAAAGGTGATTTTCAGAGACGAAATGTCCAGGAAGAAATCAATACCCACCCTCAACGTGACGTTGCTATTGACCCAATAGGCAAATCTATTATTGAATCCTATACAGTTCTACATGACCGTGAAGGAGCGAACAAAGCCCTTGTAACTTCACTGATGGATGATGGGAAACGAGCTCTTTCGTCAACATCAGATGTAGAAATCATGAAGGCAATGATGAGCGAAGAATACGTGGGGAAAACACTTGAATTTACTGGTAGCGGCACCTTCCAAATCCCATAATGGAATCTCACCACTTTTTGTCGCTTTAAGCAGATATTTTGGTCGTGTTATTGATCAGTGGCTAGGATCTCCACATGGATATTCAAGAAGTTATCAAAGCTTCGAAGGGTCTCGAAGAATGGGCGCACATAGCAACTATCAGTCAATCCAGGACACCCTATGTCACTCCAGTCCACCCTTGCTGGGAAGGGGAGACTTTATGGATAATGGCTGGAGCTAATTCTACAAAATCTAAGAATATCGCTGATTCCCCCTCCGTATCGCTCCATTGGCAAGTTAGCGAGGAAACAAGTTTCGATAGTTTAATTATCTGGGGTCAGGCAAAGCTATTTACAGACATTGAAACAAAGACGAGGTTATGGAGCGGCGTATTTGACTATGACCTCAACATGTTCGCACCAAATGGTCCGGAAAATTCTCCAGAGACAGGTTTTATTTGCGTCAAGCCAACTAAGGCGGTCATTCTAAAAGAAATGGGTATCGGAGCACGGCTGGTTTGGAGATCCCGATAAGGGATGGGATGGTAAGCGTAAATTGCAGGTAAAGAAAACCGACATTATTTAGCGTTATCCAGCCCGGGGAACATTACAGGTTTAGTTAATCGCGTAAGCTCTCATAGTCAAAATTAATATTGGTTAGCTCTTTGAAGAAAATCTGGTGCGTAGATCTAGCTTTATTTGCTTAAGATAGTTACGCCACTTATTCCTGGCGCACCGTAAACATGTGTGTATGCCACTTTGGGGTCGTTGGGTACTTGTCGTTTTCCAGCGCTTCCTCGGAGTTGAAGT
>MDTD01034818.1_pt1 | contig 12690 bp, 8 predicted proteins | sample 811221 | NCBI WGS metagenome assembly MDTD01 (sample SAMN05326646, study PRJNA326480) | marine metagenome | isolation source: seawater | place: Pacific Ocean: South West | collected 2011 | reverse complement strand
GTGCAATCTAAACATTTGTTCTCTTTTACTAAACAACCTTCACCAACAATTTTGATATCAACAACCCTATCGCATTGCGAGCAAGTCACAGGGACTGTTAATCCACATTTTTTACAGCTATAAGTTTTCATTTCTTCAGCCTAAATAAAGTATATATTATTTCAACTTATATATTTAATAGTGAAAATCATTATCAAAAAAAATTAAGAAAAAAACTTTTAATGATAATCATTAGCAAAAATAATTTAAAATTTTTGATATAAATTTATCTTTCTACACACATCGCAATACCCATACCACCACCTATACAAAGAGTTGCTAAACCTTTTTTAACATCTCTTTTAATCATCTCATGTATCAGTGTTACTAGAATTCTTGTGCCTGATGCACCAATAGGATGTCCTATAGCTATAGCTCCTCCATTAACGTTTACTTTTTCCTCTGGTATTGAAAGAGTTTTTAATACAGCTAAACTTTGAGCAGCAAAAGCCTCGTTAATTTCGAAAAGATCAATATCTTTTACGGACCAACCTGCTATGTCTAATGCTTTTTTTGAAGATGGTATAGGTCCTGTTCCCATTAATGCAGGATCAACACCACAGCTAGCCCAAGACTTGATTGATACTAGTTTACTTAAACCTCTTTTTTCTGCCTCAGTGTCAGACATTAAGGTAACCGCTGCAGCTCCATCGTTTATTCCAGAGGCATTTCCTGCTGTAACTGTTCCATCTTTTTTGAATACTGGTTTTAATCTTTTTAAAGCATCAATATTAATACCTTCTCTTGGATGTTCGTCTTTAATAAAATCTATCTCTGCTTTTTTTGATTTAATCTTAAAGTTTACAATTTCGTCTTTAAACTTATTTTCTTTTTGAGCTTTCACTGCTTTCTCTTGAGATTTTAATGCAAATTTATCTTGTTCTTCTCTAGTCACTTGAAATTTTTCAGCAACGTTTTCAGCAGTAATTCCCATGTGATAACCATGAAAAGCATCCCACAATCCATCTTTTATCATAGTATCTGTAAGATCAGTATCTCCAAGTTTTTTTCCATCTCTTAAATGAATAGAATGTGGTGCAAGAGACATACTTTCTTGACCACCAGCAATGATTATTTTTGAATCACCCGATTTTATACTTTGAAAACCAGATGCCACAGATCTTATTCCTGATCCACAAACTTGATTCACAATATAAGCTGGTTTTTCTTTCGGAACTCCAGATAAAATAGATGCCTGTCTAGCAGGATTTTGGCCAGTACCCCCAGTCAAAACTTGTCCAAGTATTACCTCATCCACTTCCTCTTTTCTAATTTTTGAATTTTTTATGGACTCACTTATTACTGCAGAGCCTAATTCATGACCAGGGACATTTTTCAAGCTTTTATTTAAGGAACCGACAGCAGTCCTTGAAGCAGAGGTAATAATAACGTTTTTCATAAACTCAATTTATATATTTATAAATTCTTTTCAATTAAATTATCTTTTTGAGATAAACCAACTAAAATACCTAATATTAAAAATAAATATGTTGAGTTTCCAGTGGTAAAAAAACTACCAGTGCTTTTTAGTGGGAAGATTTCTGTAATAAATAAAAAAATAAATGGAACAATTAGGTTATAATTTTCGGAAAATTTGTTCAAAAAATACTTTTTTATAAAAGATAAGTAAAAAACTTGAATGAATATAAAAACAACAATTGCAAAACCTATTAAACCAGTTTCTGTAAGTATTTCGAGATAATAATTGTGGGGATGCATATTGCAAATAAATTTTGAATTCTTATCGATATTTTCCCGAACGTGACAGTAATATCTAAAATTTTTAATGCCACCGCCTATGTATTTATTGATCATCCAAGTATCATAAAATGATGAAAATTCTTTTAGATATTGAGGTGAATTTTTATTACTAAAATCTCTATTTACCGCAATTATAACCATTTTATTTATTTGTTTATAAAAGTTATCAAAATTATTTTTTACTTCTGAGTTTAAATTATATATCGAAGAAAAAATAATAAAAAAAATAATTATAAATGGAATTAAATATTTTCTTGTTTGTTTTTGAAAAAGCACAATTAGAAATATTGCAAATATAAAAAGAACCATCGGCATTCTATTACCCGACAGAACAATTCCTGTAAAAAAAATAAAAAAAAGAATTGGTATTAAGTATTTTGAAAACTTTATCGAATACTGGTAAAAAAATAATGGCAATAAAAAGAAAGAAAAAATAGAAAATCTTTGCAAATATCCTCCAGCTATTTGTTCATCTCCAAAAGGTCCCGCTAATTTTCTTCCACTTCCGGCAGTCTCGAAACCAAAAATATCTTTCCCATTATAAAATTGATAGAAAATATCTATTGAAACAAACAAAGTACAAAAAAAACAAGAAATAAAAAAATTTTTTAAAGAAACTAAATTCTTTTCAATTAAAAACCTCAGTGATAAATAAAAAAAAAGATATTTTAAAAAGAAAATTGATTTCAAAACAGTATAGTATCCTTTTGGGAATGCATCAGTGATTACGAAGAATATATCATTATAAATTCCGGTGAATAGAATAAGTAAAAAAAATAAAAAAATAGTTTTATCAAGTAATAGATATTTGATTTTAAAAATCTCTTTTTGATAAATCAAAAAACAAGAAGATATTATCAGCAATATATTGATATTTATTATTAAATTACCTGCTATAAAACTTACTGGTAAAATTGCTAATAATATACTGAAAAATTTTTTTATGTTATACTGACGATTTAAAAATAAATGCATGTGTTTTTTATAAAATGTGTTAATTGTTTATAATATGAAATTTCGTCTTTTATTAAAATTAAATTTTTTACCTACTTTTAGCGCCTGTAGCTCAACTGGATAGAGCGCTTGGCTACGGACCAGGAGGTTCTGGGTTCAAATCCTAGCAGGCGCACCACGTTTAAAAAGTAAAGACAATATAAATATTAAAAAAATGATCAATATTACTAATCAAAAAATTTACTTAGGTCTGACAGCAGTAATTTTGATTAGAGTTATCTCTATATATTTATTTGCAGATGAGAGAATTGAGAACGAGTGGGGTGTAATGCTTTATAATCTAGAACACCATCAGATATTAAGCATTAGATCCATTGATGGGTATTTAGCACCTAATTTGTTTATGCCACCACTATATCCGCTGTTTCTCTTTTTGATTAAATCCTCAATTAATAATCCTCAATTTTTTTTAAATGTGATTTTTTTTATCCAATTATTACTTTCTGTTGTATCGGTAATTTTAATTTATAAAATTTTATTACAACTATTTTCAAAAAAATTAAGTTTAGTCGGCACAACAATTTACGCTTTTTTTCCTCTAAATGTTTACGCTGTTTCGCAAACCTCATCAGTTGTACTACAAATATTTTTGTTAAATATCTTTATTTATAGTTTTATAAAATTGTTTAAAAAAGATGAATTATTTCATTTTTTTATATTCTCACTTTCTTCAGCATTACTTATTTTACTCAGAGGAGAATTTTTCCTTTTTGTAATGTTGACGCAAATATATATTTTTATAAATAATAAGAAATTATCTAAACTTATTTTAACATCATTATTGATAATTCTTCTTATTTCTCCCTATCTTTATCGAAATTACAAGATTTTTGGTGAGATAACTATAACTAAGTCTTTAGGATTTAATCTTTTAAAAGGAAATAATCCAAAATCTAAAGTAGAGGGAGTTCCTTTATTCGGAGAAGAGACTTTAATTTTACCTGAGATAAAAAAAGAAATTACAAATTTAAATAACTCTGATGACCTAAAAAAATATGACCTATTAGTTGACAAAATTTATTTTAATCAAGCTATTAATTATATTAAAGAAAATCCATCAAGATATATTTTACTCTATGTAAAAAAATTCCTCTCCTTTCTAATGATAGATTTCAACTCCTCTTATCAAAACTATTATTCTTTACTAAATATACTACCAAAAATAATAATTAGTGTTCTTTCATTAGTATGCATAGTTCTAACATTTAATTTTAAGATAAATATTATGAATTATTTTATACTTTTCTATATTTCAAATATTGGATTATTTTCCTTCTTTTTTATTTTACCGCGATATAGCTTAATTTTATTACCCATACAATTAATTCTATCTCTTGAAGGTATACGGCTTATCAAAAGAAAATTTTTTAATTAGCTCTAAAATAATTTTTTTCGAAGAATATTTTTGTTTCCATTTAGGAAAATGTCGTCTAAATTTTTTCATACTAGATATGTACCAAATATGGTCACCAACTCTATTATCCTTTAGAATTTTTTTCTTAATTTTTATTTTGGTAATTTTTTCAATTAAACTTAAGGCCTCTAAAATTGAACAATTTGAAAATCTTCCCCCACCTGCATTATAGATTTCACCAACTGTTGGTTTTTTATAAAATTCCCAAAAACAAGAGACTAAATCTTGACTATGTATATTATCTCTTACTTGCTTACCTTTATATCCAATCAAAGTGTATTTCTTTTTTTGTAAAGCTGTTTTTACTAAATATGAGAGAAAACCATGTAATTTTGCTCCAGCGTGATTTGGCCCTGTTATGCACCCTGCTCTAAAACAAACCGTTTTAAGCCCAACATTAATACCATACTCTTGAACTATTAAGTCTGCATAGGACTTTGACACCCCAAAAAAACTATGGGTACAATTATCAATAGACATGGACTCATCAATTCCTGAACTGAAGGGATGGGTACTTTTAATTTCCCATCTTGTTTTTTTTTCAATTAAGGGCAGTGTATTTGGGTTATCACCATAAACTTTATTCGTTGACATAAAAATAAAAGGAGCCTTCGGGCAATACAATCTTGTAAGCTCAAGTAAATTTAATGTACCCTTAGCATTTATATCAAAATCAATAAAAGGCTTATCTTTAGCCCAATCATGTGATGGTTGTGCCGCAGCATGTATTATTACTTTAATATCTTTTTTATATTTTTTAAAAATTTTTTTTAAATTGTTATATTTTCTTATATCACTACTAAAATGATGGTAGTGACTACAAGTTTTTTTTAATCTATTTTTTATTAAACTTATATCACCATCTCTCCCAAAAAAAAATTTTCTATAATTGTTATCGATTCCAACAATTTTAAATCCTTTTTTTGAAAAAAAGGTTGCAGACTCCGACCCAACTAAACCACAAGAACCTGTAATTAAAGCAATCTTCATTTAAAATACTTCCAAACAATTTTATTTTGCAAAAGCCAAATGTAAATATCTTTCAAAATTTTATCTAAACTACTATTCGGTTTCCACTTGTAAAATTTGGCAATTTTACTATTATCAGTTACATAGTAAGGAATATCAAATTGAGAAGTCTTTGCTACTTTTTTTAATACAATTTTATTTTTAGTTAACACCTTACATTTTGCAGTTAATGTTTTTAAAGAAATTGAATTTTTTATTCCTCCTCCAATGTTAAAAGTTTGATTATTAATTTTATTTAACTTATTAATTTGTTTAAGAATAATTTTACATACATCGTCTATGTGCAAAACATCTCTTACTTGATGTCCATAACCTCCAAAACCAATATATGATAAACTTTTTTTTAAAAAATGTTTTGCAACCCATAGAGAAACAAATCCTTGGTCTTGCTTACCGAATTGCCATGGACCGGCAATTACCCCAAATCTATTAATAATATATTTTTGTTTGGTGTTATAAAAAATTTCCTTAATTAATTTTTCGGATGAGAATTTTGTAAATCCATATAAAGAACTAGCCGAGGATGAGTGAAAATCGAGATTTATTTTTTTTTTAATTTTAATTTTATTTTTTATAATTTTCTTATTTATAATTTTTTTTAATTTATCTATCGAATAGACCCTGCTAGATGATAAAAAAATCAGATTAGATCTATCTTTAACACATTTTTTTAAAATATTAAACGTACCAACTAAATTTGTATAAAATACTTTATCGGGATTTTTTATTGATTCTTCTATAGCCGGTTCAGCACAACAATCAATCACCAAATCAAATTTTGGTAATGAGATTATGCTTTTAAAATTTTCAATATTTATTCTGTAATTTTTTATTTTGTGATTTAAAAGTCTTTTTTTGTTAATCTCTGAGCCTCTCCTAGTTAGGTTATCTAAGCTGAAAATTTTGGATCCCAAAAGATTTTTCTTTAAATAAATGGCGATATTTGAGCCAACGAAACCACTACCACCAGTAATTAGTATTTTCATTACAATTTAATTATCTTACTAATAGAAAAAAATAAACATATTTATGCTCTCTATAATAATACCAGTTAGAAATGAGTCAGATAGCCTTGAAGGCATAATGGAACACTATTCCATAAACTTAAGAAATTTGAAATATGAGGTTTTATTAATTAATGATTTTAGTGAAGATGATACATTAGAAAAAGCAAGAAATTTATTTAAGAATGAAAATTTCAAAGTTTTTGATAATAAAAAAAAAGGTCTGGGCGGTGCAATAAATTTAGGAATAAAAAAAGCAACCGGTTCAAATATTGCAATTATGATGGCCGATCAATCTGATGATATAAATGATTTAATAAAATACAACTCATTAATTAATACAGAAAATTATGATGCGATTTTAGGATCAAGATTTTTAAAAGAGTCAAAGGTATTAAATTACCCAATTCAAAAGTTAGTTTTAAATAGGATTTTTAATTATTTCGTAGGACTAATTTTTTGGAATAGTTATAATGATTATACAAATGCCTTTAAGATTTATAAAAAGAAAACCATTGATGAAATTAGTCCTCTTATTTCAGAAAGTTTTAATATTTTTTTAGAGATACCTTTAAAAATTATTTCAAGAAAATATAAATATAAGGTTATACCCATAAATTGGACTGGAAGAACAAAAGGAGTTTCAAAATTTAAGATAAAAGAGCTAAGATCAAAATATTTATTCACATTAATTTATTGTTTTATAGAAAAAAATTTATTAAATATAAAAAAATGAAATTTCTTAACAATTTATCTTTACAAAAAGCAGTAATAGTTTTTTTTATAATTGTATTAGTTATATTGATCTTTTTATCTATAATATTATAAATATGCTAGGACTAGAAGAATAATTCCTAATAAAACTCTATAATAAACAAAAATATTTAAACTAAACTTATTTAGATACTTTAAAAAATATTTGATAGTTATAAGAGAGAAAAAAAAAGCCAAAATTATTGCAAAGATATTTAATTTAGCAAAATCTTGATTTTCAGATAAAATAATATTATTTAATCCAAATATAGAAACAGCACCTAAGATAGGAATAGATATTAAAAAAGATATTTTTGCAGAATCAAATCTTTTAAAGCCTAAAAACCGTGCTGCTGTGATAGCTATTCCTGATCTACTTACTCCTGGTATTAACGCTAAAATTTGTAAGCATCCTATAAAAATTGCAGATTGAAAAGTAAAATTTTTTTCAATGGTTTTTTCTATTTTATATTTATCACTTACAAACAGTAAGACACCAAAGATTAAAGTTGTCCATGCAATAGTTTCAAGGTTTCTTAATTTTTCAATAAAATTTGTTTCAACTAAGATAAAACCAACTAACATAACTGGTATAGACGATATTATAATTCTAAAAAATAGAATTTTATCTTTATAGAATTTAACAATGTCTTTATAAAAATAAACTATAACAGCTAAAAAAGAACCTAAGTGTAAGCTGACATCAATAGTTAGACTCTTTTCAAGTTTTAGGTACTCGGAAACCAAAATTAAATGTGAGGAAGAGCTTACTGGTAAAAATTCTGCCACACCTTGAATTAAAGATAAGATAAAAATTTCAATCACTTCTCAAAAAAATAAAGTTAAAGGTTGTTTTTTTATTGGCAATATCAAATGCATACCAGGTATGCATAAAAAGACATTATTTTTTTGGGGTTTTTAACATATAGGTAATTAGTATTGACCTTTAAATGCTACCAATACCTCTATTATTAACTTATTTATCACGATGATGACAAAAAAAATGCTACAATTTGTTGATCTAAAACAGGAAACACCTGAAAAGAGAAACACTTCTAAAAGAAAAGGTGATTTTAACGAGATCTACAAAGAATACATTACTAATAAAGCAACAGAACAATCAAGCAGATGTTCCCAGTGCGGAGTTCCTTTTTGTCAAATTCATTGTCCCTTAAGTAATAATATTCCAGATTGGTTAAAATTAACTGCAGAAGGTCGACTTAAAGAAGCTTACGAAGTATCTCAAAGCACAAATAATATGCCAGAGGTGTGTGGAAGAATTTGCCCTCAAGATAGGTTATGTGAGGGTAATTGTGTAATTGAACAATCAGGCCACGGCACAGTAACGATAGGTTCAATAGAAAAATATATTACGGATACAGCATGGGATAAAGGTTGGGTTAAACCTTTTAAAGTTACAAAAGAATTAAAACAATCAATTGGAATAATAGGTGCCGGTCCTGCAGGAATGGCTTGTGCTGAGGAACTTAGAAAATCAGGATATCAAGTTACAATTTATGATAGATACGATAGACCAGGCGGCCTGTTAATTTATGGTATCCCAAATTTCAAGTTAGAAAAATTTGTTGTTGAAAGAAGAACAAAGCTACTAAAAGATACTGGTATAAAATTTGTCCAAAATTTTGAAGTTGGAAGAGATAAAACTTTATACGAACTCAAAAAGAAACATGATGCAATTTTAATTGCAACTGGAGTCTATAAAGCTAGAGAAATCGATATACCAGGTCATAATCTAAAAAATATCTTTCCTGCCATGGATTTTCTTACTGCATCAAATAGAAAAGGATTAGGAGATAAAGTTGAATTATTTGACAATGGCACATTAAATGCCGAAGGAAAAGATGTGGTAGTTATAGGTGGAGGCGATACTGCTATGGATTGTGTACGAACATCTGTGAGACAAAAAGCTAAGTCGGTCAAATGCTTATATAGAAGAGATAGAGAAAATATGCCAGGATCTGCCAGAGAAGTTGGTAACGCTATAGAGGAAGGAGTAGAGTTTGTGTGGTTAACTAGTCCTAAAAGTTTCATCGGCAAAACAAAAGTTGAGTCTGTTGAGGTTAATAAGATGATACTTGGTGAACCCGACTCGACAGGAAGAAGGCGACCAGAGATAAAAGTTGGATCTGAATATAAATTAAAAGCTGACCTTGTTATTAAATCTTTAGGATTTGATCCAGAAAATTTACCAAAATTATTTAATGCTAAGGAACTTACGATTTCTCAATGGGGAACAGTTAAAATAGATCTTAAAACTATGCAAACAAATTTAGATGGAGTATTTGCCGCTGGAGATATTGTTAGAGGTGCCTCATTAGTTGTTTGGGCTATTAGAGACGGAAGAGATGCAGCAGTTCAAATTGAAAAATATTTACAAACAAAAATAGATAAAAATAAATCCTCGCAGGCGGCATAAATGAGTAATTATAAAAAAAATAAAATACTTCTAGAAAATTCATATAATTATAAATCAGAAATGGAGCACGATGCATGTGGAGTAGGAATAATTGCTTCAACAAGTGGAAAAAAAACTAGGAAGGTTGTTGAGTATGGTATTGAGGCTCTCAAAGCTATTTGGCATAGAGGAGCAGTTGATGCTGATGGAAAATCTGGTGATGGAGCAGGTATACAAATAGAAATAGCTCCAGAATTTTTTAAGGAAAAAATTTTAAATACAGGCCATAATTTAGATGAAGAGAAAAGAATTTGTGTTGGAATGGTTTTTCTTCCAAGAACTGACTATTCAGAGCAGGAAAAATGTAGAGAGATAATAGAGTCAGCCTTGTTGGAGGGAAATTATTATATTTACGGATGGAGACAAGTGCCTATAAATCCAAGTGTTCTTGGAAAAACTGCTGATCAGAGCCGGCCTGAAATAGCACAAGTAATGTTTAAAAAAAATGAAAATTTAAAAACTAACGATCTTGAAAGAGATTTATTTGAAACTCGAAAAAAAATAGAAAAAGTCGCTAGAAATAGCCAATTAAAAGATTTTTATATTTGTTCGTTCAGCTCACGATCAATTGTTTATAAGGGAATGTTTTTAGCTGAAATGCTTTCAGAGTTTTATCCTGATCTAAATGATGAAAAATTAACTTCTAGGTTTGCAGTTTTTCATCAAAGATATTCAACCAACACATTTCCTAGTTGGGACCTCGCACAGCCTTTTAGAACTTTAGCGCATAATGGTGAGATCAATACACTTAGAGGAAATATTAATTGGATGAAAATACATGAACAGGATATGTCAAGTTCTTTATTTAAAAATGTAAAAGATTTAAAACCAGTCATTAGAAGCTCCTCTGACTCAGGTGCGCTTGATAATGTTTTTGAGTTATTAGTTCACTCTGGCAAACTCGCCCCTTTAATAAAATTAATGATGATACCTGATGCTTGGTCAAAAAGAAGCAAAACTGTCCCAAAAAACCATCAAGATTTGTTCAATTTTTTAAACAGCACAATTGAACCTTGGGATGGACCAGCAGCTATTTGCGCCACAGATGCAAAATGGGTTCTAGCATCTTCAGATAGAAATGGATTGAGACCTTTAAGATATACGATAACCTCAGATGACTTGTTTTTTGCTGGCTCAGAAACGGGGATGATTAAAATTCCTGAAGAAAAAATTATAGAGAAAGGAAAGTTAGGACCAGGACAAATTATTGCGATTGATCTAAAAAAGGGAAAATTATTTAAAGATAAGGAAATCAAAGATTTATTAGCTAAAGATTACAAAAAATATAATAAACAGATTATTGATTTAGAAAAGAAAATTTCTGATGGAAATAAGAATGTGAACTTCACAGGTGAAGATTTAAGAAAGAGACAGTATTTATCAGGACTAAGCATAGAAGATTTAGAGTTAATCCTTCATCCTATGGCTGAAGAAGGTAAAGAAGCTTCTGGGTCAATGGGAGATGATACACCAGTTGCAGTATTGTCTAGTCACTTTAGACCTGTCTCACATTATTTTAGACAAAATTTTAGCCAAGTAACAAATCCGCCAATTGATTCTTTAAGAGAAAATAAAGTAATGAGCTTAAAAACGAGATTTGGAAATCTAGGTAACATATTAGATTTTGATAATTTAACAGAGGAAAATATTTATGTATTAGACAGTCCAATATTAACAAACTCACAATTTAAAAAATTTAAAAAATTTTTTTCAAAAAAAACAAAAGTAATTGACTGTACGTTTGATATTTCTTTATCTCTAAAAGACAGGATAGAAACGATTAGAGAAGAAGCAGAAACTTCAGTAAGAGAGGGAAGTACATGTCTAATTTTATCTGATAAAGATATCAGTAACAAAAAAGCAAGCATTCCGAGTATTTTAACAGTTGGAGCCGTTCACTCCCATTTGGTAAAACATGGCTTAAGAGGATACTGTTCATTAAATGTTGAATGCTCAGATGCACTTGATACTCATTCTTTTGCTGTTTTGATTGGCGTTGGTGCAACAACAGTAAATCCTTATCTAGCCATAGACAGTATATATCAAAGATTTGAAAAAAAATTATTTGGTAAATCAGACTTCGAGAGTTGTGTAAAAAAGTTTAAAAAATCTATTGATGCTGGACTACTAAAAATAATGTCAAAGATGGGAATTTCCGTAATAAGTTCTTATAGGGGCGGTTGTAATTTTGAGGCAGTCGGTCTAAGCAGGGCAATTGTATCTGATTATTTTCCTGGTATGTCCTCAAGAATTTCTGGTATAGGCGTAATTGGTATAGAGAAAAAAATTAAAGAGCTTCATAATAAGTTTAATTCAAAAAACGTTTTTACTCTACCAATAGGTGGTCTGTATAGATATAGAAAAAGCGGAGAAGAACATCAATATCAGGGAAGATTAATTCATTTACTCCAAAGCGCGGTTGGAAGCGGATCTTATGATCAATACAAAAAGTATTCTGCTGGAATACATAATCTACCACCAATTAATATTAGAGACTTACTAGAATTTAAAAAATCTAAAAAAGAAATAAGCATTGATGAGGTTGAACCATTAGAAAATATATTAAAAAGATTTGGTAGTGGAAGTATGTCACATGGAGCTTTGTCAGCTGAGGCTCATGAAACGCTAGCAACGGGAATGAATAGAATTAAAGGAGCTTCTTGTAGTGGAGAAGGAGGTGAGGATGCTAAAAGATTCAAAGTTTTATCCAATGGTGACAGCGCAAACTCAAGAGTAAAACAGATTGCTTCAGCAAGGTTTGGCGTAACCGTCGATTATCTAAACAATGCAAATGAAATTGAGATTAAAATTGCACAGGGTGCTAAACCAGGTGAGGGTGGGCAGTTGCCTGGTTTTAAAGTTACAGATGAAATAGCTAGACTTCGACATTCTACGCCTGGAGTGACTTTGATCTCCCCTCCTCCTCACCATGATATTTATTCAATAGAGGATTTGGCTCAATTAATTTATGATTTAAAACAAATTAATCCTAAAGCTAGAGTAGGAGTTAAACTTGTTGCATCGACAGGAATAGGAACTATCGCTGCTGGAGTAGCTAAAGCAAAAGCAGACATAATTTTAATTTCTGGTCACTCAGGTGGAACTGGCGCTAGCCCCCAAACAAGTATTAAATATGCTGGAATACCTTGGGAAATGGGTTTGACTGAAGCAAATCAAATTTTAACTTTAAATAATTTAAG
>MDTD01014753.1_pt1 | contig 12690 bp, 11 predicted proteins | sample 811221 | NCBI WGS metagenome assembly MDTD01 (sample SAMN05326646, study PRJNA326480) | marine metagenome | isolation source: seawater | place: Pacific Ocean: South West | collected 2011 | reverse complement strand
GTGAGAGTTCGTTCCAAGGCTTTACTTCAAGTGTCATTAGCCTTGTTATTTGTTTATTTTGTTAACCCTTCTTTCGTGTCTCCCCCCTTCAAAATCGGTTTCGAGAAAAGTTTTAACAATTTCAATTGCTTCTTCACTTGTTAAAAATCTGGCTGGTAAACTAAGCACATTTGCGTCGTTATGCTGCCTTGATAATGATGCTATCTCTTTGTTCCAGCATAAAGCAGCTCTAACTCCTTGATATTTGTTTGCAACCATACTAACACCATTTCCAGAGCCGCAAATTATTATTCCCTTTTCTTCTTTTTTTTCAGAAATTTCTATTGCCAGGGGGTGTATATAGTCAGGATAGTCAACGCTTTCTCCTTTATCTTCTCCTATATTTTTTACTACATAGCCGTTATTTTCTAAAAAATTTTTAATTGTTTTTTTTAGGTTGGTTCCAGCGTGATCATTAGACAATAATATGTTCATATCTTAATATATATTGTTAATATTTTTTAATTAAACTCAAAATCAATTTTTTATTAGATATTATAAACAAAATTAAACTAATTATTGACATAAAACTTTTTGATAGTTATTAAAAAAACTCTTTATTAACTGTTATTAATAAAACTCGTAAAAGCCTTATTATCAATTATATAATACTAACAATTGTATGTTTATTATATGTTAAAAAATATAAATAATTACAAATGAGTTTATTTATTATACATATTAACAAACAATAATAATCATATATATTTTCTAATAAATTATATTATAATGATGATGTATAAAAACTTTTATGCATTCTTCAATTCACAAGAAATATAGAATTACATTTACCAAAGAATTATGCTTAGAATAAATTTAGAAATATTAGAAAGAAAAATAACCTATTTGTTTTTTGAGAGTCGTAAAAAGCCTTTTAATATCAAACAAATAAAATATTTCGCTGGCAAGAAAATAGACAATAAAGATCTACTCAAAATTTTGTTCTCTATTGCCAGAAAAGGGTATATAGTTGACCAAGGGAGAGGAAAATATGTATTTAATAAAAACAAAAAATATCTAGTTGGTAAGATATCTAAGAGAAATAAATTTTTAATTGATTTAGAAACCTCTACAGAATTTAAATTATCAAAAAAAGACAAGTATGGACTACTACCAAACGATTTAGTTTACTATTGCATCGATAAAAAAGGAAGCATAAGTATTGCGTGTTTAAAACATAGAGAATTAATAAAGTATGTTGGTATAATAAAAAAAGATAAAGGAATTAATTTTTTAAAAAACACTTCAATTGATTTTGACATAATAGTAAGCGGAAAGTGTGAAGAAAATGATATGGTCACAGCCCATATTACAGATTGGAAATTTAATATTCCGGAAGGTAAAATATTAAAAATTATAGGAAACAAAAAAAACACCAACACCCAAATTCACGCCATACTAGAAGAGTTTAATCTGCCATATCATTTTTCTAAAGAAGTGAATAATGAAGCAAAAAAAATTTCTAGAAAAAACAATAAAGAAAAAAGTAGAAAAGACTTTACAGATATATTAACCTTTACTATAGACCCCTCAGACGCAAAAGACTTTGACGACGCTCTATCCTTTAAAATAAATAATAAAAACAATGTTGAAGTTGGAATACATATAGCTGACGTAACCCATTATGTAAAAGAAAACACACTTCTTGATAAAGAAGCTAGAATTAGGGCGACGAGTGTTTATCTTTCAGACCGTGTTGTACCGATGCTACCCGAAACGCTATCTAACGACCTATGTTCGCTTAATCCAAATGAGACTAAAAATGTTTTCTCTGTCATTGTAGAGTTTGATCTAAATAATAATATTATAAGAAAAGAGTTCACAAAAAGTCTTATAAAATCTGACGAACGAATGTCATATGAAGAAGCTCAATATGTTCTTGAAAAAAACGTAAATAACCTACCCCCAGCAGTGACCATAAGTGGAAAGAAAAAGGTTATTAAAGAGGGGGTTCGAGAAGCTTTACAAAAACTGAATTCTATTGCAATTAAATTAAAGCAAGAGAGAAAAAGCAAAGGATCAATTTTTTTTAATAAAGAAGAAGTTAGGTTTGTTGTGGACAAAAAAGGCGAGCCCATTGATTACAAAATAAAAAAACAAAAATCAGCGAACCACTTAATAGAAGAATATATGTTGCTTGCAAACACCCTGGTTGCAAAAAAGATAAAAGAAAAAAACAGAACAGCTGTGTTTAGAATTCATGATTATCCTGATGAAGAAAAAATTCTAGAACTTGAGAGGTTCACCAGAAACCTTGGCTACAACATCAAGCTTTCAAATGTTAAAGACATAAACAGCTCTATTAATATGCTCCTGAAAGCCTTAGAAAACAAGCCAGAAAAAAATGTTGTTGACATGATGGTAATAAGGTCAATGAGTAAGGCAAAATACAGTACAAACAACATTGGTCATTTTGGTTTGGGATTTAACGACTACACCCACTTTACCTCACCAATTAGAAGATACCCAGACATAATGGTTCATAGGCTTTTAGAGTGCGTGCTGGCTGGAAAAACACCCAAAAAAGATAAATTAGAATCTATCTGTCTTCATTGTAGCAACATGGAAGAACTTGCAACTAAAGCAGAACGAGCTTCAACAAAGCTGATGCAAGTTAAATACATGTCAAGCAGAATTAACGAAAAGTTTGATGCGGTTGTTTCTGGAATGAATGAAAGAGGGGTTTTTGTGGAAATAAAAGCGAATAAATGCGAAGGGCTTGTAAGAATGAGAGATATTCCTAACGACTATTTTGTATATGACCACAAAACAATGAGTGTTGTTGGACAAAACTCTTATGAAGAATATAGTTTAGGGGACGAGGTTATAGTTAAAGCAATTGCCACTGATCTTGATAAGAAGCACATAGATTTTAAAATTTTAGAAAGAAAAGAATAAAAGCTATTTTTATAAAATGGCAGACTACTTAACAGCAATTCCACTCGGCTTTATCTTATCCTTTTCCTTTGGCCCTTTGTTCTTTATTCTTCTTGAAACAAGTATTTCCAAGGGGTTAAAACAAGCCTTTTTTATGGACTTAGGGGTTGCTTTTTCTGATGTGGTTTTTTTCTCTATTGCATACGTTGGTGCCAGTAAGATAATAACTGAAGACAATCAACCCGCCCTATTTATTTTAGGAGGTGTTATGCTGTCGGCTTATGGGGCACTATCTTTTATAAAAACACAACAAAAGAAAAATAAAATAAAAAAAGGGAAGGCTATTAATAAACAAAAATTAATTTCCTTTCCTATTAAGGGTTTTTTATTGAACATAATTAATGTTGCCGTTTTGTTTTTCTGGACCGGGCTGTTGTTCGTTATTGGGCCTAAGTTTGAAATGAATCAATTTAAAATTTGGACGTTTTTTTCACTAACAGTTGGAACGTACTTAAGCGTTAATCTTTGCAAATATTACTTGGCAAGCAAGTTAAAATCAATACTTACCGATTCAGTACTTTTCAAAATCAAGCAGGGATTAAACTTTGTGATTTTAATTTGTGGAGCTTTTATAGCTTATAAAGGGTTATAAAAAAACCCTTTAAAAAGGGTTTGAGGCACCGAGCGGATTCGAACCGCTGTACAAGCTTTTGCAGAGCTCTGCCTAGCCACTCGGCCACAGTGCCATTGGACGCAAAAATATAATTTTTAATTCAGCTAGCATTCTTTTTTATAACTACACTTACATTTTCAACATCATAATCGATGGGGGGGTTGATTTTGCAAACCCTTACCTTTACCCACTTAATACTTTTTGAAAGCTTAATCACCTTGTCTATAATTCGTTCGCAAACAACTTCAATTAATTTTGATCTAATACCCATCTCTTCAAAAACAATTTTAGACACCACGCCGTAATCAACAGTTCTGTTTAAATCATCCTCTTTAATGAGATAGTCCTTTTTAAGTTTCACCCATACATCAGTCTTGTACTCGCCCCCGATTATTGACTCTTCATCTAAGCATCCGTGATAAGATTTGGTCCTGATGTTCTCTACGTGAATTTTGTACATATAACAAATATAATTCTTAATGAGCAACAAGAATTTATTTAACTTTGATTTTTTATGGACAAGGGCAGAAATTTTATAGAACAAATTATAGAAGACGACCTTAATAAAGGTTTCAACAAATCAGATCTCCAGTTTAGGTTTCCGCCTGAACCCAATGGGTATTTGCACATAGGTCATGTAAAAGCAATTGTTTTAAATTTCGAATTGGCCAAGAAGTACGGAGCTAAAATAAACCTCCGTTTTGATGATACTAACCCTGAAAATGAAGACCAGGTTTATATAGACGCCATTAAAGATGATATCTCTTGGCTGGGTTACAGCTGGGATAAAGAATGCTATGCGTCAGATTATTTTGACCTTCTTTATGGCTGGGCGGTAGAGTTGATTAAAAAAGATAAGGCTTACGTAGATTCACAGACTTCCAACCAGATAGCCGATCAGAAAGGAACCACTACAACACCGGGCACAGAAAGTCCTTACAGAAATAGACCAATCAAAGAAAGTCTAAACTTATTTGATAAAATGAAAAAAGGAGAGTTTGAGCCTGGTAAGCACGTTTTAAGAGCTAAAATAAGCATGACATCATCAAATATGCTGATGCGAGATCCAGTAATTTACAGGGTTCTAGACAGCCAACATCCAAGGACAAAAGATAAATGGAAAATATATCCAATGTATGACTGGACTCATGGAGAGTCAGACTATATAGAACAGGTGTCTCACTCATTGTGCACCCTTGAGTTCAAGCCTCACCGCGACTTGTACGACTGGTTTCTTGATTTTGTTGTAGACCCGAAAAAGATTAGACCAAAACAAAGGGAGTTTGCTCGATTGAACCTAAGCCACACTATTACGTCAAAAAGAAAACTCCTTTCACTTGTCGAAAGCGGTTATGTATCAGGTTGGGATGACCCAAGAATGCCAACTATTTCTGGCCTTAGAAGAAGAGGTTACACACCAGACTCATTAAAAAAGTTTGTTGCTGTAGCTGGCGTTGCAAAAAGAGAAAATATTATTGAAATGTCTCTGCTGGAGTTTTGTGCTAGAGAAGATCTTAATAAAAAATGCAACCGCCTAATGGTCGTACAAGCCCCCTTGAAAATCACCATCTCTAATTATCCAGAAAAACAAATCGAAACTCTCTCTTTAATTAATAACCCTGAAAACCCAGAATCAGGATCAAGGCCCGTTCCTTTCTCAAAGCAAATTTTAATAGAAAAGTCAGACTTCCTTGAAGAACCTCCTAAAAAATTCTTTAGACTCTCACCGGGAAATGAGGTTAGGTTAAAAGGAGCTTATATAATCAAAGCAGAAAAAACAATTAAAGACACAAATGGAAATATAGTGGAAGTCGTTTGCTCTTATGACCCAAAATCAAAAAGCGGTAGTGGGACACCTGAAAGTCAGCGCAAAGTTAAAGGCACCTTACATTGGGTTTCGCATGACTCCAACATCCCTGTTGAAATTAGAGAATATGAAAGACTCTTTGATGACCCAGCGCCTGGTGATTTTTCAGAACCTGAACTTTTGAATTTGATTAGCGAGGATTCTGCAAATATTTTTCACGGATTTGGAGAAAAAGAACTGTCTAAGGCTAAAGTATCAGAGTCGTTTCAATTTCAAAGAAAAGGTTATTATATTAAAGACATCGACTCAAATAAAGACAAACATATCTTTAATAAAACAGTTTCACTCAGAGACAGTTGGAAACCAAAGAACTAAGCCTTTCTTGAACCGTAAAAAGCTAAGGCAATCAAGAAAAAAACAGGCACTATCAAAGCAAAAGGAGCGGCGTAGTTTTCATCCGTACAAATTCTAGAAAGAATTACAACCATTTGCAAAACCCCAGCAACAACATACCCCAAAAGAGCGTTTTTGGCACCTTGACCAGTGAGGTTTCTTAAAAACAGCGTTAGAAGCCCTTGTCCAGCTATCGAACCACCTAAAGCCATTCGACCGTATGTAGCTTCCAAAAGTCCGCTATCAGAAACTCCTGCAGCTATTGAAATTTCTTCAGCACCAAAATAGAGAATGGCGCCGAGTATTACATTAGCAGTCCCCAGTATTAAGAATATATTTTTAGTTTTCATTTATTTTGAATTTTATTAATTATTTTTTTTGTTTTCCTCAGCCTCCTTTTCCTTAGCCGCTTTCTTCATTTGCTCACCAATTTGATTACTTGCAGTAAAAGAAGCAACCATGTTGTTTAGCATTTCCGAACCGGCTTGAGGTGAATTAGGCATCAATATTAAATTGCTATTGCTTGCTGAACCAACAGACTGCAGTGTGTCGTAGTGCTGAGTAACAACTATAAGCGCTGAAGCTTCCTGAGAATTTATATCAACATTGTTTAAAACCTTGACAGAGTCCTCTAATCCGCGAGCAATTTCTCTTCTTTGATCAGCTATACCCTGACCCTGAAGCCTTTTGCTTTCTGCCTCAGCCTTTGCCCTTTCAACAATTAATATTCTTTGAGCATCTCCCTCAAACTGAGCCGCAACCTTTTCTCTCTCAGAGGCATTAATTCGGTTCATAGACTCTTTAACTTGTGCGTCAGGGTCAATGTCTGTTACCAGTGTTTTTATTATATCAAACCCATAATTTTTCATTGCATCATTTAGCTCTCCTTTTACAGCAATTGCAATATCATCTTTCTTTTCAAACACATCATCAAGGATCATTTTAGGAACCTCTGCCCTAACCACATCAAAAACATATGATGTGATTTGATCCTGTGGAAAATCCAGCTTATAAAAAGCATCGTAAACCTTATCTTTAATCACTTTGTACTGAACTGAAACTTTAACCTTAACAAAAACATCATCCTTGGTTTTTGTTTCAACCACTACATCAAGCTGTTGGATTCTAAGACTTAATCGTCCCGCCACCCTATCTACAACCGGTATCTTTATTTGTAGTCCAGAATGCCTTGTACTGACATATCTTCCAAATCTCTCAACTATAGCTGCAGACTGCTGTTTAACAATGAATATTGTGCCAAAAAGTATCAGCACTATGAATAGAATTAAGAAAGTATAGAAAAACATTTTTCTTTTTAAAATACAAAAAATTGAGGAAATTTTCTAAAAAGAAATATAGATTAATTTAAATAATTAGGGCTTTTTTTAAGCGAGAGGAGGTTTCTTCAGCTCCCAAAAAACAAATCATTTGACCAACATCAGGCCCCTCCATCTTACCAACAATGGATGCCCTTAAGAACCCCATTAATTTTCCAAAGGACAAATTATTTTTTTTAGCGCAATCAAGAAGTAAGGCCTTAATTTTTTCTAATCTCATCTCTTCAAATAATTTTATTTTATTAATAAACTCCGAAACAGCATTTTCTACACCTTCAGCCTTCATTTTATGTAAAAGCTGCTGGTTTAATTCAGGCTTTTCAAACAAGTATAAAAACTTTTTTCTAAGGTTTGTAACCGTTTCTATCCTTGGCTGAATCAGTTTTACAAAATCATTCATTATTTTATTTTCTATATCCGGATTGTTTCTTAAACACAAATCTGACAATTCTTTTAAACCCATATTTTGTACATGCTGGCTGTTTATCCAGAGGATTTTTTTTGGATCAAACTTTGCCCCAGCTTTATTTATTTTTTCCAAAGTAAAGTTCTTAATAAGTTCATCAGGGCTATATATTTCCTTTTCTTCGTTTGGACTCCAGCCTAAAAGAGCCATGTAGTTTACAAGTGCGTCTGACAAGAATCCAGATTCTTTAAACCCCACATATTCTTTTTCTTGAAACCATTTTAGCGCGTATACAGGAAAACCAAACTTATCCCCATCCCTTTTTGAAAGTTTACCTTTGCCTGTTGGCTTTAAAATTAAAGGAAGATGCGCAAACAAAGGCGTATTCCATTTAAAAGCTTGGTATAAAAGAATGTGTAATGCTAATGAGGGAAGCCATTCCTCACCCCTAATAACATGAGATATCTGCATCAAATGGTCGTCTACTACATTTGCTAGGTGATAGGTGGGCATCCCGTCAGACTTAAAGAGTATTTTGTCGTCAATATCCCTGGTTGAAACCTTGATGTCTCCTCTTATTATATCATTAAATTCAACTACGGTTTCCTCTGGTGTCTTAAATCTAACCACATAATCCTCTTTTTTTATTCTTTCCTTCGCTTCGCTCATACCAATTGCTAGTGAATTATCAAGCTTGAGTCTATTATGCGCATTGTAAATAAACTTTTTGCCTTTTTTTTCATGATTTTTTCTATGAAAATCTAGTTTTTCTTTCTTGTCAAACGCATAATATGCACAACCATTTTTTATTAGAGTATCGACATGTTCTTTATAAATACTCTTTCTTAGACTTTGGTTGTATGGTCCAAAACCTCCACCTTTATTTGTTGATTCATCAAAATTAACACCAATCCACCTTAAAGAGTCTTCAATGTGTTTCTGACTGCCGTCAACCTTTCTTGCAAGATCTGTATCTTCAATTCTTAGAACCAACTTTCCGCCTGTTTTTTTAGCAAACAAATAATTAAAAAGGGCAGTACGCAATCCACCTATATGTAAAGGCCCCGTTGGGCTTGGAGCAAATCGTAGTCTTATATTTTTTGTCATTATTGTCCTGGTATTGATTTCAGCCTTTCATTCTCTCTGGAACTAAAGGGTTTACAATATGAAACCAAAGCGGAGGAACTAGGCTTAATAATATTGATGCAGGATATCCAAACGGTAATTGAGGAGCCTCATCATGACAATCTAGTATTTGATATTTTTTTGAAGCTTTAAAGTGGTGATCACTGTGTCTAGTAAGCTCATAAAGAACTATTCTTCCAATATTATGATTTGAGTTCCAAGAATGATGCGCCTGTACTCTTTCGTATCTTCCAGATTCAGTTTTAAACCGCCTTAGCCCATAATGCTCTATGTAATTTATGCACTCTAAAAACAAAAAAGAGATAATTCCGCTCAAAAGTGCGAAAAGAAAAACATCAAATGAAAAAAACGCAAGTATTAATAATAGATATGCTGGTTGAAAAAGGTGGTACCATAACATGTCATTTTTTATTGATAAAAAACGCGCTTTTTTCATTTTTAACAGCTTGATTTGTTTTTTCCATGCATCCATATATTGTTTAGAGACAGATGTTATCCAAAAAGAATATACGTTTTGTTTGTATTTAGCAGTTGCCCCATCTTCTGGCGTTCCAACATTTACATGATGACCAAAGTTATGTTCGATATAAAAATGCATATACAAGCACGGAAGAAAAAGTGCTTTTCCAATTGCTCTTTCAAAATATTTCTTTCTGTGGCAAAGCTCATGCGCAACATTTATTCCGTTAGTAGCGAGCAAGATTCCCCCTGAAAGACACATTCCTATCATTTCAAAAGTAGAGTAATCATTATTATAGATTTTAAAAAATCCGTAGAGCATTATGCAGTACACTACAGGCAGGTTAATATAGAGCATCCAGTCAAAAATCTTATTAATCTTCTTTGTTTCAGATTTTTCTGTTGAAAGATTAGAGTTGTCTTTACCCAAGACAACATCAAGTATTGGAAGAACAACAAAAGCATACATCACAGCGCTATAGGTCCCCAAACCAAATGAACTAAAAGAAACCAATGTTGAGATTGGAACAGTGTAAGCAAAAAGGTATTTTAAATCTTTCACATGCCAAATATATAAAAATTGTATTTTTTTCAGATTTTATTATCTAAAGTTATATTTGCAGCTAATTATGAATATTGATTTTATATACAATACCGATTTCAAATTGGACAATGAGGATGAACTGTCTTCATGGATACAGCGTTTTTGTGATACTGAAAAATTCAAAATTGACTCATTGGTCTTCGCGTTCTTTAATGATGAAGAGCTTAAAGAGCTGAATATCAAGTATTTAGACCACAATTATTACACTGATGTAATTTCTTTTGATCGGTCTCTATACGAAGAAATCAGTGGCGATATTGCAATTTCAATAGATAGGGTTGCAGAAAATGCTAATGAGTTTTCAGTCACCTTTGAGGAAGAAATAAGGCGCGTTATGGTTCATGGCGTGCTTCATTTCATGGGCTACAAGGATGAAACCCAAGAAGAACAATCCGCAATTAGATCTATGGAAGATTTGGCTCTTGCCATGTTTCACGTGAAACAATGAGTATGTTCAAAGATAAATACGACGTTATTGTTGTTGGCGCCGGTCATGCTGGTAGCGAGGCGGCGGCTGCTGCTGCAAACATGGGAAGCTCAACACTATTAATAACAATGAATCTTCAAAATATAGCGCAAATGTCCTGTAACCCAGCTATGGGTGGTATTGCCAAAGGTCAAATCGTAAAAGAAATTGATGCGCTTGGCGGCTACAGCGGAATAGTCACAGATTATTCTGCTATTCAATTTAAAATGTTAAATAGATCAAAGGGCCCAGCCATGTGGAGCCCAAGAGCTCAATCCGATCGAATGATTTTTTCATCAAAATGGAGAGAGTTATTAGAGCAAACCCCAAACCTTGATTTTTATCAGGACTCTGTTGTTGGTCTAATTGTAAATAAAAAATCTGTTTGCGGGGTTGTTACTCAGCTTGGCTTAAAGATTCAGTCTAAAACAGTTGTTCTTACTAATGGAACTTTTTTAAATGGTTTGATTCATGTAGGTGAGAAAAACTTTGGAGGTGGAAGAGTAGGTGAGAAAGCTTCATTTGGTATTACAGAATCACTTTCTTCACTTGGTTTTGAGTCGGGCAGAATGAAAACAGGAACTCCCCCAAGAGTTGATGGACGCAGCTTAAATTATAATAAAATGGAAGAACAGCCAGGTGACATAAACCCTGGAAAGTTTTCTTTCCTTCCCTCAACCCCAGCTCTTAGCAAACAGAGAAGCTGCTACATTACATACACAAATCATAATACTCACGACCTTTTAAGATCTGGGTTCGACCGCTCCCCTATGTTCAACGGAAGCATAAAAAGCGTTGGCCCCCGATACTGTCCCTCTGTAGAGGATAAAGTTCATAGGTTTTCTGAAAAAGAAAGACATCAAATTTTTGTTGAGCCAGAAGGCTGGAATACTGTAGAGGTTTATGTAAATGGGTTTTCAACCTCTTTGCCTGAAGACGTACAATTCAAGGCCTTGTCAAGTGTACCTGGTTTTGAGAATGTTAAATTTTTTCGCCCCGGCTATGCTATTGAGTATGATTATTTTCCACCAACTCAACTAAACTATAGTTTAGAAACTAAGCTTGTAGAAAACCTTTATTTTGCTGGTCAAATAAACGGTACTACGGGCTATGAAGAAGCTGCTTCTCAAGGCTTAATGGCTGGCATTAACGCACATCTAAAAATAAACGGCAAACCTCCGTTTATTTTAAAAAGAGATCAAGCTTACATTGGAGTACTCATTGATGATCTAATTACAAAGGGTACCGAAGAACCTTACCGAATGTTTACCTCGAGAGCTGAATTTAGGATGTTACTTCGTCAAGATAATGCAGACCTAAGATTAACAGAAATATCCAATAAAATAGGCCTTGCTAATAACGATCGACTAGCTCTTGTAAAAAGAAAAGATAAACAAACTAGATTATTTATTGATTTCATTTCTAAGTTAAGCGTTTCGCCAACAGAAATTAATCCAATATTGTCAAATAAGAATAGTGCGCTTATCAGCCAATCTATGAAGCTTAAAAAAATATATGCTAGACCTAATATAACCTCAGAAGATATATTGTCTTTGAATGGGCCAGGTATGTATGTAAAAGAAAATGGACTGTCTAATGACATAATCGAACAGGTTGAGATACAGGTAAAATATAAAGGTTACATTGATAAAGAAAAAGCTAATGCAGAAAAGCTTCAGAATTTAGAAAACATAAACATTCCAGAAAAGTTTAATTATAAAAAACTAAAGTCTCTTTCGGCTGAAGCTAAGTCAAAGTTAGATAAAATTAGACCAAAAACCCTTTCTCAGGCATCAAGAATAAGCGGTGTTTCACCAAGTGATATTTCCTCTATTCTCGTGTTCATGGGCAGGTAGTGTTTCACGTGAAACTATGGGTATAAAAACAATAAAAATAAAAGACCATTTTTTATCTAAAGAAGATTTTTTTCTTGTTAATTACTCAAAGGGGGTTTTAAAAACAGAACCATATTTAAATAGTAAGGTCTTAGCAAAATATTATAACTCTGACGAATATATTTCTCATGGAAAAGGGTCTGGCTTTTTGGCCTCTGTGTACGGTTTTTTCTCAAGGTTAATGCTCTTTTTTAAGTTTAAAATTGTAAAAAAATATTCAAAAAAAGATTCATTAGTCGTCGATTTTGGTTGTGGAATTGGTGATTTCATTTATTATTTAAAAGAAAGGGGGCAGAATGTTTTAGGGGTGGAAAATAATCAAAAAGCCTTGCAAGAGTGCAAAAAGAAAAATCTGAATGTAGTTGAATCGATCAGTCATCTAAATAAAAAAATTGATCTAATTATTTTTTGGCACTCTTTTGAGCACATATCAAATCCTAAAAGTTTTTTAGAGGGCCTGAAAAAATCATTAAATACAAGCTCTACAGTGGTTATTGCTTTGCCGAACTACATGTCATTTGACTCGCAATATTATAAAACCTTTTGGGCCGGCTATGATGTCCCTCGACACAGGTTTCACTATTCAAT
>MDTD01171920.1_pt1 | contig 12691 bp, 7 predicted proteins | sample 811221 | NCBI WGS metagenome assembly MDTD01 (sample SAMN05326646, study PRJNA326480) | marine metagenome | isolation source: seawater | place: Pacific Ocean: South West | collected 2011 | reverse complement strand
TGAAGAGCTGTGTCTCCAATATTCTTTAAGGTTGCTGATTGAATGGCAAATTGTAATTCTACCTCAGCGTAATTACCCATCTTGAGATCGTAAAACTCTTTAACATCAATGTAGGCTTTTAAATTGCTTTTTTGACACAAAGTGATAAGTGAAAAACCAAAAAGAAAAGAAATAAAAATGAGCTTATTCATGGAAATAAAATTAAGCTATTTTTCTGAAAAAGACTTAAGAGGCGTGGATATGGGTTCGTATTTTTTGAGAGAGCTGTCTGTTATAAGTCTCTAAGAGGTATTTAAAGTAATTATCCGTACTTTTTGAAATACATTTTGTATAGTGCTTCAGACGGTACTCAATATGATCTTGAAGAAAACCTAAAATTTCGAACCCATGGTCAATGTCTTTTGCAGCAGCCAGAATGACACTAAAGTGATTTTCAAGAGATTCTTCCACGGCTAATTTGCCTTTTAGACCATTGTCGATATGTTGGTTATAGCGTTCCTTAATGTTAAAGGCTTCTAGCTTTTTGGTGTCTAAGAATTTCTCATAACCCCTCGGGAATTCATATTCCACCTCAAATTCCATATCTTCTAATTCTGAAATTCTAGATTCTAGAAAACGATCTGGAAATTTAAAAGCATCCTGCCAATTGATGAAGTCTTGCCAAAGTCCGAAACGTCTTACATTATTTCCAAGGTCAATGATTTGAAACTCACTTTTGTTAGGTAGCTTTCTTGATCCACGACCAATCATTTGATGGTACAAGGTCAATGAGCGTGTTGCCCGATTAATGATAATGGTTTTCACAGTTGGTTCATCGAATCCTGTTGTTAGAATACCAACAGAGGTCAAAATGGCATCGGGTGTTTTTTTGAACCATGCCAAAATTTCTTTTCTGTCTTTATCACTGTAGGTTGAGTCAAGATGCCGTATGGGGTATTTTAGTTTTTTAAAGGACTCGTATACGCGTCTTGAGGTTTCGATACCAGCATTAAATATTAGTGTTTTCTTTCCAAGTGAAACTTCCTCATAGGCAAAAATCAACTTCTCCTGCATGAAATAATTACTGTATAGAGTATCAGAGCTATTGATGGTGAAATCTCCGTTGGTTCCAATTTTTAAACCATGAAGGTTGACATCATAGCTAAAAGTCTCAGCATTAGATAGATATCCTTTTTCTATAAGTCCAGAAATGGATTCGCCCACTAATAATTTGTTGTAATTATCTTTTAAAGGAAGTGCCTTATTACTACTCAAAGGGGTGGCTGTTACACCGAGAATATTACACTTTACATAGTATTGAAAAATCTTTCTAAAGCTATTGTAATGGGCTTCATCAACAATAACAAGTCCTACATCTTTAATAAAATTACCATCATCATTAAGTCTGTTGTGAAGTGTTTCCACCATGGCAATGAAGCACTGAAATTTATTTTGGTTGGGAAGCTCTTTGACTTCAGAGTTAACGATTTTGTTGGTTACACCAATAGCAGATAGTTGTTTTGAGGTCTGAACAGACAATTCGATGCGGTGAGTCAGAATCAACACTTTTTTATTTTGCCTTTCGATATATTGTCTAGCGATTTCTGAGAAAATAACAGTTTTACCACCCCCTGTGGGTAATTGATAAAGCAAATTGAAATCGACTCCGTTTTCAGCAATTTCATCTAAAATTGCAGTGACGGTTTGTTTTTGAAAAGGGTAAAGTTTCTTGGCTTTGTATAAATCGATATCAATCATTCAACTTTCTTTTTGGCAAGTTGCAAAAATACGGTCTTTCTTTTAAAGATGCTGTATGATTATGAATTATTTTATCCATTCATGCATAAGAATGGATGCTGCTGAAGAAACATTTAAAGATTCTGCTTGACCCTTTCCCATTATTTTTACTCTATTTTGACAATAATTGACCAATTCTTTGGAGATTCCTTGGCCTTCGTTTCCAAGCATAAGAGCATTAGATGTTTTTAGAACTTCATGTCTAAGTGGCTTTCCGTCTAAAAAAGCTCCAGTAATTTTGAATTGATGATTTTCAATGAACGGAATCAATTCAGTGTAGAATATTTTTACTCGTAAAAAACTTCCCATTGAGGCTTGTAAAGCCTTTGAGTTATAAATATCTGCACAGGCAGGCGAGCATACGACTTGATTGATTCCAAACCAATCAGCAGTTCTAATTATAGTCCCTAAATTCCCCGGATCCTGAATATGGTCTAGAATGAGTGATTTTTTATTTGAATCAAATAGCACTGTTTTGGGTTTATCAATAACAACAATGATTTTATTTGGGGATTTCATTTTACTCAATCGCTCTAATTCTTTTTTTGAGGCAGAATACGCGATATGGTGAAGTGAATGAGGGATAAGATTCTCATAATCCGCAAGACATACTATGGCTATAAGTTCTTGGGCCAGTGTGTGAATACATTCTAAACATATTTTTTCCCCCTCAATAATAAAACATGACTCGCTATCACGATTCTTTTTTAAATGAAGGCTTTTTATCCACTTTAACTTTTGAATAGAGATTTTTTGCACTTTATAATAATTATTTTTGTAACAATATAATGGTGAAGATAAGTAAACTTTGGTTGGGTCTCTTATGCATTTCAATATGTCTTGTAGGGTGTAACATTACAAGAAATGTCCCAGACGGATATTATTTAATGAATTCAAATAAAATTGTCGTTGAACAGAAGGTTTCTTTCAAGGATGACCTGACTGCCATTTTGAGATTAAAGCCGAATCAAAGAGCGCTTGGTTTTCGACTAAAACTTAGGGCCTTTAATATGATAGACTCTGCGAAAGTTGTTGACAGTAGAAAAAAAGCAAATCAAAAGTTCAAAGCTAAACTAAAGAAGAAACGAGAGCGATACGCTCGAATCAATGCTAGGCGTATCGAAAAGGCCAAGAAAAAGGGTAGAACATATTATACCGAAAAGATCGTTAAGGATTCTATGAATCACGAGGTTATTTTAAGGGAACGTATCAAATATAAGTTTGGTGAGGATCCTAAAGTATTTGACTCAATAGCTTTTGAAAAGACCGGAGAGCAGATTATTAATTTTCTGAGGAAGCGAGGTTATTATAACCCAATTCTGAAGAGTGATTTAGATTTTGACAGCTCTAAAAGGAAAGTTGATGTTGTATATAAGCTCGATTTAGGTCCTGTTTTTACCATTGATTCTATTTTTTATTCTGGTGACGCTAAAATGATTAGAAATCATGAAGCTTTTTTGAATATCAAACTCAACAATGGTGAACCTCATCCTATCTTGAATCAGCCTTTTGATATTGATATCTTAGATTCTTATAGAGATGATTTTGCCCAGGACCGTCGCAATCATTCTTATTATAAATATTCTTCTGCGAATATTCAATTTGTTGCAGATACATCTTATAAAACAATGGGAGTAATCTTGAATATGAAATTCAATCAGCAATTTGTACCCCTCAATGAAAATAGTGACAGCCTGGTGGTGAGACCGTATCTATATACCAAGATTAACAATGTTTATTTTCATCTAAGTGATACCATACATGTTCAAGGGAATTTTTCGGATTATTGTCAATGTGAAGATTTCGAAAACAGTGAGCATCGTCAATATTTTGTAACCAAGGAGGAGCTTCTTTTTTCAGATAGAAATTTACGCAGGTCTAAACGGAATCCAGATTTGGGCAAAAAACAAACTGACTCTGCAAGAATTGTGACTTTAAGATTTAATGGTAAGCAATCTTGGATCAAGCCTGATATACTCGAATTGAATAATTATTTGGAGGCAGGTCAATCTTATAAAGATGATTATGCGGCAAGATCTTTAAGAGGAATTTCTCAACTTGATCTGTTTGGCTCCATAAAGCCTATTTTTAAGGAGGTTGATAACACCGGAAGGAATCATTACCTAATGGATGTTCACTATTTTTTAACCCCATCGAAGAAGCAATCTTTGGCCTTTGACTCACGTTTCACAACTACATCAGGTTTAATGGGAGTTAATGGGTCAATAAACTACGTGAACAAAAATGTTTTTCGAGGTGGTGAAAAATTGACTATTTCAATAGGTGGAGGTTTTGAAACCCAGACTTTGGTTTTTAATGACAACGATGAAAACACAACGTTCCCTTTTAATACCATTGAGTTTGGACCAAGTATTCAGCTTGAAATGATAGGCTTAAGGCCTTTTTCACCTTCAGCTTTATCAAAGAGACATCGAGCACGAACGGTCATGTCAACAGGCTATAATTATGAAACAAGAAGTATTTTTGAAAGACAAGTCTTTCAGCTCAATTACTTGTGGAAGTTTTTTGTGGGAAAAACACAGATTTTTCAGTTGGGTCTTCCAGGAGTTTCTGTAATCAAGTTGGTCAATATTAAAAAGAGTAGTACCTTTCAGCAACAGCTGAACACCTTGAACGATGTTTATTTGAATAATGCCTACAGCAATCAATTCATTTGGCAAGACGGAAAAGCTTCTTTTGAATTCAGTAATGCTCAAAAGAAATTCAGGTCAGGTAAAAAATCTTTTCTCGGTGCGGCCATTTCCTACAATGCGAATTTTGATGCCGCAGGTAATATCCTTTATGGGCTGCGAAGAACTCAAGACACATCGAATGGTCAATACCAATTTCTAGACCTCAGTTATGCTCAATTTGTTCGTTTAGACAATCGTTATGTACTTGCGAAAAAATTGAATTTAAATTCCTCAATTCATTTTAAGGCCGAAGCTGGGGCAGGTATTCCATACGGAAATACTAAGACCTCACTACCTTATGATTACAGCTTTTATGCCGGTGGGTCTAATGATAATAGGGGCTGGCGTGCAAGAGCATTGGGCCCAGGTGCCTACAAATACCACTTGGATACAAACAGAACTCTAACCCAGATCGGAGATATACGTATTGGAGCCTCTTTAGAATATCGATTTTCGTTAGGTGAAACATTAAAAGGAGCTATTTTTACTGATGTGGGTAATATATGGACTTACAATGAAGACTCGAGGAATGCTCGGTTTAAAATTCAAAACATGATAAAGGAAATGGCTCTTGCCGCAGGATTTGGTTTGAGGGTAGACTTAGAATATTTTGTTGTGCGTTTGGATTTAGGTTTTCCAGTGTATAATCCGGCATATAACCCAGGAGCACGTTGGGTCTTTCAAGATTTTGTTTCTAGAGACACTTATTATAACGAAGGAGCTGATTATTTTTACCAACCGGGTGATACCGATGTGCAGTCATTGGATCGAGCACTTCGCTTGATGCCAAAACCTTTTTGGCCCACTTTACATTTTGGTATTGGTTACCCCTTTTAGATATGAGAGTTTCTGTTTTTTTATTGTTATCCTTTGTTCTTCTTCAGTCGTGTATGAAGAGTGAATCAGTTGATTTGGTTGTGTTTAATGCGCGTGTTTATTCTTTAGACGAGTCTAATACGGTTCATCAAGCAATGGCGATAAGGGATGGAAAAATTATTGAGATGGGCCCAGATCGTCAAATACTCAATAAGTACCAATACGATCGGTCAATCGATGCTGAGGGTAAAGAGATCTACCCTGGATTTATTGATGCACATGGTCATTTAATGTCATACGCTGAACTTTTATTGGGTGTCAACCTTATAGGATGCACTTCATATGAAGAAATTTTAGAGCGAATCTCAAGTTATCAGGAGTCATCAAATAGAAAAGTTATTATGGGTAGCGGATGGGATCAATCCTTATGGGCAGGAGAAGGTGAGCTTCCAAATAATTCTTTACTCAGCAAAAGGTTTCCAAATATTCCAATATGTCTATATAGGATTGATGGGCATTCTGCATTGGTGAATGATGCCTTCATTCGCTTGTTGGGTGAGTTTGATCCGAAGATTAAGGGAGGAGAGGTTCCTTTTTTGAATGGACGTCCATCGGGAATGTTTATTGATGGGGCCTTGTCTATTTTGGAACCTCATCTTCCTGAATTTAGTTCTGAAGAAATGAAGACACAGCTCAAAGAGATTCAAAAGGAATTGTTTCAGTATGGAGTAACAGGTGTGCATGAGGCAGGAATTGATTTTGACGAATTAAATTTGCTTCAGGATTTGGTTGGTTCAGGCGAACTCAAGCTGAATATTTATGCGATGCTTAATCCAACCAAAGAAAATAGACTGTTTGCATTAGATTATGGACCATATCGCTATAAGAATTTGAGTATTCGAAGTTTCAAAGCCTATGTAGACGGCGCTTTAGGTTCAAGAGGTGCTTTGATGAAAAAGGATTATTCGGATAAAGCGGGTTTTAAAGGCTTGTGTTTAACGAGCCCGGAGGAACTTGCTGAGCTCGCTGATTTTTGTTTGGAAACAGGATATCAATTGAATTCACATGGTATAGGTGATTCGGCCATAGCTATTATTCTTGATATGTGTTCAACGGTATATCCTAGACGACCAGATCATCGTTTTCGTGTCGAGCATGCTCAAATCGTTGATTTAAACGATATAAATAAGTTTGCAGATTACGCTGTGTTACCTTCTGTTCAACCTACTCATGCAACTACCGATCAAAGATGGGCAGTGTCAAAGCTGGGAATAGATCGAATGGAGGGTGCTTATGCCTATAAAACACTTAAAGAACAATTGGGAATGATCGCTCTTGGGACTGACTTTCCAGTGGAATATGTAAATCCTTTTTATACTATTCACTCTGCAGTAAATCGGAAAAACAGTAAAGGAATTCCTAAGAATGGTTTTTTACCGAGCGAATCACTTACAATAGATGAAACCCTGAAAGGAATGACTTTTTGGGCCGCTTTTGCTGCGTTTCAGGAGGGTTCTTTAGGAACTTTAGAATCTGGTAAACAAGCTACTTTTGTAGTTTTGAATTCGCCTTTGAATAAGGATTCCGATTTTATGGATAATTTTGCTTGGAAAACAGTTATTGATGGTGTTATTGTGCATTCGTTAGAATGATTATTTATAATTTCGCGACATGAAAGTAGAACAAATTTATACTGGTTGCCTTTCCCAGGGGGCGTATTTTATTGAGAGCAACGGAGAGGCTGCTGTTATAGACCCCTTAAGAGATACAGCTGATTATTTGCGTTTATCTGAGGAGGCTAATGCGACCATAAAATATGTTTTTGAGACCCATTTTCATGCTGATTTTATTAGTGGTCATTTAACTCTAGCCAATCAAACAGGGGCACAAATTGTCTATGGACCACAAGCCGACCCTGGTTTTGATGCTATTGTCGCTGAAGATCAACAGGTTTTTAAAATCGGGAATGTCACGCTTACGGTCATCCATACTCCAGGACATACCCTAGAAAGCACGTCATATTTATTAAGAGACGAATCTGGTAAAGAGCATTGCATTTTTACGGGTGACACTTTGTTTTTAGGAGATGTTGGTATTCCTGACGTTGCGCAACGCTATATGGGGGTCTCAAAGGAAGAGTTGGCAGGTATACTTTATGATTCGGTAAATAATAGAATTAAACCTTTAAACGATAATATATTGGTTTATCCGGGTCACGGAGCTGGTTCGGCTTGTGGTAAGAATATGATGAAGGAGACTGTAGATACACTTTCCAATCAAAAAGTCATCAATTATGCTTTGAACGGCTCTTTTGATAAAGAAAGTTTTGTAAAAGAGCTTACAGACGAATTACCAGAACCGCCGCAGTACTTTCCTTCAAATGTAAAACTCAATCAGCAGGGCTATTTGGACCTTGACGAGATTCTTTCAAAATCATTAAAACCATTAAGTGTGTCTGATTTCAAGTCTCTTTCGAATCAAGAAAACACAGTTATTTTGGATGTGAGAAGCCAAGATGAATTTCGACAAGGATTTATTCCTAATTCTATTTTTATTGGTTTAACGGGGGGATTTGCTCCTTGGGTAGGTTCCGTTTTAAAAGATGTAACTACTAAGCTTTTATTGGTGTGTTCACCAGGTACAGAAGAGGAGGCTGTTGTTCGTTTGTCAAGAGTTGGTTTCGACGCAACTATTGGTTATTTAAATGGCGGCTTCGATACTTGGAAAGACTCTGATTGCCTTATCAACACAATTGAATCTATTGATGCTAATGGTTTGGCAGAGGCAATCTCGGATGAGTCGATTAGTCTTATTGATGTAAGGGCATGTGGTGAACGTAAAAATGGATTTTTACCTGTTTCATTAAGTGTTCCACTCAATGTAATCCACAATCATTTAGATGAAATTAATCGTTCTAAAAAACATTACATCCATTGTGCGGGAGGCTACAGAAGTATGATTGCTTGTTCAATAATGAAACGCAATGGTTTCGATCATTTAGTTGATGTAGCAGGTGGGTACTCCTCAATTTCGAAGCATCCTAAGATTGAAATTGAGCAGTCTTAAGGTTCTTTTGCTTTAGTCATTTTATCAACTTTAGTCAGGAATTTAGACCATAAACCCGTTTCAATATCCATTCTGAAATGAGAAGGAGTGCTGTGAGTATGAGATACCACCAAACATCAATTAGTTCAAGTGTTGATTTTTCTTCATAGGCTACAGTGGAAATATCAGATCTGTTTGATAAATCCTTAAAAAATGGGTCTATATTATTGAGTGTATAAAACGAACCATTAGATTGTTGTGCAAGTTGTTTGAGAACACTATGATTGGCAATGGATTCACTTTTCTCATGATCGAGGTCTTCAATAAAGAACTCTCCATTTTGCGTAAATGTCTTGTCGTTTAATTTGGTTTGGGCAGTCCAAGTATATTTTCCAGGATTGAGTTGTCCTAATTTTGCTTGGTATCCTTTTCTGTTTACAGCGAATTGCGATTGGTATAGCTTCCCAAGCTCATCTGTAATTTCAAGAGTTATTTGAGGAGTGGTAATGGCTTCCATCGCTTGATTGTAAAAATTGGCATTAATGATGAGGTCCTCATCGGTATTCAGCTTTCTCGGAACAATCACATTCAAACCTGTGCCTCTTTTCTTTACTGTTAAGTATTGGATGGTTTTGGAAAAGATATCGTTAAACACTTCGTGATTGCCAGTTCTTTGGAACTCATTAAACCGCCACCTCCATAGTCCTTCACCCATTATGCAACCATAGCTAAGGTTTGGAATGCTAGAGAAGAAGAAAAGAGGTTTTTTTTGGGTTACGGGACCTATACGTTGTTGAATAAAAATGGATGAAGACGTTGGAATGGAGAAGTTTCCGTATTTACCGAAAAGTGGCGGATAGTATTCCATTGATTCTGAAAAAGATTCATTGATTTCAAAAAGAGAAAAAGAGGTATTGATGGTTCCCTGAAATTCGTCATTCCCGTTAGATCTGTTTGGGAATTGAATGCCGAGCTTTTGATACATGGAAAGGTTTGTTTTTTGCCCTAAAATAAAGAGTATCGGGATGCGGTTATCTCTAAATTTATTGAACATTTGTGTATTGAATCCAGCGCTAGGATTGTGACATATCATCAGATTGATTTTTCCGGTCTTATGATCCCATTCTTTAAATGTTTTGTATTCCACATCTAGGTTTTCATCTAGCGAAATTACCGATTGAAGTGCAGCAATGTCAGGATGTGGAGCTTCGGATAAAATGAGTACTTTACTTCTAGAATCAATCACTTCTACATAAAAATTCCTGTGGTTATTTTTTATTGAAATCTCATTCTCTTTTTCTTGTAAATGAACGGTGTAGGTATTGAACCCAATTTGATCGGCGGGAATGTCAAAAATAACTTTCTTAAAATCTTGATTTGATCCATTGTAACGGATCGTCTGTTTCCCAATGACTATATTTTTGTGTTCTAATGTGATTGTTACTTCTTCATTGTTGAACTTAAAGGCGGAAACATCTATTTCTACTGGAAATTTATTCTTGTAAAAGGCAATGCTATTATGGAAAACATTACGAATTAGGTGGTCCCTTTTTTGGATAGAATCTCCCACAGCAAAAGAAAAAACAGGGGTGAATCGTATTTTTTCTGCATTGTATACTGGACTCGCTCCTACATTAAAGTTTCCATCGGAAACAAAAGCAATTCCCCCAATATTTCGGTTATAGTATTCTGTGTTGATGTGTTCAAAAGCTTCTTCCAGATTTGAGTTCGATTCTGAAAAATCAATCTCAGTTTCTGTTTTTAATGATGATCCAACTGATATTTCTTTTATCTCTAGTTGTTCACCATATTCATTTTTTAAGCGTTTTTTGAGCACGTTAAGGTCTTTCTCCACTCGATTACTGTCTTTGTAGTTTAGCATGGATTTGGAATTATCTGTAACGACAAAGAATAGGGGAGACTCAATGCGCTCTTTACTTGTTTTAAAAACAATACCTAAAAGTAATATTCCAAGAAGGAGCAAGGAGAGAAAACGAATGCTGAGCATGATGGATCGAATGGAAAGAGCGAGCTCACTAAAGCCATTTTTCTTGTGGTAAGAAAGGTAAGTGAGAACCACTGAACACGATGCAATAACGAGTATCCACCATACCGAATAATCCAGATTAAAATTCATTGCACTAAAATTAGATACAATGATTGATATGACGTTCATATTTTCACACAAATTAGGAACTCGTCACAGGGTTCAAATCAGATTCAATTTTATATCTTCGTAGTCGAAAAAAAATCAATATGTCAAAAACAGTTTATATCATATCTGCAGTTCGCACGCCTATGGGGTCTTTCTTAGGAGGATTATCTAGTTTACCTGCAACTCAGTTGGGATCAGTAGCCATCGAAGGAGCACTATCCAAAGGAAATGTACCAGCCTCGCTTGTTGATGAGGTTTTTATGGGGAATGTATTGCAGGCCGGTGTTGGTCAGGCTCCTGCCAGGCAGGCAGCTATGGGCGCCGGAATAAGCAATGAAGTTCCTTGTACGACAATCAACAAGGTATGTGCTTCAGGAATGAAATCTGTAGCGTTGGGTGCACAGTCAATTATGGCTGGAGACAATGACTTAGTTGTTGCGGGAGGAATGGAAAACATGTCCATGACACCTCATTATATGATGGGAAGAGCTGGAACAAAATTTGGAAACATTCAAATGCTAGACGGCATAACAAAAGATGGTTTGTTAGACGTTTACAATAAAGTGCCGATGGGGAATTGTGCTGAGCTTTGCGCTAAGGAGCATAATATTACTAGAGAAGATCAAGACAATTTCGCTATTGAGTCCTACAATAGAGCTGCTTCAGCATGGGAAAACGGTAAGTTTTCTGACGAGGTGGTTCCGGTAGCTGTTCCGCAAAGAAAAGGAGATCCCAAAATCATTGATCAAGATGAGGAGTTTAAAAACGTATTTTTAGATAAGATTCCTAATTTACGTCCTGCTTTTGATAAAGAGGGAACAATAACTGCAGCAAATGCTTCTACTTTAAATGATGGAGCTTCGTGTATCATACTAGCATCCGAAGAAGCGGTTCAAAAGAATGGTTTGACACCAATTGGTAAAATTGTCTCATATGCAGATGCTGCTCACGAGCCAGAGTGGTTTACGACAGCGCCTTCAAAGGCAGTTCCAAAGGCTTTGTCAAAGGCTAATTTAGAAGTTTCCGACATCGATTATTGGGAATTGAATCAGGCTTTTTCTGTAGTGGGAATCGCGAATACAAAAATCTTAAATTTAGATCCAACTAAAGTAGATGTAAATGGTGGGGCAGTTGCTCTTGGTCATCCTCTTGGTAATTCTGGATCAAGAATCTTGGTCACTTTACTTCATGTTTTAAAACAAAATGGTGGTAAGCTTGGTGGTGCGGGAATCTGTAATGGAGGAGGAGGAGCCTCGGCCATGGTGATTGAAAATATCTAATTCCAATTCAAAGGAATGAAAAGGCGGCTTCGGTCGCCTTTTTTTGTAACTAAAATTTAAATTCTCATTTAAAGACTGACGCTTTCTCTTACCTCATTAAAATTTTAGTTATGAAGAAAAAATATTTGTTTACCCTTCCTGTTTTTCTGGTCTTAATGTCACTTGTGAGTTATCAACCTCTCCATCGAAAAAAAATGGATCCTGATGAAAATTGGAATGTTGATATCGGTAAGACCACTTTTAGAACCAATGTTTCATTTACGCCGTCTTATCTTATAATTGGTTCAAATGGAGACAATTACAGAGACGCAAATATAACCGACAATAGAAATGGGGTTCACATTATCAATCGAAAGACTGGGCAACGATTCAGAAATTTCGCTGATGGATCCATTGGTGATTTGGATGTAAATGGAACATTAGTCTATAAAAATCGCATTTATTTTGGGAATGATAATGATGAATTTATTTGTGCTGATTTAAATGGTAATATTAAATATTCTCTTCCTGTTTCTGGTGATGTTGAAAGTGAGCCAGTTTTAATTAAAATAAAGGGAAAAGATGCTTTGGTTTTCGGTACCGAAGCGGGAGAATTACGGGCTATAAACCCCTTTAATGGAAAAACGATTTGGCAACATTTTCATTCTAAATTTAATGGTTGGAAAATGGGTGACAATAGGTTAGTGTTCAAGGTTAAAACACATTTCAGTATGACTTATTTATTTCTTACTAAACCATTAGTCAAGGATTTAAATTCAGATGGTGTTGGGGATCTTGTTTATTTAATTAATGGAGATTTTTATTCTGTTAACGGCAAAAATGGAAAAATTTTACACCATTTTGATGTTACTGAAGATTATGACCGATGGGATGACCCTGGTGTTTTACACAATGCATGCTACAGCTCTGAATCGATGATTTTCATT
>MDTD01144390.1_pt1 | contig 12692 bp, 6 predicted proteins | sample 811221 | NCBI WGS metagenome assembly MDTD01 (sample SAMN05326646, study PRJNA326480) | marine metagenome | isolation source: seawater | place: Pacific Ocean: South West | collected 2011 | reverse complement strand
TTTTGGTTGTGCTAGTTGGGGCGGCGGCGGCGGCGGGTCCGCCGGATGTGCCGGTAGCGGTGGCCTCGGCGGTGGTTTTGGTGGAGGTTCGTTCGGTGTATTTATCTTCGATTCCAACCCGGTGATTATCGATTGTGTCCTAAGCCACAAAAGTGGTGGCCATGGGGGCGCTGGCGGCAAAGGTGGTGTCGGCGGCGTCGGAAAAGAGGGTGGCTCCGGTGGTTCTGGGAACAAGAATGCTGGCGACGGAGGTTCAGGTGGTGACGGCGGAGACGGCGGTGACGGTGGTCACGGCGGAGGCGGCGCGGGCGGTGCGGCATATGGACTGTTTATCGCGGGCAATAGTACGCCCACATGCGAAAAGCTTGAGTTTGAGTCGCTGGGTGTCGCAGGAAGTGGGGGCATCGGCGGTGATGGTACCGGTCAGCCAGGCCAGCCAGGGCAACAGGGTGACATGAACCTGATGGTGCCGAGCTGCAAGATCGACTAGAGTCGCCTGGCGCTCTGTCACCCATTGGGGAGAATGTCATGCGAATTCAGGCACGAAAAACGGTCGAAGGCCTACAAGATGCGATATGCCAGGCCCTTGAATCGTTGGATGGAAAGGCTACGTTCAGGGAAGACCTGTGGGAACGCCCGGGCGGAGGCGGCGGCCGCACTAGAATCATGGCCGACGGTGCCGTGTTTGAAAAGGCCGGTGTAAACGTGTCAGCCGTTGAAGGTGAGCTACCGGCTACCTTACAGGCACAGCTTGAAGGGGAGGGGGCCGAGTTCTATGCAACGGGTGTGTCACTTGTCCTTCATCCACGCAATCCACATATGCCGACTACCCATGCGAATTTTCGCTACATTGAGCGAGGCGGAAAGGGGTGGTTCGGTGGTGGAGCTGACTTGACGCCGTACATTCTCTATGAAGACGATGCACGTCATTTTCACGAAGTCCTTGGTCAAACTTGCGACAGACACCATGCGCACCTGTACCCGCGGTTCAAAACTTGGTGTGACGAGTACTTCTATATTCCTCACCGGAAGGAGGGGCGCGGTGTTGGAGGTATCTTCTTCGACTACCTCCAGCCCGATGAGAATTGGGACATCGATGGCCTGTTCACATGGTGGAAGGAGATCGGAGAAGCGTTTCTTCCGGCCTACATGCCCATTGCCGAACGTCGCATGGATACACCTTACGATGACGCCCAGCGAACTTGGCAGCTACAGCGGCGGGGACGTTATGTAGAGTTTAATCTCGTCTATGATCGTGGGACGATTTTCGGCCTCAAGACCGACGGTAGGATCGAGTCAATTCTGATGTCGCTACCATCGCCTGTGCGATGGGACTATGCAGTCGAACCTAAAGAGCCTTACCAAGCCGAGTTGTTGGACGTGCTACGTACACCTAAAAACTGGAGAGGTTAAGCCTTTCAACGTTGGATGAGCGTACCGGCTCCATCGCAGAGCGGACACCTAATTCTTCCTCCGCCGCTGCAGACCGCACATGTCATCGACCCGGTTCCGCACTCACAGCGCAGACTGATTTTTCCGGTGCCGCGGCATGTTTTGCAAGGGGCGCTCGCAATGTTCCTCATCGTCATGCCGGCGGTACATTCGGTGTCAGGACAGGTTGCCTGAAGGACGCTATCTCCGAGGCAGATACCACACGTCTGTTCGCCTTTTCCGGCGCACCCCGGGCAATCAACAGTTCCGCGGTTTGTACAGCACGGACATGGATCTCCCATGACGCGTCTGAGGGTGTCCGACGCGGCCAATGCGACACCAAGGTGCGTGTCTTCATCGGCAACGAGTTCTTCCAGGTAGGGGATTAGGTTGGTTGCCCTTAGGGTAGCGACGAGGTCGACCCGAAACATGAGTTCATCGGGCTTACTTCGTCGAAGCAGTTTCTCCAAGAACTCGATGGTTCCGGCATCCAGAATCTCGCCCTTCGAGGAAAAGCCAAGCCAGGCTTCTAAGCCTTCAATCGTCAACCCTTGGGCATGGGAGAGCATCCGCCTAATACCGGCATTCGAGGCGCGCAGCCCATGGCTCATCAAGGCCTCTCGTGCTGTTTGAGAGACACGAGGCTCAGGGTCGACGGCCAGGGTTAGAAGGCCATCCACTGCCGGCCCCCGATCTCCTCGCCAATAGGCGAAGGCCTGCGCGGCTGCCTCGCGGTATTCCCACCAATCACTTGACGCGAGCTTCTTGAGGACGGGTAACGCAGTCTTACCGATTGCGGCTAGTGCATGCGCAGCAGGTCGCCTGTCCTCGCGGAAGGGCGTCTCAAGCCCCAGCGCGATCGATTGAGCTGCCACAGCGGTGCCTACGGTGGCGAGTGCTTCAAAGGCGGCTCTACGAACATCATCGTCCCGGTGGGTCACGTAGGTGCTTAACAGCCGGGCTGCATCATCATCTTCTTCTCTTGCCAGGCTGCGGCACACTGCCTCCAACGCCCGCCAGCCGCAATTCGTCGACTCGATGGCATTCGCCAAAGACGCGGGGGATACTTGGTTAAGGCCACGGGCAAGGCGCGCGCGATGAGGCATCGATTGCCACGTCAAATCGAGTAACTTAAGGGTCGTTTCGACGCCGTCATTTGCCTCAACGAGTCCGGCCCAATCTAGGCGTATCCCAGCCAAAAGGCCCAGTTGCGCGCTAGATGGTTTCCATTCCGGCAGTCGTTCAAGGAGATCTAAAACTTCATTGCGAAAGACGTGTCCGCCGAGTTTTAGGGCGGCGTTAAGCGTATCCATGTGGCGATCACGGGTAGCTATCACGAGGGATTCCAAGCGCCTGGACGCAATGGCAGCTAAGGTCTTTTCCTTGGCTCCTTTCGGCTTCCAACCACAGGAAAATAGAGCTTCCAAGGCGGCGAGACGTACATCCTCGTCAACGTCGAGTAACGCTGACTTCAATTCAACGATCGCATCCTTGGTTCCTATCGTGGCCAAGACTTGGCAAGCCGCACGTCGCCGCATCCAGCTTCCGTTTGCAAGTGTCTGCCGTAGGCCGGGTAGGGCACGGACACCGGCCTCCCTCGCTTTGAGTGTCATAGGTTCGAGCTTCTTGATCGGGCAGTACGACAGAACGTAGCCAGAGACTTCGTCCGTCGACGGAACCTTGCAGTTCAGAGTCCGGAGACCAGACGCTGCGAATCCACGCACTTCCTCGTTACTATCTACTAGGGCAGCTTTACGAAGTGCAAAAACGCCAGCAAGCAGCTTTTTACTCGCAATCGTTCGCGCGGCCCCACTCCTCGCCGGGGGGAAAAAACGGGTATTCAAGGCTTTGATGAGATGGGGCAACAGTTCACTACCCACAAGGTCATAAAGCGTCTCAGTGGCTTGTAAGTCGGCCCACTTGAGTCGCCGATCGAAGAGCTCTGTTATCGCAGCCGTCGGCACCTCGGATTCGGTTCCGTGCAGTGCGTCAACGACGTGTCCCTCTAACGTCCTCAGTTTCTTTCCAATCGTTAGAATAGCCGCCGTTTCACGCCGGGTTCCCACCAAAGCCAAAGACTTGAGGATTTCGCGCCGCATGGCCATGTCGGGCACCAAGATGGCATGTAGCATCAACTTTACCGCCCGACGTTTCTCCCCGCGTTTGAGGCTGTGAACGATATCTAAGAGCGACTCGGAATCAGCCGACCAGATTGCAGCTTGAAGTTGATGGAGTGCAGATCGCGACATCGATGTGGCTGGGAGGCGGATTACTTCGGCAGATTCTGATAACGGTATTGGACGTGGAATCGCCGCCTTACGCGAAGACTGGGTCAGATATTCGAGGACTTTTAAACGAACCCTTTCATCCCAGTGAAATAGCAGTCGTCCCGCCCATTCGATGTAGAACGAGTCGGTTTCCATGTTGGATTGCAGGTCTTGGAGAAGCGTTAGCAAGACCAAAGGATGACACTCATGGGCCCAGCAAGGGTGATCGTGACGACGAACTTCTTCTCGCTTCGATAGTGAGAGAAGTGCTCCCCTGAGGCCAAAGGGCAATGTTCTCCAACGCTTGCGCAGCCAGCGCAAAAAGGACTTTGCCGTGTGCGCGTCTGTCGATTCGATAAGCTCAGTCAGGAGAGCCGTCGTCCGTCCGATACTCTGTCCGTAGCGAAGGCCGCATTCGGCTAGTTCGCGAGCTCGAGGAAGTTTCAACTCGAAGCCAATTCCGGCAGCTTTTCTCGCTGCAACACTCCAAGTTTCGGCATCCTGCATGGCACAGGTTGCGACCTTCTCGATCCAGGCAAGTCCAACTCTTAGTTCCCCTTCACCCAAGCCTTTTATCGTGGCGATTATCGTACGTCGCTCAAACTTCTCTGAGGCTAGAAGTTGTAATGTGAGGTGCCGTGCATGCCTGCAGCCGCTTCGACAGGCGCGTCCTACCGCATACGCAAGGAGCTCTTGTTTAACATGCGGCTCCATCCGACCGATGACTTCGGCAGCATGAATCTGGAGCGGGAGTTCAGCACTCAGCGCTATGGCCGTCGCAACGGCAAATCCGAGCGTATCACCGGATTCTCGCAGATTAGCCCATAGCTCATCCATCGTTCTGGAATCCCGAAATGAGCCTCGCTTCGCAGATTCCAGGAGTTCAATGGTCGCGGGCAGAACTTCACAACGCCGGCTAAAATGCTCTTCGAGCAGCTCCAGATCTTCGACCGATTCTAGCGATAGGTCGGTGACAGCTAGAGCGACAAGTCGTGAGAGCGGATCCAGCGGTGCAAGTATTTCCCCTTCGACACGGTGGATACGCCGCCGCGTACGAGAAGGTGCGGAGATTGCCTGAAGTTCCTCCAGGAGTTGCGAGCCAGCGCAGATCCCGAGCGTTAAGATCGTCTCAACACTGGGGTCGCTCTCAGGTTGGATGGCAGGTTCCATACCCACCAGTACGCCCTTCAATCGTGATTGCGTCAAGCGCACCAGGGCTCTTCGCCAGGGAGCACGTGATTATGCGACCTACTTGAGGTGCGTATCGATTATTTCCTGGCTGAAACGGACCTCATTTAGGCAGACACACAAATAGATTTCCGCCTTGTCATGGTGCTTCAGAAGATCATCGATGATCTGTACTGCCTTGTCGTCCTCGATGGCCTCAATGGCCTCCACATCCTCATTGATGGTCTTAACGTGCTCGACCATGTCTTGGTAAAGCGCGCCGTTTCTTTCGTTCCAGTGCACGATGAGGAGGTTGGCGAGGAGCTCATGTCCAGGGTCTGTATTCAGAATCTCTTTCTGGGCAATCTTCTTGATTCGACCACGGCCCACCTTGTCTGGGCGGAATCCCTTGAAGTGCTTAAAGTAGAAAGCCTTGTCTCCCACGCTCATCTCGTAGATGAGGCGCTGCGGGCTGACCGAACGGATCAAGAGGTCAAGGTGCTCAGATACACTGCGAATGGCGTCAATTGGCATGGTTGCTCCTAAGCTGCGGCGCCCTTAAAGGCGGCTTCGTATAGCGCACGAAGATCCTGCTCTTCGCACGGTCGAGGGTTGCTTGCATGACAACCGTCGTCGATTGCTTGTTTCGTCATCGGCGAGATGGCGTCGTACGAAACGCCTGCGTCATGAAGTGTGTGTGGAATATTCAGTGAGCGGCGTAGTTTGAGAATCCAAGAAGTCAGTGTTTCCGTGAGGCCGAGGTGCCGCTCGACACGACGGTAAACAGCGCCGCATGCGGCTTCATTGAATTCGACAACGTAGGGCAGGACGATCGCGTTTGCGAGTCCATGATGGAGACCGGCGACGGTAGACAGTGGATGGGCTAGGCTATGAGCGGCCCCAAGTCCCTTCTGGAAGGCGGTTGCACCCATAAGTGACGCCATCGCCATGCCCTGGCGGGCCTCAATGTCTGCGGGACATTCATAGACTCTGAGTAAGTGTTGATGGCAAAGCGCGAGACCTTCCATTGCCAATCCATCACAGAGCGGATGGTATCCCGTGGCCGCAAGGGCCTCAAGGTTGTGGGTTAGTGCATCAAAACCTGTCGCAGCGGTAATGTGTGGCGGGAGTTCGACCATGAGTTCAGGGTCGAGTAGCGCCAAACGAGGCATCAGGTACGGAGAGAACACGACGACCTTACGGTTTGTCTCCTCGTCGATGACGACAGTAGAACGACCAACCTCCGATCCAGTGCCGGCTGTCGTCGGAATGCAAATGAGCGGCGGAATGGTGTCCTCAATCCGCTCATAGCCTCCAAGCGCGTCGTCGTAATCCACCAGTCTTCCCGTGTGGTTCGCCATCACTGCGATACCTTTCGCGCCGTCAAGGGCGGAACCTCCTCCAAATCCTACGATAACGTCGCAGCCTGTGGAGCGGAAATGCTCAGCTGCAGTTTCGCACTCGCTCGCGAGCGGGTTGGGCGAAATCTGGTCGGTCATTTCCCACGGGGTGTTGGATGCGCGAAGCGTCTCTAAAAGCTGGTTCCAAATGGGAAGCCGAGCAATTCCTGCGTCTGTGACCAGATAAGGCTTGGAGCCAAGCCGTTTCACGTGCGCGGGGAGATTAGAAAGCACGCCAGGGCCGACCTCGACATGGGTCGGAAAAGAAAATTGTACGGTGGCGTTACTCAAAAGGCACGATCCCCATGAAAGAGTGCGTTAGATTCTGACGTTTTGCCCTGGCAGCAGAGAACACGCAAGCCTAAGATTTGAGTTGATGTTGGTGTTCACTAGTTCAAGATGGAGCCATGATTAAGATAAGCCACCGACGTAAGTTGAGCTACGGGATAACCCTGTGGGCGCTCTTAGTACTCACCTTACTCGTTCCGGCTCCAAGCCTCGGCGAACCTCTGGTTTCCGTTCGAGACGCGATCTTTCGTGCGGATGGAACGGTGCTCGCCCTGTCACATGATCGTGGCATCCATGTCGTGGAAGGGAAGGGTGTCACATTCATGTGTGACGATGCGCTTCCGGACTCGAAGTTGATGCTGCGCTCGGGTGAAGAACGCATTCTAGTAGCGGGAGGAGCGGGAGCGCACTTGTCCCTGACGGCAGGGTGTAAGTGGCAGCAGACAAGCGGCGACTTTGCCTTTGACTCGGTTATCGGGTTGTTCCGGGACCCCGACGATGACGACCGCGTGTTAATAGCATACGGCGAGCAAGGATTAGTTGTAGAGAGCCTAGACGGTGGCCATACGTCCACGCCCCAGCCGGTGCTGTCGGTCGCCAGTGTTGTCTTCACAGGGTTTTCTGCGAGCCAACATAGGATCCTCATTGCGGGCTACGATCTCTTGGACGAAAAGCGTCTTCTGTGGATCAGCAACGACGCTGGACGGACTTTCGAAACGATAGAGCTGGGTCAGGGCGAGACGCTCACGCCCTGGGCGTTGAGCGCTTCAACGGCTTGGTTGAGCCATGAGACGACGCTTTGGCGTTTCGATTTAGAGACGAAGTCGTTAGCGAAGGAACAAATACTGCCGGCCAAGCCATTGTCTATAACCATCGACCCGGCTGGTACACTTTGGATTGCGCTTGGGGCTGATGGACTCTGGAATATCCAACCTCTTGGTGGTGATGTTGAACGTGCCATGGAGGGGGCGGCTACGTGGGTGCACTACGCTCATGATGCGTTGTGGGTGGGGCTAGCAATCGGTGATTGGACTCAACCAGCACTGATTAAATCCGGACCATCAGCGAACGACTGGACCGAGATCGTCTTCCTGTCCCCCGAATTGCGCGCACCAGATACGTGCTCTAGCCTGAACTCCCAGATCTGCTCAGCCTCCACGGAGCGTTGGAGGGAAGACTTCGGCGGTGCTGCAGCGGATGTGGATATTGGGAACGAAAGCTCTCTTTCCGGAGGAGGTGGTTGTGGTGTCGCGAGCGGTTCAATCGGGGTATGGGGCGTCTTTGTTCTCGTTCTTATTGGGTTGCTGAACAGCCGTCGACGCGAGAAAAGCGAACTTTGAGAGAGGAACAGACCGGGTCCGCCTTGACATCCAGGCCGCGCCTTTTAATACTGCCCCGCCGGCGCCTCTGCGCCTTCTTAGGTCCCTTCAGCTGACGATGGAGCATCGATCGTATGGGTCTCCTCCGTAATAATAACGCAAGATTACTGGCATTTCTCTTCTCCCTCGGCCTCGTGGCCGGCGCCGTCCAAGGGTGCGATAAGGGACTAGCAGAGAAGCTAGAAACCAAAAAAGATGACCGTTTCGACCAAGGGTCGAAGAGGTTATCCCTTACCGCATCACAGCGTTACAACGCGTCGATGGCTGCGAAGATGGTGTTCGAAATGGCGCAAACCATCGTCGAGCCTCGGGCAACGCGCGCGCTGCTGACTGCCAACACCAACCCAGTGGACCGTGTGTTTACGGTCCTAGAGGCCCTTAGAGGCACCTTCACGGGCGACGATGGCAAGGTGAAGCAGGGAGCCGAGGATCTGTGGGCGAAGTACCCGTCCCTGGGGCGGTTGGAAAATCGCGCGAAAGAAGCTCGCGCGCTGAGCGAGAGCAACGCGCTCGCTTACGCTGTTGAGCAGATTACGAGTGCGGACAGCCTTGAGACCATTAAAACGAGCCGACAAAATCTCAATTTCGCAGACGAGTACAAAGGGCGTGATTACCGAAACCACTGGGTGAGTAAGGTGACGCGTCTTCGAAACGACGCGGTCATTAAATGCCTCACCGCCTGCGCAGAGCTTGCAGAGTGCAAAAAGCCGAAGGTGAACGACGGGTTCATGTGCGGTGCTTGTGCCGAGTGTTACGAGGGCGGTCCGGAGACGCTGGCATCCATCAAAGCCTCGTACAAGAAGGCCGTTGGACAGCCTCCCTACCTTCTCGACGCCCGTACGGGTCAACCAGTCCAAAAGGACGGGAAGAAGCAAGAAGAGTTTATAAGCCGCGCCAATGCCCTCAAGCGTTTCGCCGCGAACAAGCGTGCAGCGTTCAAGAAGGATGGTGCTGAAGTTCGTTACTACAACAAGACAAACGGCACGGGTTGCTATGCCGGAACCCTAAAGAACCCCCAGGGTGAAAGCTGTAAAAACGTCGAACAGAACAAGGCAATTTGCGACGGTAACGCCTCGGATGTGTATCCAATCATCCTCGCTCCGAGCGCAAGCCTCGTGGCTTCCTGTCAGAGGCGTGCAGCAAAGAATCGCGACAACAAGCTGGGCGAATTGAGAGCTGGAAACCCTTCGGATAGTGCATTTGGAAAGCTCCAACTCGTAGACCCGTGGGGCAACGATTACGCGTACATTTTCCCCTCGAAGCGGTCCAAAGACGAGATGGCTTTCGATGTATGCTCCGCAGGGGCTGATGGGAAGCCCGGAAACGATGACGATATTTGCCACAGCGGCAAAGCTGAGCCGTCGATTTCCGACCTCCAGAAAGAGATCAACGATTCGAACATGGCGTTGAAGAAGGATGCGACTGCGGAATCTAAGCTCCCGAAGGGAGGCAACGCCTCAGCACTGATTCAGCGTATTCTTGATAACAACCTGCTTCTCGGCGCGATGGTAGGCATCAATGCTGTGGCAGACGGCACGGGACACCTTGTTGCATGGCGATTCTTTAGTGGAAGCTGGGACGCGACGATTGGCTACGATGCGATCAAGAATGAATACCGCGGAACGCCAAGTCAGAAAATGTCGATCAAGGCGAGGGCATTCGACCGGGAATCCAGTGAGTTCTGGAAACAGGCCGGTGGGAATAACCTCCGTAAAATGAGTGGCGTTCTGGAGCGGTACACACTCTTCATCGACAACTACCTAGCGGATGCGGCAAAGGATCCAAAGGACGCGTGCATTGCCGCATGCGGCCAGGTGTTCAAGGACATCGATGAAGAGAAGGCCAAGGAGATCCAAACCTGCCGGATTACTTGCATTACGCAGTCTGGAAAAGACGCCGTCAAAGCCTGCGAGGACCGGCGCGAAGAGCGCTTAAAATCGTGTCCTGAAGTGGAGGGCAATGCGGACGAAGTCGCTGAGGCTAAGGAGTGCCTGCGAGTCGCCAACATGAAAGGCGATCGCTGCGTGAAAGTAGCCTTCGATGACTCACTACCATCCAGGGAGGCCATCGACGGTACGGCCGAAAACAATCATTACGTTCCCCGTCCGTTCCTCACCGAGGCGGCGTTTGACAAAGTCTTCCTCCAAATGGCGGCAAATGATAATTTCTTCACTCAGCGTTGGTCGCGCGAAGACAACAAGCTGGACCGAAAGAAGGATTTCTACGCACTAGCATTTGATTTCCCGACAAAAGGAAGTGAATCAGACCGTGGCTACTTTGGCCGAGCGTGTCAGGAATCCCCAGCGCTACGTGACCTTTGTCGCTCCACACCTGACGAGGACCGTGAGGATGTCGCGCTAGCTCCCTACTACTACCGCTCCTACATTCAGGCGCGCGACTTCTTGCGACGGCACGCCAAGCTTGCAAAAGGTGCATCCGAGGCCAACGTAAAGAAAGTCGCAGCCGACGCCCTGAAGGCGATGGATGCAGCCCAGCAAAAGGCGTATCGGGATAGCCATCCAGTGTGTGGTGCTGGTGCTTCGGAAATCGAGAAGGAGCGTTGCGCGCGCGACGAATTCCAACTCTACGCTAAGTCACGCATGGCGACACTCGACAAGCAGAAGGCGGAGGCTGTTAAGCAAGCAGTAGAACTCGTCGCCGGCTTCAAGAAGTGCGACAAGGACCAGAAAGACGCATTGGGCAAGAAGAAGGCGGACAAGGCAGCGATTGAGAAAACGCATGCTGCGTGCGTGAGTGCTCAGGTTGCCAAGGTGCATGTTGTACTTGGCGACAAAAAGGAAACCGACCGAAAGAAGGTCATGACCGCTCTGAAGGTCAAACTCGAGACCGAACATGCGGCGCGAGTCGCAGATGCGTTTGAACCAAAGTACGAAGCAAAGGATCCTGAAGCCGCTGTGTATGTGGAGACAATCTCTGCTTACCGAAGAGAGCTAGGAAAGGAACTGGCCACGATCCCCGAGGTCACCGAAGACCCGGCCCTTCCAAGCTCGCTCTCTCCATACGGTGGTGGCGGCTTCGGCCTGACCCTTGGGTTCTCAGAGCGAGCCGGAGGTATTTTCTTGGGAATCGGTGGAAACACCGGTTCACGAGGCGAAAAATGGACGCAGATCCACAAGGGCTTCGATCTTAAAGGCGTGGATAAGAAGCTGAAGGAAAAGATTGTCGGCACCTACAATACGCTCGCGAAAGATGCCGGTAAGCGCGATCCTCGTCGAGTTCAGGTGAAAGCCCCTGGCAACTTCAACAGTGGTGTCCTAGCCAAGCTCCTAAGCAGCCTGCCTGCTCAGTCTCCAAACAACTCGGAGGCGGACGAAGAAGCCGAAGAGAAAACGGTTGTAGAGAAACTTACTCTCTTGGGACGGCGTCGAGTCGACGACAGCATGAAGCGTACGCAAATCATCATGGCGCGGCCAAGTGCAACGAAGCGTGAGATGAACAGCTACTACGAGCAGACGTCCGCTAGCGGTGCGAAAGTAAAGAATCAGTGCACTTATGTGGGCATGTCCGGCACCAACATCGGTCGTCCGAAAAACCAACCAGAGGGCTTCGTCGGATTTGCTGTTGTCTACAAGGACAATCAACTCCACATGGCTAAGGTCATCGATTGCGAATGGGGCTACGATGCAGTGGCAAAGACCTGCAAGGTTAAGCCATGCGCCAAGGGCTTCGTGCGAAATGTTGCCTCAAAGGCTTGTGAAGCAGGGCCGAACTACCGTGCCAAGGTGGATAAGGCTACCGGAAAGGTTATCCCGCCAGAGGAGCCAGAAGCGACATGGGAGCGAACGTTCTCGCAACTTTCGCCGCTTAGTTCGCTGGACCGTGCGCATCTTGCTGGAAGTGGAGGTAAGTCTTGGGCACGTCAGCGCTCCCTGGAAGAAACAAGGAAGAAGACGGACTTTGGTCCCGATTACGCGAGTCTTTCAAAATGGCTCGATGACAAGAAGAATGCCGGAACAATTCGGCTCTTCGTACCTGACACACTCAGCTACGAGGAGATGACAACCCTTCTGTCAGCCATGCTCTTCACCTGTAAGGACCGAGAGTTCGAAGTGCTTTCAACAGAGGGCGGCAAGGTGCGCAAAGACACCTTCTTCCTCGGTTGTGGCGAGGCAGCAGACCGGAGCCACCAAGTGCATCTCTCGGTTTGCGGTTCAGGAGCTGTCGCCGCCCAATAATTTCTTGGGAATAAGGGGACACGGTCGTCCGCTAACAGACATTAGACACATCGAATCGTGCGCGCTCCGGACGCCCCTGAGGCGTGCGGAGTTCGTCAACGGAGGTAAATACTGTGGGTGCGGCGCAATCAAGGCTGATGGACATTGGGAAAGTACCGGCGGATGCGCACGGCTGCCCCGCATGCCCTCACCCTTGCCAAGGTCCCATCACATCCGGTTCGCCAAACGTGTTGGTCAACGGAAGACCCGCGTCTCGAGTAGGTGACACGGGCATACATGCCGCCTGCTGTGGCCCAAACAATTGGACTGCAAAAGCTGGTAGCGGAACGGTTAAGATCAATGGCAAGAAGGCGCATCGCAAGAATGACGCACAGACCCATTGTGGTGGCAATGGACAAATGTCGACGGGCTCATCTGACGTTTTCACGGGTGGTTGAACACTAACCCGCGTCGTGAGAGGATGAGTCCATCATCCAGTCCGAGGCTATTGTACTGTGCCTGATTTTGAGAAAGCTGGCTTCCAGGGTATGTGGCTGCCTGGTCGTCGTATCAGTGGAGCCCATG
>MDTD01115531.1_pt1 | contig 12692 bp, 9 predicted proteins | sample 811221 | NCBI WGS metagenome assembly MDTD01 (sample SAMN05326646, study PRJNA326480) | marine metagenome | isolation source: seawater | place: Pacific Ocean: South West | collected 2011 | reverse complement strand
TATGCCACCAGCTTTCGGCGTGGGCGACGCCGTCGATCATGACATGGCCGGCCGGCGTTTGCATCCAGCTATCCAGTGCCAGAATCCAAAAGGCCGAAAGCGTCGTGCCGCCCGCGACCAGAAAAGTCGCCAAGGTATGAAACCAGCCCGGCACGCGGCGAAAGCCGTAGAGCATGATGCCCAGAAAAGTCGCTTCCAGGAAGAAAGCCGTCAGCACCTCGTAAGCCAGCAGAGGGCCCGCGATATTGCCGACCGTATTCATATAGCCCGGCCAGTTGGTGCCAAATTGGAAGGACATGGTCACCCCCGTGACCACCCCGATGCTAAAGCTCAGGGCAAAGACCTTAGTGAAATAGAAATACAACTCCATCCACTTCGGATCACGCGTGCGGGCGAAGCGCAGCTTGAAGAATAAGAGCAACCAACCCAGCGTAATCGTAATGGTGGGAAAGAGGATATGAAAACTGATATTCGCAGCAAACTGCAGGCGTGATAGAAGAAAGGCATCCATGATAAAGGCACGGTTAAGCTGCCTGAATCTTATGCTTGTTTGAAGCGTAGATCGACCTAGTTGGCCAATGATTACGCCTGCTTATTGGCTGGGGTGGCTGTTGCTAATTGGAATTGTAGGGGCTTCACTTGTGAAGACCGCGTTGGAATCGTTGTCGTTTGCGTGCGATGAGTCCGGTGAAGTCTGGGATGTAGGCTGTGTTTTGCTTCAGCGTTTGTGGGCTTGGGCTCGGCGGTCTTCATAAATGAAGCCCCTACGTTTTTACTTCGGTAACTTGAACTCGGGGGCTTCGTTGAGCTCGCTGTGCGTTTCGAGGTTCTTGAGCTTCACTTTGAGCTCGAAGAGGTCGGTGCGGCGGTCGAGGCGCGGGGTGACGGAGCCGCTGGCGCGGGAGCGGTAGAGGTCTTCGGTGTCGATATCGGTGACGAGTAAGGTCTCGACGTTGGAATCGGCGATGGCTTGGATGCCGTCACGGGCAAACTCGAAGTCCGACGGGGTGAAGACGGCTGCTTGGCCGTAATGGATGTCCATGGCTGGCACGCTGGGCAAATTACCGATGATGCCGGCGGTCGCTACGAAGATTTGGTTTTCGATGGCGCGGGCCTGGGCACAGTAGCGCACGCGCAGTTGGCCGTGGCGGTCGTCGGTGCAGTAGGGCACGAAGAGGATTTCTACGCCTTGGTCGGCTAGGTAGCGGCTGGCTTCGGGAAACTCGACATCGTAGCAAATTTGCACGGCGATCTTAGCCTTGGGCGTGGGGAGCACGATGAGTTCGTGTCCGCCGGAAATGCCCCAGTAGCGTTTTTCGGCGGGCGTGATGTGCAGTTTCGGCTGGGCGATATAGCGCCCATCTGGATCGAAGATCAGGCACTCGTTTTGTAATTTATCTTGGTGGCGGATCGGGTGGCTGCCGCCGATGATGTAGACTCCGTACTTGCGGGCCATGCGCGACATTAAGTCGACAAAGGACTCGGTGAACTCGTCGGCGAGTTTTTGAATGCCGTCGATTGCTGGCAGTGGCTCGATCACGGAGAGTAGTTGCACCGAGAAAAATTCAGGAAAGAGCACGAAGTCGGCGCGATAGTCGGCCGCGGTTTCGACGAAATACTCCACTTGATTGGCAAAGTCCTCGAAGGTGTCGATTTTTCGGACTTTGTATTGCACGCAGGCGATCCGCACCTTGGAAGACGGCTCTGCGGGAGAGTAGTTTGGGTTCAGCCATTCGATCAGACTCGCGTTATTGCGACTCATGGGATCGGTGATGTAATTCTTTAAAATACCGCGCACGGTGAAGCCCTCGCGGAGCTGGAAGCTCAAGACGCGGTCGCGGATTTCACCGTCGATGACCTTTTGCACGTAGGCTTCAGGCGAGAGTTCCCCCGGCGCATCGTCGTAGCTGGAGAGACGTCCACCGGCGATGATCCGGCGTAGGTTGAGGCTCTGACACAGGCGACGGCGCGCTTCGTAGAGCGCTGCGCCGATGCCGCGTCCTTGGCAATCGGGGTCGACATAGACATCTGCGCCGTAGAGCGTGTCGCCAGTAGAGTCGTGATTATGAAAGTAGCCCCCATCGGTGATGCCGGCGTAGGTGTGCGCCCGATACGGGTCACGCTCGGCGGCGATGATCAATGAAGCGGTGGCACCGACGACTACGCCGTCGATCTCTGCGGCCAACTGTCCTTGCGGGAACAGTCGCAAATGGTTTTGCAGCTGTCGTTCGCTCCAAACGACATTTTCTTCCGCCATGAGCGGAAATGCTTTTTTGTTCAGCTCGATTAGGTGAGGAATATCCTCATTTTCGATCTGACGTATGTATATCGGCCCCTTAGCAGTTTCGAAGGTAAATGGTTCCATAAATTATTGGTTTTCCCAGTCTTTGCGCTGCTGATCGGAGAAGCCGGGGATGCGGCCTTCGTCGAAATCGATCATGTCCATCACGCTGTCGACTTTGCCGATCATTTCCGGAGTGCCCATATTGGTGAGGGACTCTGCGAGAAACTCGCGGCCGGCTTCAGTTTGGCCCTTGTGCACGACTTCGCGGTTCCATTTCACCACTTGTAGGTCTTCTGGGAATAGCTGATCGAGCAGTTCATCCAGCAGGTCTTCGTCGTCGCCGGCTTGCAGTACGGCCTCGAGCACATCTTTCGGGTCGATGCCGAGGTGCATGCAGAGAAAGCGATCAAAGCCGCGGCAGAAATTTTTCTGATAGGATTTGGGCAGTTCGCCTGCCAAGTGCTTGCGGCATTTTGCAATGAAGCGGGGCAAGTGCAGCAGGCCACAGGGGTGAGGCTCGTATGGAGAGGGCAGGTCGAAGCAAATTTCGCCCGTAGGGTCGAGGTCGGTGTCTGTCATTGTAAGTCGAGGTGAGCAGTGAGTTAGCTGTCGTTGGAGCTCTCTACTATGGAATAGCGAGACTTAAAGGATAGGGTGCGGTCGTCGGTGGTGATATCCAGCAGCACGCGTTGATTTTTCTTGGGGATGATTTCGCAGATAATCAAGTTGGGGGTGGTGCCTTCTTTGTAGCTGATTGCTTGCCCGCGTAGAGTGCCGCCTTTTGCCCCAAGCTCGTCCATGCTGAACTCGAGTGGTAGCACGATTTTACCTTTGTCGTTCTTCGACTGCATCAGTGGCACCTGAATGGTGTATTCGCCGACCAGGTTGCCGTCTTCTGGTTTTAGATCGCTTACGGATAGGTTGACCGATGCGATACTGACGCGGGTTTTGGTATCTTCGATACGGAAAACCGAGCCATTCCAAGATTCCTGTTCAGTGATTTGGGTAGGTGAGATTGCTTCCTCTGCGGCGAGGGGAATTAGAGTAATGGAGGCCATGATCGTGCTGATCAGGCAGGAATAGCGACGTAACATAGCTGCCTACATCGTGGCAGTTTGGCGAATTGTCAAATCTCCTTCGAGTTGCAGGATTGGATTTACCGCTCGATCACTTGCCGAATGAAAAAGGGCGCAGCATCTTCTGGAGGCTCAATTGCAATACGGCGCAGCCAGCCTTTCTCGTTGCGAGTGGAGTGTGCTCTCACGAACGTGTTCAGTGGATACCAGTCTATTAGATTTCGAGAGAATTGAAATTGGGGTTCGAAACCTGTGGCATCCGTTCGCTCGGGAAAAGTGTAGGTCAAGGACTCGCGATCGTTGGATAGCTTAATTTCAGTGGCCGAAAACACTGAGTCTGTCGCAGGTGAATCACTCTGGTAAAACCTGCGAAAATCGAGGTCGCTGGGCTTTGAGTTGGAGGCGATTAAATAGAATGGCTGAAATTCTGCTGGGAAGTCACCTTCTGCGAGGCTGTAATCGTATACGAGATTAGAGCCGGGAGAGGTGACGTGCAGTGATTGTCCATTTGGAGAGAGTTGCATGCGGTAGCCGAAGTAGGTGCTGGCTTGATAGTCCTCTTGTCGATGCTCAAGAATACGCTTCCATGTTTGTCCATCGTAGCGATAGAGGTAGATGCGGCCTTGGTATTCGATTTCGTTGTGTTCAAATCCCGGCGAGCTGACAGCTAAAGTGCCTGCTTGGAGGCTTAGTTGCTGCCCGTAATAGTAAGTGCCTAGTTCGCTTAGCGATTGTTGATATTCCCATTGGCCATTGGTTTGACGCTGCCAGAGCTCGACCTCGCCATTCGATTGCTTGGCATTAGGGGCTGATATTGCCAGCCAATCGTCGGAGAGAGCGATGGCTTGGCCAAAGAGCGCGAGATTTTGTGGCGTCTGCGCTGTAATCTTTGTATAGCTGACTGGGTAGGTCGTGGGCCATTCGAATAGATAGACCGCACCTGCATTCAAGCCGGCACTGTCGTCTTCATTGGCAGCAGTCGCGATGGTGCGACCATCGATCACCAGCGGGTAGCTAAAGTAGTCTTCGTTTTGGATAGGGATATCATGAGGGCCAATAGTGTCGTGGCGTTCCCATCTTTCGTAGTCTGGATTATAGGCATACAAGGCCGCTTCGCCAGCCTTGTCGTTGGCACTGTCGTTACTGATCACCGCGACTCCATTTTCCAGAGCGACGCTGCCACCGAAAAATTGATACGGATCGCTGTAAGAGTTATGGTTATCATAGACCACTTGATGCAATCGCCAGCGACCGTCTGTGTCATAATGATAGAAGAATGCGGCTCCAGCTGCGATAATTGGAGGCCGTGAAGTGTCACCATAGGGAACGCTTTTCAGGTCCGTCAGTGGGGCCCCCACCAAGAGCCAATCATCGTCAATCGCAACACTCGCACCAAATGCCCCTGGAGTGATTTCTTTTAAAATAAATTCCGAGCCTTCTTCTACCGTTAGAGGTAGGCCAGTGAGTGTGGCCTCTAATTGCCAATCAACAGAGTCATTTGCTTCGTTATCAATGTGTGAAGCATCTTTATAGATAAAGACTTGTGAATGCTGCTCCGCGCCGATGACCAAGCGTTCTGGGGCGCGATCAAGTGCACTGCCGAAGCCAGGTGTGTTATTGTAGATGCTATCTTGTTGTTGCGCACCAGCTGGCGCTTCAGTTACCTGTAGATTGAGATCAATCAAAGAGGGGCCTTGCCCGTGTTCGTTGCCGTCGGTGACTTGTAGTTGGAGTGTAACATATTGACCCTCAGTGTTTAAGGGTGGTATCCAGTAAAGCACGCCAGCATTCGTGATGTGGCATCCAGCTGGACCGTTTAAAATAGAAAATTGCAACTGTTCCCCGTCGGCAGAATCGTCGGCATCGTAGATATGAATGCGTTCGCTTCCAAGTATGCCGGCCTCAAAGTAGAGATGGAGTGGATTTTCGTAGGCTCGTGGCGCTAAAGGTAGGACGAAGACATAGGCCTCAATACTGTCTGCCCAACGACGATCGCTGTCCTTTTCGTTCGCGGTGGCGCGGACTTCTACTTTTTGTGAGCGCAGCTCGAGTTCGCTGCCTAGTTGGCCGATCCAGTTGAGTTGACCATCTTCTGCGATTGTCATGCCAGTAGGAGCTTCTAGTAGCTCAAATTCCCATTCGATTTCGCCAACAATACTTGAGGGATCGTTTTCGCCAATGACCCAAGTTAAGATTTTACTTGGATCAAAATCAGCCTGCACGCGTAGGTTCAACTGTGATGCTTCGGCCAGTTCTCGCTCTCCGACGATCGATAGATCCACTGGGTTGTAGTCTGAGGGGCCATTTATGGTACCCGAGGAGGCATTGGCTGCGGTCGCGACGAGTATACCGCACAATAAAATGCTCAAGGTTTGGCTAAAGCTAAACATAGGCATGTTTCTTTTATGAATACTGAATCGTTGGCAACGTAAAAGCGTTCCTATCGGGAGGCGTAGCAATAATACTAATGCGTTATTCTTTGCTAGCTTCAGATATTCAAAAAATGTGGCGTGTCGCGCATTACGAATGCCTTTCGACGGCAAGGAGTCGAGATGAACAGACTCGCAGACTGGAGGCGTCCGGCAAGCGGACACGCCACGAATTGAAGTGATTAGAACGCTTTGGACCAGCCGATGGTAACTGTAGAATCCGTCTCCAACTGATAGCCATTCAGGTCTTGCCAGAGTTGTAGGCGCAGGTCGAGCGAGAGACGGTGGCCTGCGAGCGCGCCGCTGGGCTTGAGTAGGTTCACGCCTAGTAGGACGTCGATGCGCTGGCCGCCGAAGTTTTCTTCGAATGCGGTGGTGACGGATTGGCGCATCCCTGGAGCCATAAGATTGACGTCCTTTTGGTCACCTTCGAGTTCACCTGTGTATTTATAACTGAGACCGCCAGTCAGGCCGAGCCATTCATTGAGATTATAGCCTGCCCAACTGAGCCATTCGAATTGGTGGCCGAGTCGGTAATCATTGCTGTTTTCGTCTTGCAGGCGAATGACACCATTCATCTGTGAGCCCCATGACCATTCATCAAATTGCTGAACGAAGGTGAGCGAAGGTAAGAGGTCGAAAGTGCCAGATCCGAGCTGCATAGAGGCCGGGAGTTGCTGGTACTGGCGACCGCCCATGGCTGGGGTGTCGTCTTTTTCGTCGATAGACCCAGTGGGCAGGCTCAAGCCTAGGCCGAAGTGTGCCTTGCGATTGTCTTCTAAGTAGAAGCGATAGAGGGCGGACACTTTGAGATCGCCGAGGCCACTGCTCTCTGTGGTGAATCCAGACTCACCCCCATTGATCATGCCAGCCACTGCGGGGTTTACCAAGTGATCCATTTCGGTTTCGATGTAATTGGCCATCAGCATCAGCGTGAGCTTTTCCGTCGGGGCATACATCGCGCCGAGCATGTGCATTTCCATGGTCATGCTTTCTGGGGCAACTGCATAGTTGGCAGCGAATACTTCGCTGGAAGAAACACGATCGCTGCCATTGCGCATGCCGTCCATTTGCATGTTCATATAGCGGTAGGAGAGCATCCAGCCGCCTTTACTATGGGTATGGTCGCCCATGACAGAGATCGGCGCGTGGTCATCGGGGCGGGCGATGTGTTGATGTTCCTCAGTGCTGCAGCAGCTAAAGACGGGTGCGGCTGGTGCGGCGTGCGCGGTTGTGGCCGCAGTGAGTGTGAGAGCGAGTGTGATGAATTGGGTAGAAGTTTTCATTTTGTATGTGTTTTGTAATGTTTGTGCAGCGCCCGTTTTGAATCGATTACAGGGCCTGCTTGATGATTGCCGCGGTCAGAAAGGGCGGCATTCCGTCCATTGGCAGGCAACGACAGAGCGTTGTCTCCCCATGGATGGACAATTAATTTGAGAATGCTAGTTGTGTCTTTAAGCCACGCGCGGTGGGGGCGTGGGCACCCTTTGCTGGGCATTCCCAGGTTTACATACAATCGCTGCCTTGGGCGCATAGGCCTGTGTGGGCACGATCACTTCAATGGCTCGACTGAGGCCGAGCATCAGTTTGATGTCTTTACTATCGCTGCGTTGAGCCGTGTCGCTATTGGATTCCGTCTCTTCGACCGCGTCGATCACACGGCAAAGGTCGCAGGGGCGCTCATCGCCGAAAGTTTCTACGATGGCTTGCTCCAAGGAGCTTTGCTGTGAGTAGCTCGCTAGCATCCAGCCCCAGGCACCCAGCTGCAGCAAAGCCAGCGGTCCGGTAAGTAACCAGCCGCTGAGTAGGAGCAAGAGGATTTTGAAGCAGTGCCTGAGCATTTTGGTAGATCGGGCACAGAAAGAATGTTAACGCTGCGTCGAGAGCAAGTGGATTTTTTGGCCTTTAATACCCCAGCGCGAGGCCTTCGCGGCGTGGGTCAGCTGCGCCCTCCAGCCAGCCGTTTGGATTCACGCGTATGGCTTGCACGGAGCCTGCAGCTTGGGCGTCTACCATTTTGAAACCACGTTCTTTGAGTTCTTGGCGGAGTGTTGTATCGCGATAGAGCGGCGATTCCATTTCAGGGCGACCATTGCGGCCGATCACGCGAGGCGCATTGATGGCGGCTTGTAGGTCAAAATCGAATACCAGCGTGTTGAGCAGTGCGTTGAAGACCACTCCGATGATACGGCTGCCTCCGGGGGAGCCGATTACCAGATAAGGCTGTCCGTCTTTGAGTATAATAGTGGGGCTCATGCTGGAGCGTGGGCGCTTGCCGCCGAGTGTGTCGGCCGCCGCGCCTAAGGCAGTGCGGCGGGGCAGCAAGCCAGGTGTGGGGCGATTGGCGGCGAGTTCGCCGGCCTTGTCGTGTTGTGTTGAATTGAAATCGGTTAACTCATTATTCAGTAGAAATCCGCGGCCTGGCACGGCGACGCCGGAGCCGAAGTGTTGCTCGAGGGTGGAAGTGATGGAGATTACATTACGATCACGATCGACGACTGAGAAGTGGGTGGTGGATTGGCTCTCGTGCTGCAGCTGCTGTGCTTGGGGCGGTGAAACGGCACCAGCAGGCTTGCCATATTTGATCGGGGTGGGGATGGCCTGGTTGGATTGAATCAGTGCAACGCGCTCGCTAGCGTACGCAGGATTGAGCAGTTCATCCACTGGCACATCTACGAAATCCGCATCCGCCATGTAATGATTACGATCGGCGAAGGCCAGGTTTTGAATATTGAGCAAGAGGCTGAAGGTATCGGCATCGCCCCATCGTAAGTTTTCTAGGCCATGAGCTTGCACCAGGTTTAGCATCAGGCCGAGAGTGGCGCCACCGCTGGATGGCATGGGCATGCCATAGACCGAGTATTGATCGAAGCTCACTGCGACAGGGCTGCGGTCGAGCGGCTGGTAACGTGCCAGGTCTTCCATCGTGAGTACGCCCGCTTGGACTGGGTCTGTTTGCACGGCGCGCACGATGTCTTGGGCGATCGCTCCGTGGTAGAAGACATTGGCGCCTTCTTGAGCGATGAGTGTCAAGGTATCTGCCAGCTCCGGGTTTGTATGGAGGTCGCCGGCTTGCAGGGGGCTGCCATCCGGGCGGCTGAATAAACGTCGGCTCTCTGGAAAGAGCGAAATACGGTCCCAGTGGTGTTTTAAGTTGGCGGCAAAAGTCTCGGGCACGCGAAAGCCGTCACGCGCGATACGAATGGCAGGCTCGCAGATTTCGGCCAGGCTCATGCTGCCGTGCTCCGCTTGCAGTTTGACGAAGGCCGCCAGCGTGCCGGGCACCCCGACTGCATTGCCACCGGTGATACGGTCGCGGAAGGGCATTACTTTACCCGCATCATCTTTAAAACGGCCCGCATGAAATGCCTTGGGCGATTCTTCCCGCCCATCCAGTGCGAATATTTCATCCGAGTCGGCATCATAGCCCATGGCAAAGAGTCCGCCACCGAGCCCACTGGCGTATGGCTCGGTGACACAGAGCACCATCTGCACCGCTGCAGCCGCATCGAAGGCATTGCCGCCCGCACGAAGTATTTCCAGTCCCGCAAAAGTCGCGTGATTGGAGGAGGAGGTCACCATTCCATTACGTGCGAAATAGGAAGCATCCGCTCCCGGGCCGAATCGAACATCGACTTCCCTGCGGACTTCCGGATCGGATTCATTGACGATCACTGTATCCGCGTATATATGCGAAGCTAGGCCAATTGCGCTGACTGAGAGTAGAGTGCGTGGGCTGAACAGGTTCATATAAAAGTGTATCAAAAAAATGGTGACAGTTTTGGTGGTCGGACTGATTGCTATACAAAGAAGGTCAAGCAAGTCCAAGCGATGACAGCAATCACGGCGGCGATCGAAGAGGGGGTGATTTGAGTTTTAACGTGATCCATTAGATCGCAACCAGTCGCCAGCGAGCTAAGAACCGTGGTATCGGAAATGGGCGAGCACTGGTCGCCAAATACGCTGCCGTTGATCACCGCGGCAAAGCAAATTTGCAAGAAAAGCAGAGGATGCTCCAGACCGCCGCTTTGGGCGAGGCTCCATGCCAGTGGCATGGCCAGTGGGAAAGATTCCAATGGGGCCCAATCCAAATTGGGCGACTTTAATAGGCTTTGAGAGACTCATTATAATTTAGCTGTATCAGCAGAATATTCTGTTGCTTATATGTTTGTTAATATTTGCAGGATGCGTTTCCTCTATTAACAAGTGTGGTGCCAACCTTTGAATATCTCTCGATAAAACGCTAAGTTATTGTTTAAGTCATTTTTTGTCAGTGGATTATGTTTTAGATGTTTTTGCTGCTATAGGTGTGTGCCACAGTTGCTAATTAAGCAACTACGTTGCTATTTTAGCAACAATACTATGCTGCGGTCTACCTTTAGGTACTGGCTGCTTTAATTCGCTAGAAGCTTCTTAGCTTTGCGATAAAAGACGGTGCGCTCCATTCCAGCCATTCGAGCAGCCAGTGCATAATTGCCTTCAGACTGCTCGAGGATGTTATTGAAGTAGTTTTTTTCGAAGCGTGCTTTAGCATCAGAAAAATTGAGTGCAGTTTCAACATTGAGTTCTAGCGGGGCATTCGTTTTCAGAGACGCATGTTGAATATGCTGCGGAAGGTCTTCTAGTTCGATTACAGGCTTGCGGATGAGAATATTGGATCGTTCGACCAGATGTTCTAATTCTCGAATATTACCCGGCCAGTTGTAGCGTTTAAGTTGTTCGAGTGCCCGCTCTGAAAAGCGCTTTACGAAGCTGTTGTCGCTTTGGAAACGGTGAAAGAAGAAATTTGCCAGTAAGCTTACATCTCCAGGGCGTTGACGTAGTGGCGGTAGTTTTAAACTAACTACATTTAGACGATAAAATAAGTCGGCCCGGAAATCACCACTTTCCACTCTTTGTCTGAGTGTTTGATTGGTGGCGGCCACGATGCGCGCCCGCGATTTTAGTTTTTGATTGCCGCCCACGCGATAGTATTCCCCGTCCTGTAGCACTCGCAAAAGCTTTGATTGTAGAGCTAGGGAGATTTCCCCGATTTCATCTAGAAAAAGTGTGCCCGTGCCCGCTTGTTCGAAGCGCCCGATTCGACGGCTGAGTGCTCCGGTAAATGCGCCTTGTTCGTGTCCGAAAAGTTCACTCTCAAGCAGGCTTTCCTGGATCGCTGCACAGTTAATTGCTATAAAGGGTTTTTTGACACGTTGGCTGTAGCGATGAATCGCTTTCGCGAGTAGTTCCTTGCCAGTGCCAGTTTCTCCGAGAATTAGTATGCGGCTGTCTGTATTGGCGGCCAGATGTGCGAGCTCAAGGAGCGCGATCATCTCGGGGTCTTGTGTGCAAATGTCTTCTTCAATGGACTGCAAGGGCGGGATGCTGTCGGAGTCGGTCTTCTTTAACGCACGGGCTAGACGTGATATGAGTTCGGCAGCAACCAGAGGGCGTGTGATATAGTCGGTCGCTCCGAGTCGAATCGCTTCCTGCGCGGTTGAAGCATCGCCGAATGCAGTGACCATGACGATGCAGCCTTGGTATCCGCGACTGCGCAGACGGCGAATTACATCCAGACCGCCCATCTCGCGCATCTTTAAGGTGGTGATGACTAGGCCAATTTCTTCGCTGATGGCGCGGCGTATACCACGGATGGGGCTGCGGGCGGAGGTGATTGCATACTCCCCTTTTAACAAGTGACGAATTTCGCTTATGAGAGAGGGAGTATCGTCAATGATGAGTGCGCGCTGCATGGTTGTTAAAAAGACAACGTAGCCGTTTTGAGCAAGTTTTATATCGATTTGAAGTAGTATTCGATTTGTGGATATTGTCGGTATGACTGTTATGTGCTTTCGTAAGTCTTGTAAATTCAGTTGCTTATGATTTATTTTTATTTTGGACAGAGCGACTGAGAATAATTGGCATTACCAGTGCTAAAGGTGATTGTGATGAATCACAAAAAAAGAACAATAGCTGCATTTAAGTTCATCAAAGAAGGTGAGTATCCCTCGCGCGATTAATTCAAATTAGCTCTCATTACTCCATTCGCTCATGCCTTTGTTCACTTATATTTGTATCCTGCTATTGGCTAGCAGGCTGTTCGCGCCTGCTGCTTCGATTGCGAGGGCTGCGGTAGTTTCCGGCAGTCGGGAGTCCTCAGAAATCGGTGCCGAGGTCTTGCGTTCCGGGGGCAATGCGGCGGATGCAGCAGTTGCGGTATCGATGGCGCTGGGTGTTGCGGAACCTTTTGGCTCTGGTTTGGGCGGAAAGGCTGTGATTCTTTATTACGACAGGGCGACAGAGCGTGTGAGTTTTATCGAGAGCCTGGATCAAGCGCCGCTGCAGTTTCCGGTGGATGATTATCGCGATGCGTCTTATCAAATTAAGACGCGCTCTTTCAAAGCGGTAGGCACTCCCGGGCTCGTGCCTGGTATGTGGGACTTGCACCAACAATTTGGTACGCGGCCATGGGCGGAGCTGGTGTTGCCTGCTGCTAAAGTCGCGCGCGCCGGTTATTTGATCGATGCACATTCGGCGGCTATCTACAGTCGTAGCCGTCAGTCTTTGCGTAAGAACGCAGAGGCACGCAAATGGTATACGGTCGATGGTGCTGCGCCGGAAGTCGGTACACGCATGGCGAATGTAGATCTCGCCGCCACGCTCGAGCGCCTTGCTTACAATGGGATCGAAGAATTTCGCTCGGGTGCCACGGCTCGCATGCTGGCCAAGGGGATGGCTGAGGGTGGGGGCTGGATTACTTTGGCCGACTTGCAAGCTTATCAAGCTCACCGTATTGAGCCACTGTCGAGCCCTTGGAATGAATATGAAATTTATACTGCCGCCTCGCCGGTGGCAGGCGGCAGGGCATGGCGTGCTGGGGCCACCTGGCGGTGCCAGGTCGGCCAGGCCGGCTGGGCCAGC
>MDTD01062760.1_pt1 | contig 12693 bp, 17 predicted proteins | sample 811221 | NCBI WGS metagenome assembly MDTD01 (sample SAMN05326646, study PRJNA326480) | marine metagenome | isolation source: seawater | place: Pacific Ocean: South West | collected 2011 | reverse complement strand
TGGTTCTTCAGGATCTTCTGGTTCCTCAGTCTCTTCAGTCTCTTCTGGTTCTTCAGGATCTTCTGGTTCCTCAGTCTCTTCAGTCTCTTCTGGTTCTTCAGGATCTTCTGGTTCCTCAGTCTCTTCTGGTTCTTCAGGTATATTCTCTTCTTCCACATTTTCAGAAAGCTGATTCACGACACTATCAATTTGATCAAAATCTAAAGAACTCATTTATAATATATAATTAGAATTTAAAATAAACTTAAAAACTAATTCAAAAATAAGATATAATGGAAAATATATCTGGAAATAAAGGATTAGTTAATTTAGGAAATACATGTTATATGAACTCTTGTCTACAGTGTTTAAGTCATTTATTAGAGTTTAATCCAATGAGTACATCATTTATTCAATCTTGTTTCTCGAGTGAATGTAAAAATAATATTATGAATCAATGGATTGAATTACAAAGAAAATTATGGGATAATGGAATCAATCAACCGATCAATCCAATTGATTTATTAAAAGAGTTTAGAAGTGAATGTGATAAACAAAATAGATATTTTGATAATTTTCAACAAAATGATATTGATGAGTTTTTAAACATATTTATGGATTTTTTACATGAATCTGTTTCTAAACCCTGTAATTTTATCAAAAAAGACAAAAAAAGATGTGATAATGAAGTTCAAAAAATTGTAGATAAAAGTTATAAAACATGGGAATTATTTTTCAAAAAGAATAATTCTTATATTGTTGATAAGTTTTATTCTCAGTATTTTTCTTTAACATCTTGTCCTGAATGTGAATATATTACTACTAATCATGAACCATTCATGGTGATTACACTTACTATACCGCAAAATGCGAATACTATTTATGATTGTCTAACAAGTTATACAAATAAAAAGAAATTAGATACAGATAATGGTTGGAAATGTGATCAGTGTAAAGAAATCACAACAGCAAATCAAAAGATTATGTTTTGGAATACTTCAGATATTATCATTATATTACTAAAAAGATATACATTCTCATATGATATGAGAAGAGCTTATAAAAATAATAAACAAATAGACTATCCTTTACAACTTGATTTATCTGATTATTCTATCAATCATAATAAATCTTCAATGAACTATGAGTTATCCGGAATGTGTATTCATTCAGGAGATACTGGTGGTGGTCACTATTATGCTATATGTAAGAATAATTTAGATGGAAAATGGAGGGTTTATAATGATTCCAGTGTTAACAATATTCAAGAATCAGATTTATCTCAACATAATCCATATTGTTTCTTTTATCGAAGGATAAAATAGATTAGTATGTAATTAAATTAAAGAATGCTTTATTTTCTCCAGGAGTATACACTTCTTTTTCAGGATCTCCACACCCTCTAATACCTGTATAATAAGTAACTCCATTACAAGTAGCAGGAGCAAACATTGCGAATAAGATTAGTAGTATCACCCACCAATATTTAGTAGCTAGTTTTAAAAGACGCATATATATATATATATTTAAAATTTGAATAAAGAATATTGTTTACCTTAATGACATATTAGAATGAGTTTGTGTAGTTTGAATCACAATCAAATACATTGCTCAATTCCTGAACAACAGATGATTATTGAAACTCTTTATGAGTTTTGTTTGGAGTTTGCTTTATGCTTTTATTCAATCTATTTTTGGAATCAGTTGTCTTTAGAATATAAGTTTTTGAAAGAAAATATTCAAGCATTATTATTCATTCTTTACAAGATTTCTAAGTTTTGCCTTCATCTATTTCTCTTAGCAATCTCATTATCAATTGCTCTTCACTGGAAGTTTGTAACTGATTCACAAATTAACTTTGTTCAAATTACTATTTTCATTGCTCTACTTGATTATATTGTATTACGAGAAACTACAGATTAATGTAATCTTTAAATAAATCTTTTACTTCTTCTCTTGATAATTTATCAGTATTAAGTGTTAATTGTGGATAATTTTCAGGATAATTTAGCTCGTTTTTTTCAGATAAATGTGATTTATTTTTAATATGATCTTCATATGTTTCCGGATATAAACTTTTGATTCTTTTATTTTGTTCTTCATCTGATATACACAATTGAATAATAATCCAATTATTTTTAATTAATTCATCTAATTCATTTTGAAATCTCAAATCATCTATTAAACAATATTCTTTATTTTTTGTTTGTTTTATTACATATTTAGACCAAACATCTGGGTCAATTTCCCTCATTTTAGTTGCGACATTAATTAATAAAGACCTATCTTTAACCGATGGGTCCATTTCAAATAAATCAGATGCTACTTCTTTTACTTTTTTCCCATAAGAAAATATTTCATATCTATTATCTAATTCTTTAATTATTTGTGATATAGTTGATTTTCCAGAACACATTTTACCAGTAATAGCTATTTTCATTTATTAGTAAATATCAATTTATTTTTAATATTTTTTATATATATATGAGCGATCATTATAAATATATTCTTGCCTCATTTTTATTGGGTGTAATTACAAATCATATTATTACAACTTACTGCTATAGTAATTTATATGAAGGGATTGAAAATGATGATGGACAGTTTTGTACGCCAAAGTGGTTCGCTGTGGCACTTTTAATTATGTTAATTTTGTTAGCCCTTTGGTCAATTCATTGGCGCTTGAGGAATATACTTAATACTACAACAATTCCCACTGCACCAGCAAACCGTGGAGGAACAATAAATACCGAGCCAATACAGGGCTATGCCGTGTCGGAGCCGTGAATGACTGTTTAAGAAATATAATGCGAAACTCCATTGCAGGTAATCTATTTTATGGCATAATCACTACTTCATTATAATCATAATTATTAATTTATTTTAATATATATATGGGTGATTATTATGAATATATTCTTGCCTCATTTTATTGGGTGTAATTACTAATTATCTTATTACAATTTATTGTTATAGTAATTTATATGAAGGGGTTGATGAAACAGATACCAGTTGTAGAAATACCACAAGTACTACTGGTATTTGGATTATAGGGGGGATGATGATTTTTATGGTTTGTTGTCTGGCTGCATGGGCAGTTTTATCAAACAGGAATGTTGAACTAGAAACAGAGGGTGTTCTTAATAATCCACAATATAGACCGCGCGGAGACTTTGAATTAAAAATGGATTCATTTAAATGGAATGACAATAAGACCTCTAATTCCTAAATATAATATCAAATATTTTATGAATATCCTCTAATTCTTATCCACTTATGTTTCTTAGTTTTCCATAATTTGTTGTCTTTTCCTCGAAGAATAACACCATCCTTTAATTTTCTTGGAGATCTCAAAGGCTGGCACATTTTTTTGGTTGTTTTTTTCTTTACTTTTTTAGGTGATTTTTTACTTGATTTATTCATCATAGATTTTACTTTTGAAAATGGTATTGAACCCCCATATTGATTTGCAAGTTTTCTTAAATCTCTTTCCATAATATATAAATATAATAATTAAAATATAATATTTATATTATATTATATGTCAATTAAAAAAGAATATTTAGTTGCTGCTTTTTTACTTGGAATCTTATTTCATTATTTTATGAGCAAGGATCGTAATCTACAGAGCTTTATGTATGAAGGAGCAGATATGGATGAAGGAGCAGATATGGATGAAGACGCTAATGATGAAATGCCTGAAGAAAATCCGGCATGTACTACTACTTTTAATGATTTTATTGTGAATTTAATTTCAAGTGAAGATAATAGTTATGATATACTCAGTGCATGGAATAATATATTAATAAAGGGATTAAATACAGATCTTAGATGGGGGCAACAAATGGCATTTGCTGGGGCTTTAACTATGTTTGGTATTACAGATCAAGATAAAACTAATTTCATAACAGCATTAAATAGTACTCTTGGTAATATAGATGAATCAACTACCCGTTCTATTTCTAAAATTAATGATATGGTTAATAGGATCACTACAGTAAGAGGCATAACTATGATTCCTGGTATAGATAATATATCTAATATAAGTTCACATATTAGAGAAGCAATCACAGAAATTAACTATTGTAGAAGTATATTAAGTGGGACTGGAGGAACCGGGGGGGACCACTGCAGCGCCAATGAGCCGGATCTCACCGGCTCGAACATGGAGTCCATTGCCTGCGGCTCCGCCCCCACTGAAATGGGGGCGACATGCCCGCACCACTGCGAAGTAGGGTACACGGGTGGCTCTGTGACCTGTGGTTCTGATGGTCAGTACGTTGTCGTGCCGTGCACTGCGATTGATGACCATACATCTGGGACTGGAGGACATACATCTGGGACTGGAGGACATACATCTGGGACTGGAGGACATACATCTGGGACTGGAGGACATACAACTGGGATTGGAGACAATATAGACGAGCGACAGGTCCTGGTACTGAGGCAGTACGCGCAACATTTTTTAAGAGGAAATAATATTGATCCGCATAATTTTGAAGATGAAGCCTTACAATTTATTTCAGAGACATTGATGGGAACTGAAGATACTTCTGATATTGGTATTGAATTATTAAAAGATAATTTTATAGACTTAATAAATAGTCAATTTGTATCTAAAATAAGGCGATTACATGCACATATGATAGATTTTAAAAATACAGTTGATGAAGTCCAGGATAACACATATCAAGGAATATGTGATACGACATTAAAGGATGTATTAGAGAGTAAAAATATTGGTATTTCGACCAGTAAGTTAGAAGAACTTGTAAACAAAATTACAACTGTAATGGATAATGATCTTAATCTTAATTTAGATCTAACCGGAGATAAATCATTTAAACATATTATAGATCATATCCTTAATTTTAAAATTGGAAAAATATATGATGCAAACTCTGTAAGAATATTTGAAACAATATTTACTTTAATGCGTGATATAATAACTAATATAGATGATAATATGATTCATGCTATACAACTATATGTTTCATTTGATGTAAGGCCAATATTAACTCAAATAAGGTCATATATTGATAGTATGAATGATATAGATGAAATTGTCCCCCCATCTTGCGAAGAAAGCGTTGAAGATGCAACTCGAGCTTTGTCTCAAGCTGCAGCCGCGGCTCGATCTGCAGGCACAACAAGTGTAGATTGCCGCGGAGATTGGGGTGATTGTAACGATTCATGTAAACAAGTATATTCTATTGATACAGAAGCATCTGGTGAAGGTACACAATGCCCCCATGATAATGGAGATATTCGTACGTGTACAGGGGGTGATTGTCCAGAAGAATCTTCTATAGATTGGGGATTATGGAATAATGTAATTGGCGTGATTGTACTGGTTGTGGGTGTGCTGATAGTTGGTGGGATCATATATAATAAATACAACGACTCATACTGGTGGATATTGGCAATAATTATTTGGATTGCGTTTTTTTGGCTTGTTTCTTGGGGATTCGGTATACTTTTTTATTACGATAGCTCTGAAGAGAGCTCTGAAGATAATTCTGAATAAATTAAAGAATATCTTCTTCAACAAATAATTCCCCATCTTCATTTTCAATATCAGAATCTTTAATATCTATTTCGGTTGTAAAAGATATATGATTTGCTATAAAAAATGATAAATCAACATATGATTCTTTATTTCCATGAAAATAATCTAAATTATAAAATCTTGTAATTTCTTGAATTTCTTTATATAAGTTTAAAATAAAACTTCCATAAAGAAGATCAAAATCTTCAATTTCAAAATCACTATTTTGAATAGTTATTTCTTTGTGATTTACATAATAATCATAAAAAGTGTCTATGAAATCTTCTTTAAATGTTAAATAATCGCAAATTAGTTCAAGATTTGAAGAATAAATAGAATTATAAATCTTGTTGATAATTATTTCTAATACATCTTTAAAATAGAAGTTTGTTTCATATTGGATATTTTGATTTAACCATTCTTTTTTTGATTTCATTATCTTGAATAAAGATTATATTTTAAAAAGATAATATTTAAAAAATATAAACTTATAATATAATATAATATAATATGAAATTGTGGGGTTATGAAATAAATTATATAAATACTATCTATGTTTTAATAAATCATATAGGTGCATTTTATTCATATAATTACATATCTAATAATAATGATTTATTATCATTATTATTTTTATATCAGTTAAGTAGTATAGGAGTTACTGCTGGATTACATCGTTTATGGTCACATAAATCATACAAAGCTAAACTACCCACAAGGTGTTTATTAATGTTATTAGCATCTTCATCTAATCAAGGATCAATATATCATTGGGTAAGAGATCATCGAGTCCATCATAAGTTTTCTGATACTGAAGCAGATCCCCATGATATAAATAAAGGGTTCTTTTTTTCTCATGTAGGATGGTTATTAGTCAGAAAAAATAAGAAAGTTATAGAGGAAGGAAAAAAAAATGATATTTCAGATTTAAAAAAAGATATAGTTGTAATGGTAGATAAATATTTATGGCCGTATGATGATTTATTTATATGTTATATTTTACCGAGTTTATATACATATTATTATTATGATAATTTTATGAAAGGATTATTTGTATTTGGATTTTTGAAGTGGACTATTCAATCTCATGCTACATGGTGTGTTAATTCAGTAGCACACTGGTATGGTGATAGACCATTTAGAAAAAATATTAAACCGGCAGAAAATAAATTGGTATCATTATTAACTGTTGGTGAAGGATGGCACAATTGGCACCATACATATCCATATGATTATGCATGTTCTGATGAAGGTATATTTTTAAGATGGAATCCAACTAAATTATTCATAGATATTTTAGGATGGTTTGGACAAACATATGATCATAAAAGAAAAATAATAAATAATAAATAAAAGTTTATCATAGTTTATATATATATTTTTATTATTTAAAGACTATTTATATTATTAAATAATATAATGATAAATTATTTAATAGCGGGTACAATAATATTATTTACCAAATTATATTACTTAAATGATAGAAAAATAGTAGATAATATACTAAAATTAACTAATATAAAAATTACTGATAATTTAAAAAATGAGAATATAAAGTTAAAAATTAATAATAATAATTTTTATAAAAAGGTAGTAAGTCGGGGAGAATTGGGATTAGCGGAATCATATATGGATGGTGATTGGGAAACGAATAATTTGGAATTATTTCTTAAAGAATTGATAGAAAATCAAGATAAAATAGAATCAAAAATATATAATATTAATTTTATATTTTTAAAATTGAAAAATTATTTAATTAATAGTTTTAAGGTTAAAAATAAAAGGGGTGAAGTAGATAAAAATGTAAGTAATCATTATGATATTGGAAATGATTTATATTCTAAAATGTTAGATAAAAATATGCAATATACTTGTGCATATTTTGATAAAGATTACGAAACCTTAAATGAAGCACAATTATCGAAGATGAAATTAATAGCAAAAAAATTAAATTTAAAAGAAGGTATGGAAGTATTAGATATTGGTTGCGGTTTTGGTGGATTGGCCAATTATTTAGCAAATAATTATAATGTAAAGGTAACCGGTGTTTCATTATCGCAAAAACAGATTGATATGTATAATGAAAAATTTAAAAATGATAATGTTAATATAATATATAGTGATTATAGAGATATTAATGGTTCTTATGATAGAGTATATTCAATTGGTATGTTTGAACATGTGGGACGAAAAAATTATCAAGAATATTATGATAAATGTTATGATTTATTAAAAGATGATGGAATAATGTTATTACACACAATTGGAACTAATTTTCAAGGCGGAGTTTCACCCTTTATCAATAAATATATATTTCCAGAGGCTGAACTCCCTCATTTATCAGATCTAAATACGACAGATATACTAAAAAAATGGCATTTAGAAGATATTCAAAACTTTGGAATATCTTATAGTAAAACTTTGAGAAAATGGCACAATAATATAAAAAATTGGAATAGTTTAGATAATTATGATATAAGATTTAGAAGAATGTGGGAATTTTATCTATTAAGTTGTTCTGCATCATTTTCAATAAAAAAATTATATTTATTTCAATTAATATATACAAAAGATAAAAATAAAACCTTTGATTGTTATTATATAAGAAAATAATTTTATATTAATAATAGAAACCAACGGAATCCAACTAAATTATTCATAGATATTTTAGGATGGTTTGGACAAACATATGATCATAAAAGAAAAATAATAAATAATAATATATGGGTGACTATACACATCAGTTAATTCAGATAATTTTCTACAAAAAGTGATATTATTACTAATAAGTTTAATACCTATTATTTATATATGGACATTACCATTATTATCAAAACCTACACATACATTTGCTGAAGATGGCTGTTATAATGGTATAGAATCCGACCGTCAGTTGGGACATTCTATATCAGCATATATATCTAATCCTCAAGCCACAGGTGCGATGGCATTTACATTTACAATTCCGATTGCCTTAATGTGGATATATAAACCAAATAATTTAAGGACAATAATACCTTTAGTAATATTTACATTATTTTTTGGTTTATTCCTAATTTTTAGCGTTACATTCGATGTAAAATTACATATATTTGCTGTATTATCATTTTGTATAGGAGCAATAATTCATTTTTGGTTTGTTTTAAAGACTATACAAAATTATATTAATATTTTTAGATTCCTTATTATTGTAGCTATTTTGTGTTTAATATGTATTGGTATTTGTGGTTATATATTTATTAATAATATCAAACAAGATAATCCCCCCCTTAAAAAATCATATTGGGTATGGGGATTTGAAAGTTTAGGATTATCTTCCTTAATATTATTTACTCCTTTATCGATTTTATTAAATAAGTAATATATATGGTTGATTGTTGTAAATCAAGTAAAAAACATAAAAAATGTACAAGAAAAACAGATAAAAGGGTATTTAAATTACCGCGTAAATTTAGTAAAAAAAAGTGTAAAAAACCTAGGGGGTTTACTATGAGAAGTAGTTGTGCCCCATATAAAGGATGTTTTAAACAAAAAGGTGGAGAAAAATATATATCTATTAATATAATGAAAAATATACATGAATGTAAAAATCAATGTAAAAAGTTAGGAGAACATTGTCATAATACAAAAAATCGTGTAATAGAGAAAATGTGCATTTGTGATAAAAAAGATTGTAAAAATCTTAAAGAATATTTACAATGTTTAATGACAATTGAATGTTTATGTAATTATATATGTTTATGTTGTTGTGAACAAGAATCAATTTCTACTCACGCTTTAGGTGAACTTTATACTAAATGTTGCTCTATGATAGCAATTATTGGAAAAGTAGAAAAAGATTTATCAAAAGAACATTGTGATTATTTAAATTGTAGTGAAGTAAAAAAACAATGTAATATTTGTAAATGTTTTAAAAAATCAAAGAAAACTAAGAAGAGATAAATTAGATATTAGATATTAGATGAACATTTGAAATCATCATTCTTCGACAACAATATTTGGTTATTCCCATTTCAGTTAATATTTTACCTTCAATGGATTCTTCTGCTTGTTTATTTTTGATATCTACATATTTCAAATCTAAAATACTATCAATTGGCTCATTAATTTTATTTTTTTCTTCATGAATCGCAGCGATATATGGTTGCCATTTTGAAGATAGTTCTTTATTACATGTAAAACATCTAACCGGAATCAACATATTTATAAATTACTTTATATTATTTATTTAAATAAAATTCAAATTTGTTATAATATCATTTTTATTATATTATTCTTTAATAATGCCACCAAAAGATAATAAAGACACTAAATCTGAACCTGAATCTCAACCTGAATCTCAACCTGAATCTCAACCTAAATCAGATGTACAATCTCAATCTGAACCTGAATCTCAACCTAAAAAAGAAGAAAATATAGTATCTGAACTACAATCATCACTTGAATCACAAGTAGAAGATAAAATACAACAAGTATTAAAATCTCAACATGTTCAAGATGCTTTAAATCAATCACAAGAACTAGTAAATCTGAGTCAATTTACAGAAAATACTTTTTTAACAAAATCTATTGATTTACCAGATTATGATACTTTCACTTATAAAGATCAAATGAAAGATATCTTATCAAAAATTAGATTACGAAATCCAGTTGATAACAGTATTATTATGAATCGATTTTTAAATGAAGTTTTATTTTATGAAAAAAAGAGAGATGATACAAAAAAATACTATAATATTTTCAGATTTATAGTAACTGTTGGTAGTATATTATTACCAGCGATTTTATCAGTGGGTCAAATGGATCCCGCAAAATTACCTGCTAATTTTGATATTATTAGTTATTGGAGTTCTTGGAGTATTTCATTGGCAGTTACTATAAGTAATGGATTTTTACAACTATTTTCATTAGATAAAAATTATTTTGAATATTCTCTGACAACTGAACAATTAAAAACAGAAGGATGGCAATTTTGTGAATTATCAGGAAAATATGAAGATTTCACAAGCCATATATCTGCGTATAAAACATTTTGTAAATCTATTGAAAATATCAAAAGAAAGCAAATTGAAAAGGAGTTTTCTGGTAAAGCAGATGTAAATAAAAAAAAAGAGTTTAATTTCAAAGAAGAACTCCTTAAAAACTTACCAGATTTATATAAAGAACAACTTAAAAAAGAAGATGAAACATTAAATAAATCAGTATAATTTAATTAGTAATATTTAATTTTCTTTTTCCTCCTTCTTGCACTTTACCGATTTTAAACTCTTTATTAAGTAATTCATCGTTTGCTGTAAATGTTGATACAGATTTTTTTTTACCAGTACTTCTTCCTACATTTTGTTCAACTTTAGTTATAGTTAATTCTTTTCTGGGAATAAATGGATTTTTAAAACTTACACCTTTAGTAATATCTTTTTAACACTTAAACTGTTATTTTTCATTATATTATATTGAAAAGACAGATACAATATAAAAATCGTAAATACAACTGTTAAAATATTAAAAAATATGATAGATTGATTTCTTATATTTGTTTTATAGTTATACTTTTTATTTATAATATATGTTGCATTTAAAAAGTAAATGATCCAAAATAAAAAAGTTAATAGCATTATTATTTTATTATTATAAGAAGACACATAAAAATAACTTGATATTAATAAACCCAAGACTATTATATACATTTGATACATTGGTTTGTAAAAATCTTCATAGCCTTTAATATTGCTATAGTATAATAATCCTAAACAATAAAAGAAAATTATAGGAAATCCAAATACAACAATATTCTTTTTGGCTCCTGGATTTATATTATCACCCCCCCCAACCCAAGCACAATATAAAAATACTATAACAAAAAATATTGTCCAGGAGAATTCTGAAATATTTGGAATTATACTATTAAAATCAAAAGAATCATCTTCGCTTGAAACCATTTTATATATAATATAATTATATATAATTATATATATAATATGTCAAAATTAGAGCATATAAATCCATCATTAGGGACAACAATGTTTAATTTTTATGGTATTTTATCAACACTAAATAAGTTAAATAAAGATAAGAAAATAATATGTTCTCCATTATCACATAATGTACCCAAGTCTATATTAACTTGGACGGGAAAAGTACCACCGAGACCACTACATTTATGTTTTAATGCGTCTATGATATTAGAAACATCCGATTTATTCTTAAAATATATCACAATGTATAAATGCTAACTGCGATTTTATAATCATAGGTTTATCTTTATGCAATGGTTTAACTGGACATAGTAATTATATAATTATAAATAATAAACAAGCATATAGAATAGAACCATATGGTCATGGAGTTGCTGCTATTGATAGCCTCGAAACACAATTAAAAGAGTTATTTGAAGGGTACGGAATAGTTTATACACCTCATTCAGAATTAAGTGGATTCGAAACAAGAGGATTACAAACTATTGGAGAAGAAGATGATATATATCAAGTTAGATTTTTGGGATATTGTAACACATATGTATTTATGTACATAGAAGAAATATGTAAATATCATAATCATCACAAACATTTATCTGGTATAGAATTGTTTAGAGAAGCAATAAATGCGATGTTAAGTGCATTTTCAAGAGAGGAACCAGGATATACTGAATTTAAAGCATTAGAAAATAACCGTAAATTATTAGAATATCAACATTTAATATATAATCAATTAATTGAATCCAAACCAATTTATACAAGAGAAACCAGATTACAAGTACAAAAAAGGGCAAAAGAAATCGCAAAGAGTGAGTTTAGATTAGAAGTCCCTTATTTTGATCCTATAAGAAAACAACTGGAAATTGTAGATTTTGATAATACATCACATATTGTTTCAAAATTATCTCATGGAATATTAACAATATATGGTATAGATTTTAGTAAATTAGAATCGAGGGAATTATGGAAAGATGAAAGTAGACCATTGAAAAGGCAGCGCATTATGGAAAAGTCAGGTAAAAAGGCTGGTAAATCTAAAAAGGCTGGTAAATCTAAAAAGGCAGGTAAAAAGATCGGTAAAAAGGCTGGTAAATCTAAAAAGGCAGGTAAAAAGATGGGTAAAAAGGCTGGTAAATCTAAAAAGGCTGGTAAATCTAAAAAGGCTGGTAAATCTAAAAAGGCTGGTAAATC
>MDTD01054138.1_pt1 | contig 12694 bp, 13 predicted proteins | sample 811221 | NCBI WGS metagenome assembly MDTD01 (sample SAMN05326646, study PRJNA326480) | marine metagenome | isolation source: seawater | place: Pacific Ocean: South West | collected 2011 | reverse complement strand
CATGGTTCCTCGACGGCGTGGAAGGCGGCGGATTTCGTATCACCCCGAAAGGCTACCTTTTTCCCTAGGAATAGATGAGCAGGCCAGCTGCGCTTGACCACCTCATGCTCCACATCGGTTTTTATCCGTCCGTTACTCTCTGTTGTGGTCCTGTGGCTTGCTACCCGCTGGACATTCCTCTACCTCTGTAGTGCCTGCCATGATCCCGAACGTTCTTGCCGACCGCTATGCCTCCCACGCCATGAAGGAGATCTGGTCCGCTGAGGGCCGCATCGTCCTTGAACGTGACTTCTGGATCTCCGTTATGCGGGCCCAGCGCGAACTAGGTCTCCCGATTGCCGGGGAGGCGATCGAGGCCTACGAGTCCGTCAAGGCGGAGGTCGACCTTGACTCGATTCAGGAGCGCGAACGCATTTCACGTCATGACGTCAAAGCGCGCCTTGAGGAATTCAATGACCTTGCTGGATACCAGGAAATTCATAAGGGAATGACTTCGAGGGATCTCACTGAGAACGTGGAGCAGTTGCAGGTTTTTTCCTCTCTCCGCCTCATTCACGACAAGGCTGTAGCCTCTCTCGCCACGCTTGCGAAGCGGGCTCAGGAATGGAGAGACATCATTATTGCCGGGCGGACTCACAACGTGGCAGCCCAGCCAACCACCTTCGGCAAGCGACTCGCGATGTCGGGAGAGGAGCTGCTTGACGCTCGGCAACGCATCGAGACTCTTGTGGAAAGTTACCCTGTTCGAGGATTAAAGGGAGCGGTGGGCACGCAGATGGATCAGCTGTCCCTCTTCAATGGTGATATCGGTAAGGTGAAGGAACTGGAGCAGAAAGTCGCCTCCCACCTGGGATTACCCGGTGACTGGGTATGCGTGGGACAGGTCTACCCGCGGTCCATGGATCTGAAGACCGTCTCGGCCCTCACGGATCTCACGGCAGCTCCCTCCTCCCTGTGCACCACCCTCCGGCTCATGGCAGGACACGAACTCGCTTCAGAAGGCTTCGCCAAGGGGCAGACAGGATCGAGCGCGATGCCCCATAAGATGAATGCAAGGTCCTGCGAACGGGTGAATGGTTTTCACGTGATCCTCAAGGGATATCTGGCCATGGGAGCTGGTTTGAGCGGAACACAGTGGAATGAGGGCGATGTGTCCTGCTCGGTCGTGCGGCGGGTGATGCTCCCAGATGCATTTTTTGCCGCCGACGGCCTGCTCGAAACCTTTCTCACAATCTTGAACCAGATGCAGGTGTTTCCAGGAACCATCACCAGGGAGAACGAGCGCTACATGCCGTTTCTCCTGAGCACCTCTTTCCTCATGGCTGCGGTGAAAGCGGGAGCCGGTCGCGAAACAGCCCACGCCGCTATCAAGGAACACGCCCTCGCGGTCGCCCAGGATCTCCGGGAGGCAGCTATTTCCGACAATGACCTGCTGGACCGCCTTGCTTCCGATGATCGCATTCCAGTCTCCCGCGATGAACTCCAGAAGGTGTTCGAGGCCGGTCAGAGCAGCACGGGGGCAGCCACTGCCCAGGTCGATGCGTTCGTGGACGCAGTTACCACCCTCGGAGAGCGCTATCCGGAAGCTGCTGCCTACGAGCCGGGTGCAATTCTCTAACCGTGGAACGCGCACAGAACGCTCCGAATCCGGAATCTGGACCGATGCGCCCTCCCCCGGGAGCCTCTACTCCTCCGCTTCTTTTTTCTTCTGGAGTTCGCGGTGCATTTTCTTGGCTTCGCGAAACACCTTGCTTCCCTCCTGATAGATGTCGTTTCCGGAAGTCTTTCCGAGGACTGTCTTCATCTCCCCATCAAGAATGACTACTAATGGATAGGAATTTCCCGCACCACTCAGGCCGGTGATCAAGGCCTTGGGAACTCCATTCTGCTTTCCGCGTGAAGCATCAACGACCTCCTGGTAGTTGCCCTTGACCATGAAGCAGAAGGACTTGAGCGCACGAATGGCATCGTTGGTTGCCTCGATTGAGCGAACCACCCCGGAGTCTTTCGTATCCCAGACCGAGGGAATGAAAATGAAGGCGAATCCCTTTCCCTCTTTCTGAGCGGCTTCCTCCGCTTCCTTGAGTTTTCCCCATTCAACAACATCGCGCGGCCAACGCACCTTCGGAGCTGCAGAGGCCAGAGACGCAGCCAAAACCATCAACAGCATGATAGCAGGTAATTTCATCAAAGGAGACGTTAGAGCCTTCTGAGAAATTTTAAATTCCAATTTCTACTTTCGAGGAGCGACCTCACTCCACAGCCTCACAATGGCGGGCGTAAAGCCACAGCAGGTCCGAAAGACGATTAAGAAAAAGAAGGATGTTCGTATTCGGGAGATCCTCCGACAGAACAAGCACCCGGCGCTCTGCCCTGCGACAGACGGTCCGGGCAAAATCAAGGTGGGCCCCGGCCCGGTTCCCCTTGGCTCCCGGGCGGGCCCAGCCATCAAATACGATCCCGCTTTCCTCCATCGTCTGCGCAAGTTTCTCCAGAACATCAACCTCAGCCGCAGTGATCGAGGGATGACCCGAATCCCGGTATTTCTCAAGGTCCTCCGGAAGAACTGCAAGTTCTCCCATCAGTCCTACGAGATAGCCCTGCAGGAGATCGATAGACTTCCCCATCGGAGCATCCGCGTCCACGCGAACCAGCCCGAGGACCGCATTAAGCTCGTCAAGAGAACCAATGGCCTCGATCCGATGATCCTTTTTAGCAATCCGTTTACCGAACATGAGGTCCGTTCCTCCGTCGTCACCGCGTTTCGTTGTAATGCTCATGGAGGAGCCCTAGCCTAAGTTAACCCGGTTTCTCAACTTCAACTTGCTTTCCATTTCGGCAAATCCAGGCATTTCTCCTTTCAATTCGTATCCCACCAGCCATTCCGGCTCCCTTTGGCTTCCTGCTGTCTGGCAGAAGTTGGGGCTTCCCCGGCTCCAACCCCCCAGGATAGGTTTCCCTTCATGACCACTAGACGCCTTTTCCTGAAAAGGAGTGCCGCCACCGGCGGAACGTTCCTTGTGCCCACCCTGGCATATTCCGATCATCACAAGAAATCACAGCCTCTTTTTGATGTCTCGCTCGCAGAGTGGTCCCTTCACAAGACGCTCTTCAGCAAGAAAATGACCAACCTCGATTTCCCCAGGGTCTCCAAGGAGAAATTCGGAATCACCGCCGTTGAATACGTGAACCAGTTTTTCAAGGACAAGGCCACGGACCAGAAATATCTCGCTGAACTGAAAAAGCGTTGCGATGACCTTGGCGTCAAAAGCCTCCTCATCATGATTGATGGAGAAGGTCACCTCGGGGAAGCAGAGGAATCCCGGCGGCAAAAAGTCATCGACAACCACAAGAAATGGATCGAAGCCGCTAAGTTCCTGGGATGCCATTCCATCCGGGTTAATGCTCACGGAGTGGGCAGTTCGGATGAGGAAAAAGCTGTCAACACGACCAAGGGCTTACGCGGGCTCTCCGAATTTGGACAGAAGCATGGCATTAATGTGATCGTGGAAAACCATGGAGGCCTGTCCTCAAATGGAAAGTGGCTTTCCAAGGTGCTCAAGGACGTCGGGCTTCCAAACTGTGGGTCGCTGCCCGACTTCGGCAACTTTGGAGGCTACGATCGATATACGGGCATCAAGGAGCTTATGCCGTTCGCCAAGGGGGTGAGTGCCAAGAGTCACGACTTCGACTCCGAAGGGAAGGAGACCAAGACCGACTACCTGAAGGCACTGCGGCTTGTCCTCGACGCAGGCTACCGGGGCCATGTCGGAATTGAGTATGAAGGCCGTAAAATCAGTGAGGAAGCAGGGATCCTTGCGACCAAGAAGCTTCTTCTCGCGACACGCGATCAACTCGCCAAGGAATATACGTAGACAGCTTTCCCACCCCCGATGCGCGGAATCCGGCTTTTTGAACAAATTCACCTGTAATGACCGCAACTTCCCCAGCTGGTGGGAGTTAAATCGGAAGCTGCAATGTTAATGAACGCTCAGGAAGAGGAACCCCACTGGGAAAACGATCCCATGTGGGAGCTGCTCGACGAGGCACGGACTGCAGAAGTAGATCCGTTTTTCGTTTCGAAGGTGATGCGGGAAGTGCGCCTATCCAGTGAGAGAACACTCCCCTGGTGGAAAGTCCCGATGGTCGTAAGGCCCCTGCTGGCAGGATCAATGGCGACTCTCGTCGCGATTCTCCTCATTGCCCTCAGCGACGATGAGTTCCCGGCCACGAACGCAGACGCTGATCCACTTCCTGTCCAAGGGGAAACGGGCGCTCCTCAACTGGACGCCCTTGTTGAAGAGGAAATGCTCTCACAGGCAGCTGAAAATCCCGCCGCTTTCAGTGACGAGGCTCTGGTTGCAATGCTCTCCCAGTAGGTTGTAGCAGGTGATTCGAGCGGTAATCTTCGATCTCGACGGCACCCTCGTCGATTCGCTGCCCGGAATCGCAGGTGGGCTGAATCGGGCCCTGACCGGACACGAACTACCCGCCCACCCACCTGAGGCGGTCAAACGATTCGTGGGCAACGGAAGCAGAATGCTCGTGAGGCGGGGAATCGGAGGGGACCCTCCCGAGGCACTGGTCGATAAGGTTCACGAGGACTTTCTTTCGTTCTATGCGGAGGAACATATTTCAGGCACAAACCTCTATCCTGGCATTCGCGCAATGCTTGAAACGTTACACCACGCCGGGATGCCTCTCGCCGTCTGTTCCAACAAGCCGCACCACTACACGGAGGACATCATGTCCCGGATGTTCTCATGGGTTCCATGGGTAAAGGTCCTTGGCCAAAAAGAATCCATTCCCGTCAAACCAGATCCCGCGGGAGCTCTCTCCATCGCCCTCGCCATGAGGATCTCGGCCCCGGAAATAGCCTTCGTGGGAGACTCCCTCGTCGACTTTGAAACGGGCAGAGCCGCCGGAATGCAACCTGTTCTCGTCGAATGGGGCTTTAACCCCGCAGAAAAGCTTACAGAGGCCACTGCCCCTCTTGTGTCCTCCGTGACAGATCTTCGTAAATTCCTGCAAGCGCCTCCTCGAGAATCGTGAGGTATTCCTCGCGGGGAATTTCCCATCCGCCGAACTGACGCAAGTGATCCGTCATCCACTGTGTGTCCAGAACGAGGTAGTCCTGCTTCCTAAGCCAATCCACGAGATGAACGAGGGCGACCTTACTGGCATCCGTTTTCCGCGAGAACATGGACTCCCCGAAGAAAGCTCTCCCCAGGGATACGCCGTAGAGCCCCCCCTGCAGTCCATCACTGTCCCAGCATTCAATTGAGTGGGCGAAACCAAGCTCGTGAAGCTGAACGTAGCTGTCGACGATTACCTCATCAATCCACGTCTCTTTCCTCTCCCCGCATGCTTCAATCACCTCCCGGAATGAGGAGTCCCACTTCACCTCAAATGGTCGTTTTCTGAGTACGCGCTTCAATCCGTGGGGGATCTTGAACCGTTCGTCGAGTGGAATCAGACCGCGCTTGTGGGGGGAAAACCAAAGAATTTCCCCATCTTCAGACATGGGAAATACCCCTTCGGTGTAGGCTCCAAGCAGGACATGGGGGGGAATGCGCTCCACGACCCTTATTTCAATCGTCCATCCGCAATATTCAATCTACATTAATGCCATGGAACGGCTCGTGATTGATCTCGCCCTGTTGCCCGAGGATGGCCAACTTCTCGAGGACACACTCCCAGCGAGCATCTTTGATCTCCCTGAAGGTGACGCGATGCCACTTGGACCCCTTGTTTTCAGGCTTCAAGTCCAACGTTTTGGCGATGAACTCCTTCTCCAAGGCAGTCTCGAGGCTCCTTTTGAGTTCCAATGCGTCCGAACCCTGACCATGTTCAGGAAAACGATCAGCCTGCCCGGGTCTGTCATCGCTTTTGAGATAGGCTCTAAGGCTACGATCGATGCCACGGAGGCATTGCGGGAGGAGATTCTGCTGAATTTTCCGGCCTATCCCAGGTGTGATGAGGGAGACGAACCGGTTAAATGCGAAATCAACCCCCGCTATTTAGCGGTGGACAAGCCCACTACGGATGATGTAGATGACCCGCCCGCCGCCAAGGGTGACAGCCGATGGGCTGCCCTTGACGGGCTGGAAAATCCCGACAAGCAATCCTAACCGCCCCAGAAAGCCATGGCCGTGCCAAAACGCAGAACCTCGAAAATGAAACAGCGCATGCGCAGGGGTGCCAATCGCTGGCGGAAGCCTCTTCTTCAAACCTGTCCTGAATGCGGCAGCCGAACGCCAGGCCATATCGCCTGCCCGTCCTGCGGGTTTTACCGCGAGCGCCAGGTCCTTGACGTTGATGTGATGTAGGCTTGCAGGCGGGCGGCCCTCAAATCCCTCAACCCCTCCATCGAAACTCTTGGTCTACCGGGCTTTCTTATGAAAATTGCCCTCGATGCCATGGGTGGGGACCAGGCGCCTGATGTTACGATAGGAGGTGCCCGGAATGCTCTGGCAGCATATCCCTCAATTGAGAGGCTTTTTCTCGTAGGGGACGAAAGTCGTCTCCGTGAGGGTTGCCGCGAAAAGAAGCTGAACGATTCGAGGCTTGAGATCATCCATGCCCCGGAGGTCGTGGGCATGTCAGAATCCGCAGTGGGTGCGATCAGGCGCAAGAAGACATCATCAATCTCGGTCGCTACCGAAATGGTGAAGGAGGGTCAGGCCGATGCAGTAGTCAGTGCAGGAAATACAGGCGCCGCGGTAGCAGCATGCACGCTGAAGCTCCGCCATCTCGAAGGAGTGGAACGTGCCGGAATCGCATCTCCCCTTCCCAATGAGTTTGGCAAATGTAATCTTCTTGATGCCGGAGCAAACCCAGATGCAAAACCCAGCCACCTTCTCGGCTATGCGATCATGGGCAGCGTCTATGCCCACCACGTGCAGCAGGTTGAGACTCCGATCGTGGGCATCATGTCGAATGGCGAGGAAGACGAAAAAGGCAATGAGCTGACAAAAAGGACCTCGGCTCTGATCCGCGAGTATGTGAATTCCGGCAACGCATCTTTCGACTGGACCGGCAATGTGGAGGGATACGACCTTTTTATGACCAAGCTCAACGTCTGCCTCTGTGACGGGTTCGTTGGAAACGTGGTTCTGAAGACTTGCGGCGCTACCGGAAAAGCCATGTCCAAGTGGATGCGTGAAGGGCTGAATGCTACCCCCATCCGGCAGGCTGGCGCTCTGCTCGCCAAGGGGGCCTTTCGCGACATGAAAGACCGTTTCAATTACGAAACCTACGGGGGCAGTCCGCTTCTTGGAGTGAACGGGGTCTGCATCATCGCTCATGGATCGTCCTCGGCCCTCGCCATTCAGAATGCCATCAGGGTCGCCGCCGAGGCGATCAGGCACGATGTGAATCCTCACATCGTGAAGGCCATGAAGTCCATCGACTGATGGCGCCTGCCAGTGCTCTGGCACGGACAGGGAAGCTCCATCAAATTTAGGGAAGCGAGGCTTGCCCGAACACGAAAGCTGTCATTCACTCACACCTGATGAGCGGATCGTCCTCGCAGATCAAAGTCGCGATCGCGGGCACAGGGAGTTACGTCCCGGAAAGAGTTCTCACTAATTCCGATCTCGAAATCATGGTTGATACCTCAGACGAGTGGATCACCACCCGGACGGGCATAAAGGAACGACGCATCGCGGCCGAGGACGAGTTTACTTCGCACATGGCCGTCAAGGCCTCCAGGAAAGCCATTGAGCAGGCAGGAATTAGCCCCTCTGAAGTAGAGCTCATTATCGTCGCGACCATCACCCCGAATACTCTTACTCCCGCGACCGCGTGCTACGTACAGCACGAGCTCGGAGCTCATCAGGCGGTTGCCTTTGACATCTCGGCCGCATGCTCAGGATTCCTTTATGCCATGAGACTAGCTGAGCGGATGATCTCAGGGGGCACCTGCAAGAACGCTCTGATACTCGGCGCAGAGAAACTCTCTGCCTTCGTAAACTGGGACGACCGTTCTACCTGCGTGCTTTTCGGAGACGGGGCCGGGGCCGCCCTGCTCAAGAGAGCAAGGGAGGAAGAGGGCCAGATCCTTGCCATCGATATCGGGACTGACGGGGGACAGACTGACCTTCTGAATATCCCCGGCGGGGGATCAGCTTGTCCCATCACCCAGGAAAATGCTGATCAACGCCTCTCTACCCTTGCCATGGTTGGCACGGATGTATTCAAGCAGGCCGTCACCCGCATGCGGGACTCCGCAAATTCTGTTATTGAGCGCTCCGGTCTTCGACCCGGGGATATCAAGCTCCTCATTCCCCATCAGGCCAACCTGCGCATCATCGAGGCAATCACGAAGCGCATTGAAATCCCTGAGGACAGGGTTTTCGTCAACCTTCACAAGTATGGAAATACCTCTGCCGCTGCCTGCGCAATTGCCCTCGATGAGGCCCACCGCGCTCAGAAATTCGGACCCGGGGACCACATTGTGATGGTAGCTTTCGGCGCGGGGTTGACCTGGGCCTCTGCTGCCATTCGCTGGTAGCTACCGCAGGCGGGTTGAGATGTTTTCTCAATTCCGGTTGCACCCGGGGCGGGACTCCATTGAACTGACCAGCGCCTACTCTCGACCCGTAATGTCAAATCCCCGCACTTCCCCGGACCCGGATCTGAAAAGTATGCCTCCGGGCATTCCCTATATCATCGGTAACGAAGCAGCCGAGAGATTCAGCTTCTATGGGATGAAAACCATCTTGGCGGTGTTCATGACAAAATACCTCTGGCTGATGAATGATACTCCTGGCCAGGCAATGACCGAAGCCGCGGCAACGGAGAAGGTGCATCTCTTCAATTCTGCAGTCTACCTCACTCCCATTATCGGCGGAATTCTTGCTGATGCGTTCTTTGGTAAGTACCGCACCATCATTTGGCTCTCGGTTGTCTATTGTTTTGGACACGCCGCCCTCGCCCTCATGGGGCTTCAGGGAGATGCCGCCATGTGGCTGCTCGCCGGTCTCGTTCTGATCGCGATCGGATCAGGAGGAATCAAGTCCTGTGTATCTGCCCACGTTGGAGATCAGTTCGGGGCCTCAAACCAAAGTCTGATTACAAGAGTCTTCAACTACTTTTACTGGTCTATCAACCTGGGAGCATTTCTCTCCACTCTTCTTACCCCGTGGTTACTCAAGTGGTATGGCCCGCACCTTGCCTTTGGGATTCCTGGCGTGCTGATGGCCCTCGCCACCCTCGTATTCTGGCTTGGCCGGCGCAAATTTATCCACGTACCTCCCGCGAGGGGTCAATTTCTGAAGGACACCTTCAGCGCGGAAGGGCTCCGAACTGTCGGAAAACTGTTCATTCTCTTCCTCTTTGTGGCGATGTTCTGGTCTCTCTTTGACCAGACCGCCTCCCGCTGGATTTTCCAAGCTCAGGAAATGGATCGGACCTTCCTTGGAGTCGAGTGGCTTGAATCCCAGATCCAGGCAGTCAACCCGGTGCTGATTCTGACCTTTATCCCCTTGTTCACTTTTGTCCTCTATCCCTGCCTTGGGCGTGTGGTGAAGCTGACACCCTTGAGAAAAATTGGTGCGGGACTTTTCCTCATGGCAGGAGCGTTCGCATTGAGTTCTACGATCCAAGGGTGGATTGATGCGGGGCAGCGCCCAAATATCGGATGGCAGATTCTCGCCTACGGCCTTCTCACCGCAGCGGAGGTTCTGGTTTCCATCGTAGCCTTGGAGTTTTCGTATACGCAGGCCCCGAGAACGATGAAATCCCTCGTTCTTGGTCTCTTTCTGTTTGCAGTGTCACTCGGGAATTTATTCACCGCGGCCGTAAACCGGTACATCCAGGTCGACTCCCCTGGCGCGACAATCATGACTGTCCTTGAGGATAGGGCGAAGTCCGGGGGTTCCATCCCTCTCCCCAAAGGATTCGAGATGGTGGAAGGAGATGCCCGCATTAATTACGAAGGGTATGATCAAGAATTGGGGACTCCAGATGACCTCATCGGGACACATACGCCCAATTCCGAGGTGGTGATGAAAATACCAGGTCAAGTTCAACTCGATGAAGCTCTTGATCGCGTCGAGCAGTGGTCCCGCACCAACCAACATCGCCTGCCGCGTCCCGAAGAAGGGACAAAGCTAATGCAGGGACTGCTGGATCCATGGGGCAACCCGCTACGTTACTTCCTTGAGGGAAGCCAGAACTGCAGGATTTCAAGTGACGGTCCGGACAAGAAAACGAAAACCCAATGGGACATTGGGATCAAACTGGCAGTGACCTTGCCGGAGGCGAAAAAGACGGCAAAGTGGCATGATGCCCTTCACCCTGAGGAACCGTGGCTGGACCGTCGTATGGCAGAACTTAATCTTGCGGTGGGACAGAAAAAAGAAGGTCAGGCCATCTCCTACGACCGCACAGTCTTCGCGGGTGGGGGCGAACGCCTCGAGGGAGCTTCCTACTACTGGTTCTTCACGGCGCTGATGTTCCTGACAGGCATTATCTTCATTCCCTACGCACGACTTTACAGAGGAGAAACGGTCCTTCAGGAATAAAGAGTCTTCAAGACGCTCCCGCTCTCGATGCTTACCGACACTCATTGCCATCTCGGTTCTCACAAGTTCCCGGATGTCGACCTCGGCCCACTTGTTGAACGTGCCCACGATGCCGGCGTCAACCGCATGATTACTCTTGCGACGAACCTCCAGGATATTCCTCGTAATCTCTCCATCGCGGAGAAGTTTCCCGAGGTCCATGCCTGTGTAGGAATCCATCCCTGTGATGTTCCCGGGACCCCCGACGACTATCTCGGATCCCTACGCGAATTTTCCACTCACCATCGGGTCGCTGCCATCGGGGAAACCGGTCTCGATTATTTTCATCCCCCTCCAGAGGGTTGGACCGAGAAGAGCTATCATCAGCGGCAAAGGGATTTTCTCAGACAGCACTTCATCCTTGCTGCCGAAACAGGAAAGAATGTCGTTATCCACACACGCGACCGGAAAGGAGACGCCTCCTTCCGGGATGCTCTCGCGATCTACGAACCCTTTGCAGGTGACCTGCAGGCTGTCTTTCACTGCTTTCCGGGACCGTTCTCGCAGGCAGAGCGTGTCCTCGAGCTTGGTGGTCTGGTCTCGTTCACCGGTATTGCCACCTTTAAGAACGCGGCTCAGGTGGTGGACGCTGCCAGCAGGATACCCGTCGGAAGAATCATGGTGGAAACCGATTCCCCCTACCTTGCCCCTGCCCCACACCGCGGTAAACGATGTGAGCCAGCCTTCACCCTCTACACCGCTCAGGTCTTGTCAAAGGCCCGCTCAGAGCAGCTTGAGGAATTCTGTGCTCATACCGAAGCGACAGTACGGCGCTTCTTCAAAATCGACGTATAGGGACTCCTGTCTCTGGTCCTACAGGAGGTGCTGGAAAAGCGGCAAAATATATTTCGTTTTTCCGTAGTAATATATTAACCTCACGGCCATGAGGATGACTCACTACTCAGCCATAGGATTGTCGATCGTATTCGTTTCATGCTCGGCGCTGGACCCTGATTACGCTGAATACAAGAAGTTGAAAGAAGCGCAGGCGGCCGCTCAATCGCCCTACGGTCCGGTTGACGATTTTGGGATCCCGGGCGCAGGACCGGAAGGAGCGCCCTATCAGCCTCTGCCCAACGTCCTCAACGCTCCTCCCGCCCCGATTCCGTCTCTTCCGGGTGCAGGCCCCGCCCCGATTCCCGCCTTCCCGGACACCGTTCCCGGAGCAAACACAGTGCCCCACAATGTGGCGAGAGGCGACTCCCTCTGGGGCTTGGCGAAGCGTTACAATACAACCGTAGAGGCAATTCAGGCAGCCAATGGCATTTCGGGAACCAACATCCAAGCTGGGCAGACTCTTCAGATCCCGAATAACAATTGACCCGACGTCGCTCCACCATGATGCGAACTGCCTCGTTCGCACTTGTCCTGTTTTTTCTATCGCTGCCCGGATTGTCCGAGGAAGTAAAGGGAGATCAGGAACGAAAAACTCTGATCCAGAATCTTTTCGAGGCTGGCAACGAAGAGGAGTTGAATGATGCTATCAAGGCCGCTGAGGCCAGTGGCCTGACGAGGCAGATCTCTCTGGAGGCTCGCTTTCTGTTTCTCGTAGACCAGGGAGATTTTGCAGCAGTGGCGGCTCTGGGCCCCACTCTCGAGAAGCAACGAGACTCCTTCCTCATCGATGAATCAGTCATCTTCAGTGTCCCTGAAGAGTTTTTCTCAATCATCGAATACTGCTTCGCTCTGGAGGCTCTCGAAAAAGGAGAGCTCGAACGTTTCGAACATCATATCAAGGAAGCGTTCTGGTTAAGCCCTGGACAAGCTGCTGCCTTCGCTCCCCATATCGACAGACTCCGCCGCGACCAAGCTCTCGCAAATATAAAGGTAGATCTGTCGATACCGTATACCAGGCAGGACGATAAAAAAAAGGTGGAGCTGAACGCCTTGATGGGGAAGCGTGATCTCCTCGTGATCCATTTCTGGTCACCGTGGAGTACGGAATCAGAGGCCCATCTTCCAGACTTCCTTGCAATGGTCAAAGCCTTGGAAGCACACAAGATACCAGTGGTTTCCATGCTGATCGAACCTGGCAATGAAGCCATGGTAGAAGCACGGAAATTCCGTGCCGCCCTGATTCCCGGAAAGACGGGCGACTGGCTTGTAGATAACTCCAAGCAATCTCT
>MDTD01117090.1_pt1 | contig 12696 bp, 11 predicted proteins | sample 811221 | NCBI WGS metagenome assembly MDTD01 (sample SAMN05326646, study PRJNA326480) | marine metagenome | isolation source: seawater | place: Pacific Ocean: South West | collected 2011 | reverse complement strand
TAGCTTATCTTTTTACCTGCATCATTTAACGCTTTATTTATAAACCCTAAATCAAAATCAATATTATGTGCAATTAAATTTCCATGATTAACAAAGTTTATGAAATCGTCTAACACCTCTTCAATAAAAGGCGCATTTGATACCATAGAATTTGTAATGCTTGTGATTTTTGTTATGCTTTTAGGAATCTCGTTTTTTGGTTTAACTAATGTTGAAAACTCAGAATGGTATTCGCCACCTTTAAATTTTACTGCTGCTATTTCTATTATCTCATTTTTATTTGAATCTAAACCTGTAGTTTCTAAATCAAATGAGATAAATTCATCAAATCCAATTTCAGCTAGAATCTTACTTATATTCAAATGACTAACTATTTTCTTCTATTGTAAACTTTGGAAAGTGTATATCAAATCTATGCCAATAGTAATATTTACACATGTAGAAATTCAAAAGAATAAACAAAAATAGATAAGGAAATAAAGTCCATGATAAAAGAATATTAATTACCATTATAGGATAGATGAATGATCTTATAAAATCTTTTGGCAAACCCCTAAATAATGCAAAGAAATAAAATGGTAATACTATTAATGCAAAATGAGAAATAATTGGGTCCAAGTTAAAGAAGTATGTTATACAAAAAACACTTATCAACATTAAAGTAGATATAGAAAAAATTATTTTTGCATTAAAAGATTTTTGTTCAAACTGCTCAAAATATACCTGTTCATATGTAAGTATTATTGGCGTAACAACTAGTAAATAAATGGGTATATATTCTATGATTTGTGCAAAACTAGCTGCTTTGTATATCCATCCTGAAATAAATAGAAAAAAGTTAGTACTAATTGAAAATATAACATTTTGGGGGTAGCTATTTTTTTTAATGATAATCTTATAAATAAATAAATTTAAATAAGAGTATAAAAGCAGTGTAGGTATAATACTGACCGAATAAATACTAATAATAAAGATTCCTAAAAAAATAGACATGACAGAAATTTTTTTCATATTACCTTCATTAAGAATGTATGAAGCTAAAATTGGATAATTTAAATTATTTTCATCTCTTACATATTCTTTTTTAGTAGAATCAAAAGTATACTTTAATTTGTCAAGTTCACTTTGAATGTTTAATCCTCCCAATAAAAGAAAGAATCCTATATAAATCACAATGTCTGAATAATTAAAATTTGTGTTAAAATATGATAAATAGGATGAATTGACCTGAAAATAAGCTGAGGCCATTCCCCATGAAAAAATAGCCGCTAAAATAAAAAATTTTGGAAGATTGAATGCAAATATCCAATCAAAGCGCTTTACAACTTCCTTATGAATACTATGTTTCTTAAAAAAATTTTTAATCATTACTACCTATGTTTATGTAAATTTTCTAAATATTCATCAGTAACACCTTCTGTGATATATTTACCATCAAAACATGAAGTGTCAAATGTATCAATATCAGGATTTATAATTTTTACAGCTTTTACTAAATCATCAAGAGTTTGATAAATAAGCTTATCAGCGCCTATCTCATAACATATTTCATCAATTGTTTTATTGTATGCTATCAATTCTTTAACATAAGGCATATCTATACCATAAACATTAGGAAATACTATTGGAGGTGAAGCGCTTGCAAAAAATACTTTTTTTGCTCCTGCATCACGAGCCATTTGTACTATTTGCTTACTAGTATTACCCCTTACAATTGAATCATCTATCAAAAGAACATTTTTATTTTTAAAAACAGAATTTATTGTGTTTAACTTTTGTTTTACTGATTTTTTTCTAATCTTCTGTCCAGGCATTATAAAAGTTCTTCCAATATATCTATTTTTAACAAAACCTTCTCTAAGCTTCTTATCTAGCTCTATACTTATAGGGAGAGCACTTGTTCTAGATGTGTCAGGTATAGGAATAACTGTATCTATAGATTCTAGTTCTTTTTTGGTCAATTCAGATTTAATCTTATTTGCTAAGAATTTACCCATAGATAACCTACTAGCATACACATTAATATTATCCATTGTACTATCTGACCTTGCAAGATAAACATATTCAAAAATGCATGGTGAAACAGGTTTAGAATTTTTATAAATATGCGAACTTTCTTTACCATTTATATCAATAAAAATAGCTTCACCAGGTTTTACATCTCTAACATTTTTATTGTAACCTAAACAATCTAAAGCCACACTTTCAGATGAAAACATATGGTTAGTATCTTTTTTTTGCCCATAAACTAATGGCCTTATTCCATTGGGGTCTCTAAAAGCTAAAATACCATAACCTAAAATCATTACTATAACAGCGTAAGCACCCTTAACTCTATCATGAACTTCATCAACAGCAGAAAAAATATCTTCAGTTTTCAAATTTTTTGATGATCTATGATGTAATGCATGAGCAAAAACATTTAATAAAACTTCTGAATCTGAACTAGTATTTAAATGCCTTAAATCATCATCACATAACTGAGATGACAATTCTTTGGAGTTAACTAAGTTTCCATTATGGACTAAAACTAATCCAAATGGTGAATTAACATAAAATGGCTGAGCTTCACTATTACTTGAACTACCTGCAGTTGGATAACGAGTATGACCTAAACCGTACTGACCCTCTAAACCAATCATAGTTTTTTCATCAAAAACATCTCTAACTAAACCATTATCTTTATGTAGAACTAAACTTCCATCTTTTGTGCAAGTTGCCATTCCAGCTGCATCTTGACCTCTATGCTGTAAAACAGTTAGAGCATTATATAATGATAAACAAACATTGCTTTTTTCTGTAAACATTCCTGTAATTGCACACATAATTTACTTAGAGCCCCCCCTTTTTTTATCTGGGAAATTTTTTAAACTATAATCAACATATGCATCTATCAAACCATAAAAATACAAACCTAACATCCACCACGCAAGTGTATTTCTTTTACCTATTTGATTGGTATCGGAATAATGACAAAATTTATAAGCTGAATAAGCTTGTGCTGAACCTAAAAGCACAGCTTTAGAATATTTTTCATTATTTAATTGACCAGCTGTTGGGATAAGATTAATAATCCATTTAAATTCATTTTCATTTGAGTCACTTAAGCATATGCTAAACATAAATAAAATTGACAAAAGATATTTATACATCAACAAGTCCAATCGCTTCAATTTCAACTCTACAATTTTTTGGAAGTCTTGATACTTCAATAGTAGACCTTGATGGTAATGATTCAACAAAATACTTTTCAAAAACTTTATTTAGAATATCAAATTTATTTAGATCAGTTATAAAAACAGTTAATTTTATAACATTATTTAAACAAGAATTTGACTCTTCTAAAATAGATTTAATATTTTCTAATACTTGAATACACTCATTTTCAAAATTTCCTTCTACTAAAGAACCATCAGGCTTTAATGGTATCTGCCCTGAAGTGTATAAAAATCCATTAACGACTTTAGCTTGAGAGTATGGGCCAATTGCTTTTGGAGCATTATCTGTTTTTATTGTTTTTATATTCATTTTTTTATATCCCATAATGATAAACCTATATTACAATTTAACTTACGATTGATAGTGTAAGGTGAGAAAAAAATTATTAACTCGCATGCTGCAATTACTTTAGCATCAAAAAGGTGACCCCCATACGCATTAAATTGAGTATCTGAAAAACTAATATGTGTATGAATGAATGGCTTTTGATTTAACAAACTTACATTTCCAGTTAGAGATAGCAACTCGTAATCTTCGTTGTACTTTTTTTTTACATAAACTTTTTCATCAATCTCATAATAAGCCACTTCAACATCTGAAATAGCCCCTAAACCACTTATCCAACCAGAAGTTAAAGATTCATGTTCTGCTACTTCTAATAATTTTTGGTTAATATACTCACCCTTATCTACAGAAATAAAAATTTTATCATCAACTCTTTTATAATTCATCGTTTTTCCATCTTAGATTCAATTCTCTATTAGCTTTCGTTTCATCAAGCCTACGAACAGGAGTTTTTAATGGGGCATCTAAAACTTTATCTAAATTTTTTTCAATATTAGTATCTATTTCAAGCATAGCAGAAATAAATCTATCTAATGTAGCTTTATCTTCAGACTCAGTAGGCTCAATCATAATTGATTCACTTATGTTTGTAGGAAAATAAATAGTTGGAGCATAGAATCCGTAGTCTAATAAAGATTTTGCTATATCCAATGCTTTAGCACCCTTATTTTTTTGATTTGCTCCAGAAATAACAAATTCATGCAAAGTACCATCTGAAAAAGGAACTTCATATACTTTTGATAATAATTTTTTAATATAATTTGCATTTAAAATTGCATGTTTTGTCATGCTTTTCACACCTTCTTCACCTAACATTTTAATATAAACAAACGCTCTAACTAATATTCCGAAGTTTCCATTGTATGAATGAATTTTACCAATACTATTTTTAATATCGAGATCCCAAAAATATTTATCATCTTTTTTTCTTGCCATTGGATAAGGTAACATATCTTTTAACTTATCAACAACTCCAATAGGTCCAGAACCAGGGCCACCTCCACCATGCGGTGTTGAGAATGTCTTATGAAGATTAATATGAGTTATATCAAAACCCATATCTGCTGGCCTTGATAGACCAATTAAGGCATTCAGATTTGCTCCATCCATATACATAATTCCATCAACCCCATGTATTAAATCAGAAATCTCAGATATTTTATCTTCAAATAAACCTAATGTATTCGGTTGAGTTAACATCATACCTGCTACATTATCATTTATTTTACTTTTTAGATCATCCATGTCTACCCGCCCTCTTTTATCTGTTGCAAGCTCAACTGGGGTATAACCTGCAAGAATTACGCTTGCGGGATTTGTTCCATGAGCACTTTCGGGTATCAAAACAATATTTTTATTTATATTTTTATGTATTTCATGATATTTACGCATTAATAATAAACCCACAAATTCTCCTTGTGAACCTGCAGATGGTTGGAGTGTGAAAGCTGACATACCAGTGATTTTTTTTAACATTTGCTCTAATTCATAAACGATTGATATGGCAGGTTGGGAATATTTATCGGATATATTTGGATGAATACTAGAAAATTGATTAAGTGAAGCAATATATTCATTTATTTTTGGATTATACTTCATTGTGCAAGAACCTAAAGGAAAAATATCCTTGTCAATATGATGATTTTTTGTTGATAAATTTACAAAATGCCTCATTACTTCAGGTTCTGTAATTTCTGGTAAACTAGTTTCTTTTGTTCTTATCGTATCTTTTGATAAATAATCTGATAAATTAAAATTAGGAACATCTGATTTTGGTAATGTGCATCCAATTTTGCCCTTTACACTTTTTGAGAAAATAATTGGAGTTTCTTTATTCATTCTACCCTTTCATTAATTTTGACTTAATATATTTAAATATGAAATCAAAAACCATTTCTGTATCATTGTTATTTTTACCGCCAGCCGTAGCTAGATGAGGTTTTCCCCCGCCTCCACCATTTATTTTTATACCAATTTCTTTACATATTTCAATAGCATCTAATTCTTGAATAATACTATCCGTTACGGAACAAACATAACTTACTTTATCAGAAGAATATGAAGACAATATTAGAATACCATTGTTCTTAACTTCATTTCTAAATTTATCAGCATATTTCTTCATGTCTCCATTATAATCTTTCAAATCATATAATACTATTTGTGTTTCACCAACTTTAGCAGAATTTGATAAAATATTATTAAAATCAATTTTAGATGTAAAACCTTGTTTTATTATCTTTTCTAATTCTTTATTTTTTTCAACTAAAAAATTTGCTTTTTCAATAATTCTATCTTCTGTTGTACGAAGTATAGATTTTGACTCATCCACAATAAAATCTAATTCATTAATTCGATTTAAAACTTCTTGTCCAGTTGAAGCTTCTACCCTTCTTATTCCTGCTGACAGTGATGACTCAGATATTATTTTAAATATACCAATATCACCAGTTCTATCTACATGAGTACCACCGCATAATTCTTTTGAAAAACCAGGCACATCCACTACCCTAACTTTATCATCATACTTTTCACCAAAAAGCGCTACTGCACCATCATTCTTGGCATCATCAAAAGATTGAATTTTTGTATTCAACTTTATATTTGAACGTATTTGATCATTTACAATATTTTCAATTTTCTTTATTTGGTTTTTAGTAATTTTTTCATAATGAGTTAAATCAAACCGTAATTTAAATTCATTCACTAAAGAACCTGATTGCTGAACATGATCTCCTAAAACTCTCTTAAGTGCTTCATGTAAAAGATGAGTAGCTGTATGATTAGCTTTAATTTTAATTCGTCTTTCATTATCAATTTTAAGATTTACAGATTGATTTAATGATATTTGACCAGAAATAAGTTTGCATTTATGAATAATTTGATTGTCTGATAATTTAGTATCAATAACCTCAAGATTTAAATTCTCACTTTCAATTACTCCTTTGTCTCCAACTTGACCACCTGATTCACCATAGAAAGGAGTATCTAAAAGTACAACTTCGTAAGTATCATCATTTAAGGGTCTATATTTAATAATTATTGATTCTAATTCTATTTGTTTATATCCTAGAAAATTTGATTTTTCAGCATCATCAATTTTAACCCATGATTCATTATCATCAACTATATTAAAATCTGATTTAGACCTAGACCTTTGTTTTTGTTCATCCATACATTTATTAAAGCCTATTTCATCAACTTTAATATTCTTTTCCTTGGCCATCAATTTAGTTAAATCAAATGGAAAACCATATGTGTCATATAACTTAAAGGCATCTGAGCCATTTAAAATATTGTCATCACTAAGTTTGTTGACAATATCTTCAAACATATCTAAACCCTTGTCTAAGGTTTGATTAAAAGATTCTTCTTCTGCTTTAATAACATTAATTATATGATTTTTCTTTTCTTTGATCTCAGGAAAAGCATCGCCCATTATATTTATAACTGCATCTACTAGTTTATATAAAAAAATATCCCTCATACCTAAATTTCTACCAAACCTTGATGCTCTTCTTAATACTCTTCTTAAAACATATCCTCTACCATCATTACTAGGTACAGCTCCGTCTGCAATTGAAAAACACAACATACGTATATGGTCAGCTATAACTCTATGGGGTACCCCTTCAATTCCATTGCTATATGCTTTTCTTGTTATGTGTTCTATACTAATAATTATACCTTTGAATAAATCCGTTTCATAATTTGATGGATTACCATTTAATACGCTTAATATTCTTTCAAGACCCATGCCTGTATCAACATGCTTACTAGGAAGTTCAGATAAAGTACCATCTTTATCTCTGTTATACTGAATGAATACTAAATTCCATATTTCCCTATACATTTCTTCACTATTTACACCACTTGGAGTTTGTTTGTTTATATCATCTCCAAAATAGTAGTGAATTTCAGTGCATGGTCCGCAGGGTCCTGTTTCTCCCATTTCCCAAAAATTTTCCTTTTTACCAAACTTTAAAATTCTAGAGTGGTCAATATCAGTTTTTTCTTTCCATAATTGTTCCGTTTCATCATCATCCTCATAAACGCTTACCCAAAGTCTTTTTTTATCAACACCCCAGATTTCTGTAAGTAACTCCCAAGCCCAAACTATAGAATCCTCTTTGTAATAATCACCAAATGACCAATTACCTAACATTTCGAAAAAGGTATGATGATAGTCGTCTACTCCAACTTCTTCTAAATCGTTGTGCTTTCCGCTAACTCTTATACATTTCTGCGAATTTGCCAATCTAGCGTAAGAAGGCTTTTTTTTACCCAAGAAGATTGGTTTAAATTGATTCATACCTGCGTTTGTAAATAAAAGAGTTGGATCATCAACAGGAACTACACTTGAACTTCTCATAAAATTATGATTTTTTGATTTAAAAAAATCAATAAATTCTTTTCTTATATCAATAGAGCTTTTCACTAAAACATTACCTGCGTTTCTACAAACATAGAATAAACTTGCTTGTAGCTTGGGTTACCTTCTAAATCTAGGCCATCAAATTTATAACTATATCTTACTTTGTATGCTAATATCATTGAATCTGATATATCTAAACCTAAGTTATATCCATAAATAGTATTTTCATCTGGATTTTCAAAATCTAGAGGATTTCTTACATTCGCTCTTTGATAAAAAGCATTAAAATACTTCAATCTAGGAATTTTAGATGTATTTAAACCAACACTAGATGTGAAACTTCTATTGTTTTGCTCCAATTCCCATCTATCATTACTCCACATTTCTCCCAATAAACTTTGATAGCTCACACCAAGATTAATAATATTCAAAAAACTTGCACCCAAATCAATAAAAAGGCCTTGTAATTTACCAAACTGAAAGAGCTGTTGAGATTTAGTTTTAACTCTAGCATAACCATCAAAATCATCAATTGATGCCCTATTAATTTCATAAGCACGATCCCAAAAGTTATACAAAAAATGCCTACTACTAGTTCTATATTCAGTCTTAAATCTAAAAGGCCCGTAATGACCTCTAAACCCAAATGGAGTCAAACCATATCCAGGAACCCACTCTGTCCCATCGCTCAAAATACAATCATCACATTTTGATATTAATTTTGCAGCTTCTGAATAAAATTTAAAATTTTCATTAATATAATAAGTTAGACTTAAACCTATACCAGATACTGATTCTTTAAGATCCGAAAATGTAATTTTTTCTTTTTGATTATCAATATAACTGTTTGGATCTAACTCTAAATCAGAGTTCCAATTATCTTCAGCTTCATATACACTTTGCCAATCAGTGTGTATATGCCAGTCAAATCCATCACCATCAGCATCATAATCTAATTCATCAGCCAATCCATCACCATCAGTATCAATAGAGTAATTGCTATCATTCGGAAAGTCATCGATAAAGTCTGGAACAAGATCATTATCTGTATCATCTAACGCTCCAGTTTGATTAATATCAACAACATATGAAACACCAACATTTAATTTTGGAGTTAATGGGTAATTTAATGATAAAGAAATTAATCCTGGAATTTTTCTGAAATCACTAATTGTTAAATCAAAACCAATTCCTGCTGGAAAACTTTTACCTAAAATTAAACCGATTTTTTTTTCTTCAGGATATTCCAATGCATTTGAATAATTTGAAACCAAAATACCATTTGCGACTGTTACACTTGTTAACGATCCTACCCTAAAATAAAACTCATCACCTGGATAACCATAACGAACATACCTAAATTTATCTAAAATAGTTCTATATGTATTTTTCAGGGTATTAAACTTCCATGTTTCATCATAAAGTTTACCATTAGCATCAATATATAGATAAAAATCAAATCCCATACCCCAATTTCTATAATTGAATTCGGGTCGCATAGAAATTTGATTGTATATGTCACCATCAATAACAACCGTACCAAAACTACCAGTCCAAATTGGTTTCTGTGATGCTAAGTTTTCTATAAATGATTGAGTCAAAGTAATAGATAAAAATATTGATATGATGGTTATTCTAGTTTTCATTTAGAATTCTCTACTTTTCCAATTGCTTTAAAAATATAGTAGATTACAACAATATGAATAAACATAAACATTACCAAAACAAAAAAATAATATGGCCATTGTGTTGTAAAAAGCAATGGATTATCTGCAATTGGAGCTTCGCATAAATATAGATAATTTGGTGTTATACCATAAAAATAGCCAATTATTAAATTTATTAGACCAATAAAGCACGCTAAAAGCAATCCGTTTCTAAAAGCTGTTATCCAGGAATTTAACCTAAGCTTATAACCATAGTTAATCGAAAGGTATAAAGGTGCTAATAAAATAGCACCATGTGATAAGTAAAATTCAGGAAAATAGTATCCGTCCCAACCATTGATAAATTGAGGAGTTAATATTGAATGAATAGCACTTGGAATACCTAGTAAAACTAAATATTCATACATGCTTTGGTTATATTTAAACATAATATAGATAATAACCAATGAGCTGATTCCGCACAAATGTAAGGGTAAACTATTTGTTATATCCCAATGACCTATTCCAGTCATATAACCGTGAAGAAATACAAATCTTACAAAAAATAAAAACCCAAGAAATTTTGTAAAAAAAGATTTATTTTTTTCAGAGAGAGTATAACCTATAAAGATTATTAATCCAATGCATGCCAACGTAATAGAAACTGAAGTTAACCATAACTCTGGATTAGATGCATAACTTAGGGCTTTGTCTCTTCCCATATTTACATTCCTAGGTAAGCTTTAACTTGTTTTTCAATTTTAGTTTTTAGCTTCTTATCTTCTTTAATAGCCATTTTAACTTTTTCTCTACCTTGACCTATTTGGCTATCCTCAAAAGAAAACCAAGAACCTGTTTTGGTAATTATATTTGCTTTAGTTGCTAAATCAATCAAATCACCTTCATAAGAAATACCCTTACCATACATAATATCAAATTCAGTCATCTTAAAGGGTGGAGCAACCTTATTTTTTACGATTTTAACTCTAGTTCTATTTCCAACAACCATATCCATATCTTTAATTTGACCAATTCTTCTTATATCTAATCTTAGAGAAGAATAAAATTTTAATGCATTACCACCAGTAGTTGTTTCTGGACTTCCAAACATAACACCAATTTTTTGCCTTAATTGATTTATAAATAAAATTGTAGTATCTGTTTTACTAACGAGTGCAGTTAATTTTCTTAAAGCTTGAGACATTAATCTTGCCTGCAAACCCATATGAGAATCTCCCATATCACCTTCAAGCTCAGCTTTTGGTGTTAATGCCGCAACAGAATCAATTACAATAATATCAAGAGCCATAGATCTTACCCAAGATTCTACAATCTCTAAAGCTTGTTCACCACTATCAGGTTGAGAAAGTAATAAATTACCTATGTTTACCCCTAAATTTTCTGCATAAGTAGGATCTAAAGCATGCTCTGCATCAATAAATGCAGCATAACCATCATTTTTTTGAGCTTGAGCAATTATATGGAGAGCTAGAGTAGTTTTTCCTGACGATTCAGGACCATACACCTCTATAATCTTTCCCCTTGGAACACCCCCAATACCAATAGCTGAATCCAAAGAAATAGAACCTGTCGATATTGCGCCCTTAGTATATTTTTTACTACCTTTTTCTGTTAATCTTACAACTGCCTCAGGGTCTTTTGTTTGTTTTTTAATCTGCTCAATAGCAACTTCGATAGCTTTCTGTTTTTTATCTTGATCCATATTGCTCCTTTAAATGATAGAAAAGAATTTAATCACCCATTAGTAATGAGCTAAAATATATAATAAAACTCTTATAGAATATAGTAAATTTCAAAAATCAAATAAATCAATATTATAAGATTTTTTTACATTTCTTTTAATATTTTCCAAAGCATAAACAAAGAGGCCTGCTTTGTCATTATTCTATGTGAATCTCTATCAACATTAAAAATAAATTTTTTAGTAATGATATTATCAAAATATAATACAGAAACAAAAACTGTACCTACTGGCTTTTCTTTGGAACCGCCAGAAGGACCTGATATTCCTGTACAAGCTATAGATATATTAGTTTTAAATTTTTTTGATATATTTTTGGCCATCATCTCACAAACCTGACTACTAACAGCACCACTTTTATCTATAACCTCTTTTGGTATATCAACAATATTTTGCTTGATTGTATTATTATAAGCAACGATGCTGCCTATAAAAAAACTAGATGAACCAGGGAGGTCTGTAAAAACTTTAGATATATAACCACCAGTACATGACTCGCATATAGAAAGTCTTAAATCCATATTTATAAGGTAGTTAGATATCACTGATTCAAGTGTTATATTATCTATACCATATGCATATTCTCTTAATAATTCTAATAATTCATTTTTTATTTTATGTAATTTTGCATTTGATGATAATGAAGTTAATCTAATTTTAACACCTTCGTAACTTGGTAGGAAAGAAAAATATATGTGTTTATCATTTTTAAAAATAAATTCTTTAACTTTTTCATACAATTTTGTTTCATAAATACCACAAGTATTGATTGTTACTACATTATTTTTTTCTATATTTATTTTTTTTATATCATTTAAATAAGTTGATAACATAGATTCCATCTCAATAGGGACACCAGGCATAATTATGATCTCACTTCTTTTGTACTTGAAATACATACCAACAGCTGTCCCTACTTTATTCTCCAATGGTTTTGATAAATCAATTATTTCTGATTGACATTTTGGTAAATCTACTTTTTTAAACTTTTTAGAAATCAGTAAATGCCTATCTTCTAGAAATACTAATTTAGATTTAAACAATTGACTTAATGACTGTCTCGTCACATCATCGTGAGTTGGACCTAATCCACCAGTTATAAAAATATAATCATAATGTTTTATTACAAACTTTTCTATTTTTTCTTTGATTTTTTCAATATCATCAGGCACAGTAAGGTGTATGGTAGTCTTTATATTTCTACTATTAAGCTCTTCAGATATTTTTTTAGCATTAGTGTCTAAAGTGAAGCCCTGCAAAATTTCATTTCCAATAGTTAAAATTCCAGCAATTTTCATATTTTTAATTCCTTAGATATTGCCTAAAATAATCAATAAGACTTCCAAATG
>MDTD01073803.1_pt1 | contig 12696 bp, 5 predicted proteins | sample 811221 | NCBI WGS metagenome assembly MDTD01 (sample SAMN05326646, study PRJNA326480) | marine metagenome | isolation source: seawater | place: Pacific Ocean: South West | collected 2011 | reverse complement strand
TTTTGGTGCTCACCAGCAACAGTCGAAACAAAACGGAAGCTGAAATCTTACTCAAGGGTGAAGGTTTTGAGGAAATTATATGTGGGACCTGCGATCAAATTCCAGAGGACGTATGCGCTGACGAAAATACCTTGTTGGTTTACACCGAAGAGGGAGAGTGTGTTGAAGGCGTCTGCCGCTACGTACCCACCGAGGTAGACTGTCCTTACGGCTGTGAAGATGCCCGTTGCTTGCCCGCCCCGGATGAAGATGCGGACGGTATTTTAGATGGGGACGACAATTGTATTACCGTTCCCAATGCAGATCAGGCTGACGAAGATGATGACGGGGTTGGTGATGCTTGTGATAATTGTCCTGGCATTCCCAATGCGGATCAAACCGATACCGATGAAGACGGGGTCGGTGATGTTTGCGATAATTGTGTGGACGTTCCCAATCCAGAACAAGGAGATGAGGATACCGATGGCGCTGGTGACCTTTGTGACATGTGTCCAGAAGACAGCGGTAACGATGTGGACGCCGATGGGGTTTGTGACAGCGATGATAATTGCATTACGGTGGCGAACCCCAATCAAACCGATAGCAACCAAAATGGCGTGGGTGACCGTTGCGAGCTGATTTTGGCGTTAGGAACTTTTGCCGCCTGCGTGAAAGACATTGATGGCGGCGTAGACTGTTGGGGTGGTGGCGAAATTGTATCTTCTGTTTCACAGGCCGCCACAGACTACGTGCAGATCGATCTGGGACAAGCCCATGGCTGCGGGGTGCGCCAAAATGGTGAAATTCAATGCTGGGGCGCTGGAACCACCGACACAGGGAGCGGGTATGAGCATGGCCAATCCATGGCTCCGGCAGGTCTTTATAAAATGGTGAGCGCCAATACCCATCATTCCTGTGCGGTGACCGCTGAAGGCGAAGTGAAATGCTGGGGGCAGGGGGCATCGGCACCCGAAGGCACCACTTTCGAGAACTTGTATGGGAGCATTCCGGAAGGCCCCTTTGTCGATGTGCAAGTGGGATACCGCCATGCTTGCGCCTTGCGCGCATCTGGTGAAATGTTGTGTTGGGGGGCCAGTACCTGCGCATCGCACACCGACGTTGAGGGCAAGGTTGTTCGTGGCTTTAGCCTGGCACCTTATCAAAACTGTGCCATCACCGAGGATGATGAGCTATTATGCTGGGGAAGCGTTGGGGGCTTTGATGATGGGCCCGAAGTCCCTTTAAGCAAAATATCGGTGAGCTATTATCACGCTTGTGCCCTCACTGAGGCGGACCAGCAGCCGGTCTGCTGGGGATCGAGCGATTCCATTCATGATCGGGGGCAAATGACCCCACCTGAGGATGCGCCCGAATTTTGGGATCTGGTCACAGCACAAAACAATACCTGCGCCTTCACGATGGAAAACAAGTTGATTTGTTGGGGGCAAAGCAACGCCATTCAAAACGGTATCCCCGAAATCTATCAACCCACAACGGATGAAGAGTAATTGTGAGACACCGACTGAGAAACTCATTCTTTCGTTTGATCACTCCCATTCTACTTGGGATGAGTATTAGTTTGGGTACGGCCTGTGATCGGGAGGCCTTCGTGGTGAGTAACCCGCCACTGTTGGTGGTGGCCACTGATATTTTGGATTTTGGTTTGATGCCCCTGGGCTACACGGGCATGCGAAAAATTCAACTGGCCAATGCGGGCCAGCAAATGTTGGTGATCGATCGTATTGAGGTGGAATCGGACGACGCGGTCTTTATGGCCACCCTTGAATCGTCGGAAATTCGAGGGGGTGATTCCGTCATGATCAACCTGGGCTTCACGCCGGCCGAAGAAAAAGCCTATGAGGCCACGCTCACTATTATTTCCAATGATAACCAGCAAACGGAGCGAACCATTCAGCTCTTGGGAGAAGGTTGGGCTGAAGTGATTTGCGGAGAATGCGATGAGCCGCCAGAGCCCACCTGCTTGGATGAAAATACTTTACTCACCTATACCCAAGAAGGGGAGTGCGTCGAAGGCGTTTGTCGGTATTACCCCGAAGAAACCACCTGTGCCTTTGGCTGCGAAGATGGTGCCTGTTTGCCCGAAGGGGAGCCAGCCCCAGATCAAGACGAAGACGGTATCCCAGATAATGAGGACAACTGTGTGGCTGTGCCGAATTTCGAACAAGAAGACGGCGATGGCGATTCCGTAGGGGATGCTTGTGACAACTGTCCACTCCATGACAATGCGTCTCAGGACGATTCCGACGAAGATGGCGTTGGGGATGCTTGCGATAATTGCGTGGATGATACCAATACCGAGCAAGAGAACAGCGACGCCGATTCCTTAGGAGATGCCTGTGATAATTGTCCATTCGATGACAACGAGGCGCAGGAGGATGCAGATCAGGATGGCGTTGGTGATTTATGCGACAACTGTGTTGATACGGCCAACCCAGACCAAACCAATACAGATGGAGAAGGTCCCGGTGATGCTTGCGACGATGACAGTGATAACGATGGCTATTCCGATTTGGATGAAGTGCACGCTGGGACCGACCCCCAAGATGCAGAGGATGTCATCTATGAAGGGGGCTGGCCATACAACCGTTTTAAAGACGAGGAAGAAGATCCCGGTTGGGATTCTGACGAAGAACCCGACGAAGGGGTTCGGTTTCCCAATTGGTCGAGCGAGGATCAGTTCGGGGATACGGTGGACTTATATGATTTCATGAACCGTGGACGTGACATTGTCATTGAGTTGGCATTGGCCAGCAAGTTCAATCAGGGCAGCAATGGTTTTGCAGCGTTTATGGTGGCCGGTGACCCAGGTGCTACCAGCGAAAATGTGTCGTGCGGCATTGAGTGCTGGGATCATCAGCCCTGGGACGAGCCGCCCGAGAATTCAGATCCCAACACCGGCGGCTGGTGGCACCCTGATTACGAAGAAGTTTATGACATATTGATGAACGACGATGTGTACTGGATCCGAGTGTTGAAAGGGTCTTGCACCGGCAACCCACCCTCTCAAGAAGACGCAGCGGCCTGGCACGAGGAATGGCCCAACGACAAAATATTGGTGCTCCCGGATACCGAATGCCAGTTCTCTCCTTATTTGGGAAATGCATTTCCTCGGTTTGAAGTGCTCGATGAAAATCTCAACTTTGTGGTCTATTCAGGTGATCCTGGCAGTCCAAACCCAGGCCTGCGCTATTTGGTCGACACCTATGGTGACTAAATTAGCGAAATGTTTAGAAAAAACAACAGATTGCCCCTCTCGTAAATTTGTAACTTTTCACCTCTTTGGTGGGTCCAACCCAGGTACCGAACCTTAAGAGGACACCTATGACACCCTTCCTGCGTCATCTTTTAACATGGAGTCTGCTCGGCCTGTCCATGTGGGGAACTGGCTGTGAAAGCGAAGCTTTTGTGGTCCGCAACCCGCCTTTGTTGGTGGTGGCCACCGATTTGGTTGATTTTGGTGAACTGCAGGTGGGCTATACCGCGAGCCGCACCATCCAGTTGGCGAATGCGGGTCAACAAACCCTCAGCATTGAAGACCTCCTGGTGGAGACCGAGGGCAATGTCTTTTTGGCCACAGCTATGGAGCAAGACGTGCTCGGCGGAGACACCATGGATGTCATTGTGTCGTTCACGCCATTGTTCGCGCAAGAATATGTGGGCACCTTGACCATAGTAAGCAATCAAGCCAGCGGCAAAGACGTGGTGGTGGATTTGTGGGGCCTGGGCTCTGACGCGTTGATTTGTGGGGATTGCGACAACCCGCCCACGCCAGTTTGTGAAGATGAAAACACCTTGTTGACCTATGTGGAGGATGGCGAATGTGTGGAAGGCGTCTGCCGTTATCGTGCCCAGTCGCAACTGTGCCCTTATGGTTGCGAAGACGGGGCATGCCTGACGGCACCAGATACCGATAGCGATGGCATCATAGACGAAGAGGACAACTGTGTCGCCGTACCCAATGCCGACCAGGTTGATGCAGACGATGATGGGGTGGGCGATGCCTGTGATAACTGTCTGGAAACCCCGAACAGTGATCAAAGCGACGAAGATGAAGATGGTCTCGGAGACCTGTGCGATAATTGCGCCGATGATGCCAATGTAGATCAAATCGATACTGACTTTGATGGCAAAGGCGATGTTTGCGATACGTGCCCCAATGATTTTGATGACGACAGTGATGCGGATGGCGTCTGTGACAGCGATGATAACTGCAAGGATACGGCGAACACAGATCAGGCCGATTCAGATCAAGATGGCATCGGTGATCTCTGTGACAACTGTCCGCAAATGGCCAATGCGTACCAAGAAGATACGGATGAAGACGGCACAGGGAATATTTGTGACAACTGCGCCACTGTTTCCAATGCCTCCCAAGCCGATTCAGATCAAGACGGTGCTGGGGACGCTTGTGATGTATGCCCGGCTGATGCAGGTGATGATACCGATGCAGATGGGGTGTGTGACAGCGATGACAACTGCATTCTTGCGGCCAATACCAACCAGGCAGATTCAGACAACGATGGCCTGGGCAACGTCTGTGATAACTGCCCCTATGATGCGAACGAAGATCAAGCGGACAGCGATGAAGATCAGGTGGGCGATATTTGTGATAATTGCGTGGCCCTGTTCAACACCAATCAAGCGGATGCAGACGGCGACGGCATCGGGAATGTATGCGACAATTGTTTGGTCGATGCCAATACAGACCAAGCCGACGACGATGACGATGGTCACGGCGATGTTTGTGATAATTGTCCATTGAACAGCAATGCAGATCAAGCCGATGGCGACAGCGATTACATTGGCGATGTGTGCGATAACTGTGTGAACGTCTCAAATTTCGACCAACTGAATTCAGATGAAGATGACCTTGGTAATGCTTGTGACAATTGTCCCCAAGCCACCAATGCTGATCAGGCCGATGAAGATGAAGATGGTGTGGGGGACGTATGCGATGTTTGTCCTTATGATGAGGGTGATGATTCCGACGGTGATGGCTCCTGTGACAGCGAAGACAATTGTCCAGATACCCCCAACGATGACCAGTCTGATATAGATCAAGACGGACGCGGCGACGTGTGTGATAATTGTGTCTCGACCGCCAACTATTACCAAGACGACAGCGACGAAGATTCGGTGGGTGACCTGTGCGATAACTGTGTCTCTATCTCAAACCCCGAACAAGAAGATGGTGATTCGGATGGCGTAGGCGATGTGTGTGATAATTGTATTTCGGTGAGCAACAGTTTTCAAAATGATGGCGATGACGATGGCGTGGGCGACCTGTGTGATAATTGCGTGGGGATACCCAATAATGATCAAACCGATAGCGATGGGGATGATGTCGGCGATGTCTGTGATGCATGCCCTGAAGAGGTGGGGGGAGATACCGATCAGGATGGCGTATGTGACAGCGATGATAACTGCATCGAAGTGGTGAATGTTGATCAGGCCGACAGTGATGGCGATAACGTAGGTGACGCTTGTGATAATTGTCCCACGGTAAGCAATGAAGATCAAACAGACGTTGACGAAGATGGCGTGGGCAATATTTGCGATAACTGCCCCGAAGACGCCAATGTGGGTCAAGAAGACAATGACGCCGATGGCGAGGGAAATGTGTGCGATATTTGTCCGAATGATCCCGATAACGACATCGATTCGGATGGCCACTGTGCTGATGAAGACAATTGCCCTTTTGTGAGCAACGAGGACCAAGCCGATTCGGATCTGGACGGTGTGGGTGACATTTGTGACGTCTGTCCCAATGACCCAGATAACGACATTGACGAAGACGGGCTATGCGCCGAGGAAGATAACTGCCCGGAGGTTTATAATCCAACCCAAGTGGACGTGAATCGAACTGGCGTTGGCAACCATTGCGAAATGTTGCTGGTGGTGGACAGCCGGGCAGCTTGCGTGAAGGATGCGATGGGACAAATCGAGTGCTGGGGCGGCGGAAAAATTGTGAGCAAGCAGGATGAGGCGCCCACCGATTTTGCTCAGATTGATATTGGAACGGATCACGGCTGCGGTATTCGATTGGACGGCACCATGGCGTGTTGGGGCTCGAACGACTACGGACAAGCAACTGCCCAACCGGGCCAGTTCATCATGGTCAATGCCAATGTGAACAAAAATTGCGCCTTGGACATCGACGGTGAAATTGTATGTTGGGGGCAAGATCTTCCGGGCTTGGCAACCTTGTATAATGACATCCCGGCCGGACCTTTTGCTCACGTGGAAGTGGCTTATCGACACGGTTGTGCGCTCAGAGAAAATGGCACATTATTATGTTGGGGCGAGCATTCGTACGCGAGTTCTGTTCCCGCTACCGGGCTCACTTTTCTATCCGGGCGCATAGCACCCTATCAAACTTGCGGACTCATGACAGATGGTCTGGTGAAGTGTTGGGGCCCAACCCAATTCGGATACACCAATGTGCCTGAAGACGTCATCTTTGGACGGCTGTCCATTGGCTGGTGGCACGCGTGCGGTTTGGCAGCAGATACGGGGAAGGCCCACTGTTGGGGAGGCACCACTGGTGTCGGTGCGGCAGGACAAGCAGATGTGCCAGACGTGGAAGAAACCTATTGGGATATTGCGACGGGTCAGGTGAACACCTGCGTCGTCACGCATGAAAATAAAATTAGATGCTGGGGCAAGCCGAACTATATTGACCAAAACATTCCTGATGCGTATCTAATCCCTTAAATAAAGCACTTTTTTTGATTGGGTGGAGGTGAGTGATGCGCCAAGGTTGGTTGTCCGCATTGGTAATTGGATTGGCAAGTTTTCAACTGAATTGCAGTGGCTGCGACACTGAAGCTTACGTCGTTAGCAATCCTCCTTTATTGGTTTCCGGTACCGATCTTTTAGATTTTGGTAAAATTCCTGTGGACTATATCGCCTCTAGAACGATTCAGCTGGCCAACGCTGGCCAGCAAGAGTTGGTTTTTGAAAACATTGAAATCAGCGAGGGAGGCGATGTCTTCACCATCACACCCGGTGAAACCAGTATTCTGGGTGGGCAGTCCATGGACTTGATCGTTTCATTCAAACCCTTAGAGGCCAAAGTGTATGAAGGCACCCTCACCATCTTGAGCAATTCGCAAGACAAGTCTGAGACCACCATTTCTTTAACGGGAGAGGGCGATGAAGACGTCGTTTGTGAAGACTGTAACAACCCGCCAGAGGACACCTGTTTGGATGAAAACACCTTAATGATTTACGTTGAAGACGGTGAGTGCGTCGAAGGCATCTGTCGGTATGAGCCCAGCACTGTTTTCTGTCCTTATGGCTGTGAAGATGGGGCGTGTTTGCCACAGGGAGACGCCGGCGTGGTTCCAGAGTCGGATCCGGTCATGGATGCTGGGGTTTCCGATGAGATATTGGACGGCCATTTCTCTATGTTATCCATGGCATTGGGACAGGCAGGGTCTTGTGCGCTGCTGTGGCAAGATGAAGATAAGCAAGTGGCGTGTTGGGGGTATCACGGTATTTTGGGCCAGGGGCCAGACGTGACCACGGACAGCAATGTGCCGCTGGTGATTCCTAATTTTACCGATGTGAAATATCTTGCGGCGGGTTCTTATCACATGTGCGCCAGCAAAATCGACAACACGCTATGGTGTTGGGGCATCAATAATTATGGTGAGCTGGGCAATGGCAGCAACATCACCGATTACACCCCCCAGTTGGTGAGCGTGATTGAAGATCCCGTCGAAATGTTCACCGCCGGCCGCAACTTCACTTGTGCGGTGACCCGTGCTGACGAAACGGACGCTGAACAGAAGGTGTACTGTTGGGGGCAAGGCGATTGGGGGCAGCTGGGGAATGGCTCGTTTGATAATTCCACCACGGCGGAGCAAGTAACGGGCTTGCCAGAGGGGGTGTCCCTTATCAGCATCGAAGCCGGAGAATATCATGTGTGTGCCATGTTAGAGTCCAATCAAGTGTATTGCTGGGGATGGAATGGCCACAACCAGTGCTTGGTCTCGGACAACACCCAAAATCAAGCCACCCCTGTGGAAGTCTACGAAGAGGACGACAACAACCCCATGCAACAGTTGGCATTGGGGATGCATCATTCTTGTGTGATCGAAAAAGATGACAAGGTGAAATGTTGGGGGGGGAATGGCTACGGCCAGGTCGACGCGGACAGCAATGTGGCACAATACGCCCAGATCATGTCACCAGCAGGTCTCGAGGATGATCCGGTGTTGGGGATTGCCAGTGGGTCGTATCATTCTTGTGCCATTATGATGGATCGCACCATTTCTTGTTGGGGTCATAATTCCTCCGGGGCGTGCGGATCGGGAGAAGCAAATGTGCAAGAGAAGCAGAGCCTCATGCCCATTGTTGCCCCCGCCAATGATACGCAATGGTATCGGGTTTACGGGGGGTCATCCCACACCTGCGCGGCAGACTCGGAGCATCAAGTGTTCTGTTGGGGCTCCAATGGCTATGGTCAGCTCGGGGCTGGCAGTACCGAAATGAACCAGTACGTTCCTGTGCCGGTGTCGTGGTAAACGGATCTTAACCCCGAATGATCGCATTAGGGACCTATTAACGGCTTAAATTGGTTTACAGGCTTGGACGCGTGGTGGTTTTCCGGTAAAATCTCCTTTGCAGATTTCAAAACCGACGTCTGATGTTGGCAGGTGTAATGAATGAAATATTTTGTCTTGATAATGTTGTGTCTGTTCACTGGTCTCAACACGGCCTGTGGCGGTTGCGACACTGAGGCTTATGTGGTGCAAAACCCGCCGTTGTTGGTGGTGGGCACCGACCTTCTCGATTTTGGTGAGTTGCCCCTCAATTTCACTGCCAGCCGAACCGTCCAATTGGCCAATGCCGGTCAACAAGAGCTGGTCTTCGAAAACATAACCATCGAATCCGATGAAGGTGTCTTCATGGTGTTGGGCTCAGAGCTGTCGATCTTAGGCGGTCAGTCCGTAGATCTGAGCATCAATTTTACCCCCGCTGCAGCCCAGGCCTACGAGGGCGTTTTGAAACTGGTGAGCAACAGTCAAAACAAGGCCGAAACCCTCATCAACCTCAAGGGAGAAGGGGTCGAAGAGGTGATTTGTGGTGATTGTGACAACCCACCCGAGCAAGCATGTCTCGATGACATGACCTTGATGATTTACGAGCAAGACGGAGAGTGTGTAGAAGGAATCTGCCGCTATGTGCCGACCTATGTTGACTGCCCCCACGGTTGTTTGGAGGGCGCCTGTTTGCCTCCTTTTGATGCGGGTCTGCAACTGAGTGAGCCTGACGACGCTGGTCTAGCCATCATTGATGCGGGCGTGGCGCCCGAGCCTCCATTTGATGCAGGCAATCCGCCCGAGCCGATCGATGAAGATCCGCCTACCGAGCCTTCGGTGAAAGTGATGCGGATGGCGCTCGGTGAGATGAGTACCTGCGCGGTGTTACATGGCGGTATTGGCGAGGTGGCTTGTTGGGGTCGCTCCGACACCTTGGGTGATGGCTCGTTGCCGGGAGAGGACCGAAATGTGCCAGGCGTTATTCCTGACTTTAAAGACGTCCACTACATTGCAGCTGGGGCCTACCACATGTGTGCCATCAAGTCCGATCAGACCTTGTGGTGCTGGGGCTCAAATGCCTTTGGAGAGCTGGGAGATAATACCACCATCACTCGAAGAGAGCCGGTTCAAGTGACGGCCTTGGAAGACCCGGTCGTCTCAGTGGCGGGTGGACGCATGTTCACGTGTGCGGTCACCCAGGCAATGGGCGAGCAAGCGAAAGTATTTTGCTGGGGCAAAGGAGATCTGGGTCAGCTCGGCAACGGTTTGTTTGAAAGTTCCATGACCCCGAAACTGGTATCAGGTTTGAGCGGCGCCGATGAAATTCGTGAGGTTCATATAGGGGACTCACATGCCTGCGTGGTGACGGACGATGTGAAGCTCATGTGTTGGGGCATTAACCATGCTGCCCAGTGTTTAATAGACGCAGGTGAAAACCACGGTGAGCCCATCAATGTTTTAGAGGAATATGATGTGGTGAGTGTGGGTCATGTCGCATTGGGGTATCACCATTCGTGCGCCATGGTCGAAGGCAATAAGGTTCTTTGCTGGGGCAGTGATGGTTTTGGACAAATGGATGACGGAACGCCCGGTGGTGCGCTTCAGGAGTCTCCCGTGACACCCACGGGTCTTTACACACAACAGATTCAAATCGTTCAGAGCGGCGGCCATCACAGTTGTGTTTTAGATGAATCCCATAAGATCGCTTGTTGGGGCTTTAATAATTACGGCGCGTGCGGCACGGGAGATGAATACTTGCAAACGGCTCAGCCTTACAAAGAAATCGATGTTCCCGATGAAATGTTTTGGCGGCGCCTCTATACGGGCAAAGATCACACCTGCGCCATTGTTGATGGCTATTTTGCCTATTGCTGGGGACTCAACTCTTTTGGCCAAATCGGTGACGGAACAAATGCCACCCAACGAAACAGGGCCGTCCCAGTCACCTGGTAGTTTTTCGGGCCGTCAACATGGATCTTGTGATGAAAACCTCATACTTGCTATACCAAAGCCATGGTTGAAAATTTATCAATAGGCGCCAACATCGATGGGCGTTACGAAGTACAACGGGTTTTGGGGCAAGGGGCCTTTGCCACCACTTATTTGGCCACGGACGCAAAAAGTGACAAAGAGGTGGCCATCAAAGCCATATCCATGACCAAGCTGAACGATTGGAAAGCCTTCGAATTATTTGAGCGTGAAGTGGCGGTGTTGAAAGGTTTTAAGCACCCCAACATTCCTCAATTTTTAGACTATGTTCATTCGGATGATGAAGATTCACATTACCTGGTCCAAGAATATGCCAAAGGTCAAAGCCTTAAAGAAAAGTTAAACAGTGATTGGACCCCTTCAAATGCCGAGATCACCAAAATCGGAAAACAGCTGCTAAAGGTTTTGGTGTATTTGGGCAATTTAAACCCGCCCGTGGTTCATCGCGATATTAAGCCCGCCAACATCATCGTGGATGAGCAGCTCAATGTAAAACTGGTGGACTTTGGTGCGGCTAAAGACAAAATGTCTTCGCACACCGCCTTGGGCTCCACCGTGGTGGGCACTTTTGGTTATATGGCGCCCGAGCAGTTTCAAGGCCGCGCTTGTCCGCAAAGTGACATTTATGCCGTGGGGGCCACGCTCATCCATTTGTTAACTGGCGTGGTGCCTTCAGATCTCCCCCACACGCGCATGAAGATTGATTTTTCGTCTTACGTCAATGCCGAACACACCCTTGCGCCCTTACTCGAAAAAATGGTCGAACCGGCCATTGAAGATCGTTTTGAGTCTCCGGCATTGCTGCTCGAATACATGAATAACCCACAGGCATGGGCCGAGGCCCAAAAACCGCGTTTTCCGGTGTCGCGCGCAGAGCACACGGGGGCCCTTACCAAGCCGGTGGGGGCCAGGCTCCAGGTTCAACTTGAATCAGACGGCACCTTTGTTTTGTCGACAGCCAAAAAAGTCTCCTTCAATGATCGCCGACGCCTTTTGGTGGCGGTGATGGGGGTTGGCATGGCGCTGTTGTGGTCTGGCTTTATGGTTCGCTTGCCCTTGGGTTTTGGCGGCGCCTTGGTGTCTGCGCTCTTGGTGGGTGGCACCTCTTTTCGGTTGTGGTCTTTGGCCAAACAGGTGATGAGCAACCGGCGCATTCGCATCGGGCCAAAAACATTTGTGATCAGCCGATTGCTGAACAACAAAGAAACGGTGATTCATTCAGGTGAAACGGCCCAGCTTAACGGTGTTGATTATTTCCTCCACGAGCCAGGTTTTTTTGAGAATCGTCGTCAGCGAAGGTTCGACTTGGGCATCAAAGAAGGGCTGAATCAGCACGTGCTGTTAGAAGGCGCCGACGTTCTCGAGGCGCAATGGGCGGCCCAAGAATTAGAGGAGGCCACGGGCATTAAAAGCCAAACCGAAAGCTTTGCAAAGCCCACGATTGGGAACCAGTTGGGTCGCATGGCAGAACTCCTCGTGTCCAACCTGGCCGATAAAGTGAATAAAAAATGGTTCAAATAAACGAGAGGCCATGAATTGAAACGCGGCCTATTTGTATCGTCCGTTTCCGTGGCTTGTTTCTATGTGGGGTTATGTATGGTTTTGGCTTTTCTCGAAAACAGCATGGTTTATTTTCCCGCACCGTGGACCGCCTTTGATGATCTGCAACCTGACGATGCGCTGCAAGACCACTTCTTTACCAATGCCGATGGCAACAAACTCCATGCCTTGGTGCACAAAACCGAAAACGCCAAGGGCCACTTGTTGTATTTGCACGGCAACGCGGGTCACATTGGGCATCGCGCCGAGATTTTAAGACACCTGGCCACCGCCCACCAGTTCACGGTGATGGGAGTGGATTACCGCGGTTACGGCAAGAGCGAAGGCCAACCCAACGAAGAAGGGTTGTACCAAGACGGTGAAGCGGCGCTTTTGGAATTGGCGAAAATCTCAAACATTAAAACAGAAGACGTCGTTATTTTAGGGCGGTCTTTAGGGGGCAGCGTGGCCAGTCATTTGGCCAAGCACCACCAGCCCAAAGCTTTGGTTCTCGAAAGCACCTTCACCACCATGCCCGATGTGGCCCAAACCATTTATCCTTTTTTGCCGGTGAAGTTGTTGATGCAAAACAAATACCCGTCCATCGATAACATTAAAG